>ENA-ORRW01001165-ORRW01001165.1-human-gut-metagenome-genome-assembly--contig:-NODE-1165-length-26694-cov-3.627201_pt1 | contig 26694 bp, 19 predicted proteins | sample MGYA00242183_ERZ509150 | MGnify/ENA primary metagenome ERZ509150 (study PRJEB26280, sample SAMEA2338639) | human gut metagenome | biome: human gut; feature: human-associated habitat; material: faeces... | reverse complement strand
CCGCCGCAGCAGAATCCGGAAAATTTCCGGAATCGAAATATTTACGTTTCCGGAATTGATATTCAGCACGGTGATGGCGGCGAACGCCAGAATCAGCACCAGGAACACAGCGGCATACCGCGAACGGCGCCGGAAGTTTTCCATATGGAAACTGTTCTCTTTTCCCGTCATATTTTTTTTCTCTGACATACGTTCCTCCATCAGGATAATTTTCTTAAGAATACCATCTGATCCGGATCGCCGCCCGTTACCAGAAGGTTAATGTCGTTGGTAAACTGTGCAATTTTATCGGTTGCCTGATACATCGATTTCTCGGTTGTCCAGACGTTGCCCTCTTTGACTGCTTTGTAATCGGCAAACATGGAATCCTTTGCCAGCAGGTCGTCCAGGGTTTTGACGGTGGAATCGATGCTTGCGTTGTAGATCAGGTAGTCCGCATCTTCGGCCGTATCATAGAACTGCTCCATCGTGATCGGCACGGATGTTTTTCCGCTGTCGTCCTGGAGATCACGGAAGGCGTTGCGCGCACCGCCAAGCTCGATCATGTTGGAAATATAGTCCTCCGGGTTCCGCACAACGGCAGCTCCGCTCGTATTAATATAGAAGAAAGCGACCGTTTTTTCGGTATTCTGGAAATCCTTCAGATTTTCCACAACACTTGCCTGACTTGCAAAGAAGTCGGCTGCCTCCTCCTCTTTGTCCAGCATGGCACCGTAGAGTTTGATCCATTCGGTTCTGCCAAGAGGCTGGGATTCGTAGCTGGAACGGTCGATGAAGACCGGAATATCGAGCATCTCGATCATCTCCTGTACCTTCGGGGAATGGAGGATCATCGTGGATTCAATGGCCAGATCACAGTTCTCACTGACCAGAAGTTCGTAATCCGGCTCACTGTATTTTCCGGCGAAGATCATCGTTCCGGCATTCATCGCGTCAACGGCATCCTGTACGTACCAGTTGTCTGCGGTTTCACCGGAGAGACGAATCGTATCGAGGGAGTCGATGGCATCGAACAGCGCCATCGGAGAGGTTGCTGCCATGTAGATGCGTTCCAGCGGCTGATGGATTACAATTACATCGGAATCGAGGTCATCCGGCGCCTCTTTTCCGTCCGGGACGAGCAGATACTGCGCACCGTCTTTGACATCGAGCAGTTTATAGCCGTCTGTGCAGTAGTATACGTTAAAGCACTCGGCGTAATTCAGGACCATCTTGCTCTCGATGGTGATTCCGGTGATGTCCGGTGCGTCGCTGACATCGTCTGTCGTTGCGAAACCATCCGCGGATGCGGTATCACTCCCGGAGGTGCTGCTCTCAGCAGTGGCTTCGGAGGTGCTTTCACTTTCAGCCGTACTTTCCGAGACGGATGTGCTCTCCGTCTGGCTTTCGGAAACGTCTGCTGCGGATGCTGTGGATGTGCTGCTCTCAGAAACTGCCGAAGTGCCCGACGCGGACGATGTGCTGCTTCCCGTTGATGCGGTGCTGCCGCAGGCCGTCAGTGACATCGCTGCTGCAAGAAAAAGTGCGGCCCATTTTTTCAGCTTTCTTTCGTTTTTTCCTGTCATTTGATATTCCTTTCTTAAAGAAAAAGCCGCTGCCATATGGCAGCAGCCCTTTCTCATTTTTTGCTGCAAATTATTGTACTTATTTATTCTCTTCTGCCTTTACCATCTGCTGGAACAGCTCGTTTGCCTGATCCTCGCATCCGAAGATCACGCCGTAGACTTTCAGCCACTCTGCTTTCGCAAGATCGGTCTTCTCGTCTGCGGAACGGTCAACCAGCATCGGAATGGTCAGGGTTGCCAGACGCTCTGCGGTGTCGGACAGACGCTCATTTTCCTCTTTCAGAAGTTCTTCCGGAGTCTTGTCTTCGTCTGCTTTCTCATCCGTTGTCTTATCGTCTTTATCGTCCTTCTGATCCTCAGCTTTGGTATCTGCGGTCTCGTCGGCTGCATCAGCATCTTCCTCATCTTTTGCATTTCCCGGAAGGAACTCAGACGGAAGAATTGCAAAGTCGATTTCGTCTTTTACCAGAGCTTTGTAGTCCAGATCATCGAATGCTCCGTCGAAGGAGATTTTTTTGTCTTCCATTGCTTTTGCAATGTTTTCGATCTGGCAGTCTTTCTGCTCCATGCCGACTGCTTTGATGCTCTCTGCTGCGTCTAACTGCTCATCGAGAAGTTTCAGGGCATCCTCAGATGCTACGTATGCTTTCTCAACCGGAAGCTGGATCACGATCATATCTTTGTCCAGTCCTGCCGGAATCTCAACATCTTTCGGAACGATCAGATATTTGACAACATTGCCTTCGTACAGCTCTTTTGTCTTTTCGGTCAGATCTTTCGCTTTCTCAGTGCCGGTCTTTTTGGAATCGGATGCTGCTGCGGTATCCTCTGCTGCTGCGGTATCGGTATCTTCTGCTTTCTTGTCGTCCTCGGTCTGTTTCTCCGGATCACGCTCGGTATCTTTTGTCATATCGATCTCCAGCAGGGTGATGCCTTCGTCGTAATGATACATCTTGAAGTACTCTGCGTAAGCAAGTTTTGTCTCTGCTTTGTATTCCAGTCCCATGATCTCTGGAGCGGTGGTATCCAGCTTGGAGTTATCGGTGCTGATCGTGGAGGTTGTTCCGTCTGCTTTTACAAATCCTGTGCTGGAAGAAGTGCTGCCGCCCTTCTTTGCTGCTGCCAGGGAGATGAAGATGTTGTAGGAAATCTCATGGGCAACGGACATTCTGGTGGTCATACCGATGATGGTATTGTTCTTGTTCAGCTCAACCGGAATGGTGAAGATGCTGCTTCCGCCGCTGACATTTGCCATGTATTTATTTCCGTTTGCTTTTACATATCCGTAGTACGGACTGCTGAATGCGATCGTTGCATAAGCCTGTCCGTTCGTTACAGTAATCTTGCTGCAGGAGATGGTTACCTTTCCGGATCCGCCGGAGAAGGAGAATCCGTCTGGTGTGTAAACGCCGTCTGCCAGTGTGGTTGCACTGTCTACTTTGGATGTGCCGCCGCTTAAGTCAGACTCATATTTGGATTCCTGCTCCGGTTTGGTATCGGCCGGTTTCTGGGTCGGTGCCGGAGTCGGGGTGCTGGTCGGTTTTACAACCGGTGTCTCAGATGGAGATACGGTTGGGGTATTGGTCGGAACGAGGGTTGGTTTCGGAGTATCGCCCTTGTTGTCATCCGACGGAAGGTCTCCGGTCTTTTTCAGGCTGGAAGATGCAATCGTGATGGCTCTGTCGTACCATTTGCCGCTCTTTACTGCATGAGCTGCTACAGCAAGTTCCTGATCCAGTGCTTCTACCGGGATTTCAAACTGCATTCCGGTTTTGGTTTCACCGTCTAAGGTGTAGTCCACTTTTCCGGTGGAAGCGATCCATGCGCCGCTCTCTGCTGCCGCATCTTTTCCGGTTCCCATATACAGATAATCATAGCCGCTTCCGCTTAAGGTGATAACTGCTGTCATTTTTCCGTTTTTCGCGGTCAGTTTTACGCCGACTACCTTGAACATTGCTGCATTAGTTGTTGCCTCTGCACTGTAAATACCATCTGCTACTTTATTGGTCTCATCTGCCGGAAGATCTGCGGTCTTTTTCAGACTGGAAGATGCAATAGTAATGGTTCTTGCATACCATTTATCCCGTTTTGCAGAATGGGAAGAAACAACAAGTGCCTGATCGAGTGCTGCTACCGGAATATCATACTGCATTCCTGTTTTCGTCTCGCCGTCTGCTGTTGTGTAATCAACGGTGCCGACGCCTGCAATCCATGCACTCTTGTCTGCGGCAGCTGCCTCTTCCGGTGTTCCCATGTACAGATAATCGTAGGCAACACCACTTAACGTGATGCGTGCTTTCATGTCGCCGTCTTTTACGGTCAGCTCTACGCCGACTACTTTGAACATAGCTGCGCCGGTCTCCGCGGTTCCGCTGTAGATACCGTTTTCTACTTTCGCCGGTTCCGGAGTTGGAGTTGCGGTTGGAACCGGAGTCTCACTCGGAGTCGGGGTTGCAGTCGGGACCGGAGTCTCGGTCGGCTCCGGTATCGGAGTTACTTCCGGTGTTTTACTTCCCGGAACTGCAAGATAAAGCTGCTTTTTGGTGTACCAGGTTCCGTCTTTCTTTCCAAGAACGATCGGAACGGTTGTGCCGGCTTTGTCCGCATCTACTTCAAATGTAAAGGAATAACCGCCGTTTGCTTCCTGCATTCCCTGGATAGCCGGTGTTTTTGCAAGGTCATCGTTCTTTCCAAGATACAGTTTATCAAATGATACGTTGTTTGTTTTCAGTGTAAGAACGAGTTTATCGCCCTTGTTGATCATTGTTGCCTCGGAGATGACGAACATTTTGAATACGCTGCCGTCCTCTTTGGTAACCGGTGCTTCTACACTGGCTGGCTTATTCGAGGAATCCTCACCTGGATTTTCGCTTGGAGTCTCGGTTGGTTCCGGTGTTACCGTCGGGATTGCATCGGTGCTGTGGATCGTAACGGTTTTATCAGCCCATGTTTTTTTCTTGGCTGAGCGAACGGCAACATCCATCTGTTTGTCAAGCTCTTCCACCGGAATTTCAAAACGATATCCGGTCTTTTCTGCACCGGTCTTCGTATCCGTATAGGTTTCGCTTCCTGTCGGAGCAATCCAGCTCTTTTCATCTGCTGCGGCAGCTTCTGCTGCTCCCGTATACAGGTAATCATAGCCGGTTCCACTCAGCAGAATGGATGCTTTCAGTTTTCCATCTTTTACGATGAGTCTGGAAGAAATCACACGGAACATGCTTCCGGTTGCTTCTGCAGAAGTCTCATACTCACCATCTGCCGGTTTTGCTGCTTCCGCTGCTTTTGTTTCTTTCTTCTCGGCTGTATTGGATGTCTCATTTTGGGTTGTTTCTTTTACTTCCGTTTTCGGCTGTTCTGCCGCCGGACTGGTATTCTCTTTTACAGCATCTTTGGTTTCTTCTTTTGCCGGTGTTTCTTTTCCAGCATCTTGGGAAGTCTCATCTGCTGCTTCCGGCTCTTTTTCTGTGGTATCGGCAGTCTCTTCACCGTCTTTTGCAGTGTCCTCTGCAGTATCTTCCGAAGCATCCTCATCTGCGGATGGTGTCTCGGTCTCGTCAGATCCTGCCGGTGTCTGATCCTCTGCAGGCGCGGCCGGTGTTTCCGTCGGCTCTTCTGCCGGAGTCTCTGCAGTGCTTTCACTGCTCTCGGTTTCTGCCGGTGTTGTTTCCGGTTCTGCCGTCTCTGCTGTTTCTTCGCTCTGCGGCGCTTCCTCTGCGGCTGCGCTGCTTTCTGTCTGTGCTGCTTTTTCCTGCGTATCTGCTAATACGCTGGCAGTCGGGCTCATGATCATGGACGCCGACAGCAGCAGTGCCAGAAATTTGCTTGAATTTCCTTTCATAACTTCTCCTTTTCTTCGGATCTCCTTCGCGCATCTGCTCCGGATTCCGTCTGACTTTTTCAGGCAGCTGGGCGGTGCCTGTCCCCGTCAATGATGTCTCCCTGCAAGTAATCTTGTTTTTGAGGACACATTTTTTCTGCGAAAAGACAAACAGACATCTGCTTTTTCTGCAAAAGAGTTTCTCCACCGGAGCTCTTTTTCGGACGCATGGCGACAAAAAAGCAGATGTCCGATTTTACTTCGTACATCTTTCCATGAATATATATGCTTTTATCGGAAGCGATTCACTAACCTTTCCAGCAGGTTTCCTGACTCGCAGATCTTCACGGCAGCCGCGCCTTCTCATGCGTTTCGCACAATGGCATTTCTGCAGCTAACACTCCCTGCTTACAGTGACCGGATCGCTCAGGATTTCCACCTGATTCCCTTTTATCTTCGCGGATTCTTTTTCAAATCCGTTCCGCACTGAAAAGTCCCTTATTTCATTCGTTACTGATTATAGCAAAGCCGTTTTGGAAAGTCAAATGAAAGGCCACGGAAAAAGCGCATAAAATCAGCATTTTTTACATACTTTATGATAACTGTCCGCACCGGAGCCTATTCTATGAAACCAGCTTCTCTGCACCGCCGCATCCTGTTCCCTCTGCTTCTGTGCGGCGGACTTCTTTTCGCCCTGCTGTTCTGGTATTTTTCCCCGTTCTTTTCCCCTGGTGAGAACCGCCGGTTTTCCGCGTATGTGGAGGAACGGTTCCACTCCGAGGTAACCTCTTCTGCCATCACGCTCCACTATACCCTCGCTGATCCGGCTTCCCGCGGAATTGCCCCCGGCACCGCCTCGTTCGGCACGGTTTCCATCCCTGACCGCACCTCGTATGATGCCCTGCTGCAGAGTGTGGAAACAACGCTCACATCCTTTCATCGAAACCGCCTCTCCGCGGAAAATCAGATCACGCTCGATCTTCTGCTCTACGAGCTGAACTGCGAGAAAATGCCGGGCAGCACCAGCCTTCTTGCGGAACCGCTCGGTCCGTCGCTCGGGATTCAGGCACAGCTTCCCATTCTGCTCGCGGAGTACCCGTTCCGCACACAGCAGGATATCGCCGACTACCTCCATCTTCTGCAGGATCTCCCGCGCTATTTCTCCGATCTCATCGCACTCGAGCAGGAAAAATCCCGGCAGGGCGTGTTTCAGAATGACCTTGCGGTCGATGGCATTATCCGCCAGTGCAGTGCTTTTCTCGCCGACGCGGATACACCGGAAAGCCATCTGCTCCACACCGTTTTTCAGAATAAACTGCAGGCGTCTTCACTGTTTTCTGAGGCGGAAAGGAATCTCTGTCTGCAGACGCATGAAAAACTCCTTATCTCCTGTGTTTTTCCCGCCTACCGCTCTCTTTCCGATGCTCTTTCTTCACTCCGCGGCAAAGGAACACAGAACGCCGGCGGTCTTTCCCGGCAGGAAGGCGGACTTTCCTACTATGCGTATCTTCTCCGCAGCCGCGTCGGTGTTGACGCTTCACCAGAGGAGCTGACCCGCCTTTTAACACAGCAGCTTGCGGACCAGTGTGCCGAAATGCAGATCATTCTCGATCAGAATCCGTCGCTCTCCCTCTCCGAGCAGGCGCTCGTGCTGCCGTTCTCCACGCCGGAGGAAATTCTTGCCGATCTGCAGAATGCCGTTTCTGAAGATTTTCCCGTTCTTTCGGGTATCGCATACGAAGTAAAGACCGTGGATGACTCCCTCAAGGATTTTTTAAGCCCCGCCTTTTATCTCACACCGCCCGCCGATGTCAATTCACCCAACTCCATTTACCTGAATCCCGCGGATGAAATGACCGGCATCGAGCTGTATTCCACACTTGCCCACGAGGGCTTTCCCGGCCATCTGTACCAGACCGTCTCGTTCTCGCGCTCCGACCCGCTTCTGATCCGCCATCTCTACGCGCCGTCGGGTTATGTGGAAGGATGGGCAACCTACGTTGAATCATATGCCTGCCGCTACGCCGCACGTAATCTCGATGCAAACACGCAGGCGCTCTGCCGTCTCTGGTATCTGAACCGCTCGGTGCATCTTATCCTCTGCTCGCTGCTGGATCTCGGAATCCACAGCCAGGGATGGCTCCTCTCGGATGCGTCAGCCTTTCTGGCGCAGTTCGGCATCACGGATGCGTCGGCCGCTGCCTCTTTATATCAGTATATTCTCGAGACACCGGCGAACTATCTGAAATACTGTGTCGGATCGCTCTCGTTTTCGCAGCTCCTCTCGGAAGTGCAGAAACAGGAAGGTGACTCATTCTCATTGATCGGTTTCCATGAAAAACTGCTCCGTCTCGGGCCTCTGCCATTTCCGCTCGTAGAAAAATATCTGTAAACGGTTCGCCCTGCTGAAAAAAAGATCCCACAGACTTTCTTCTATAAATAATAAAAAGTTCTGTGAGATCTTTTTCATTTTCAAAATTCTTTAACCTAAATTGTAAAGAGATGGATCTGTCGGCCGCTGCGGATCAATAACAGAGGCAGAATCAAACAGATCGCTTGTTCTATCCTCGCCGCCTCCGTAGAGGTTCTGGTACAGACGGTATCCATCCAGGTTTCTTCGTCCCATACGCAGGTAATTGTCTCTTACCTGAACGAAATACTGGGAGGAATCTACGTTGCAGTAGATATTGAAGCCCTGGCTCTTCAGGTAAGCAAACTTCTCATTGTCCATCGTGTAATCGTGCCAGTCGGAAAGATCCTGTCCATGTGCAAAGATGATGATATCGCTTCCGCCGATGAGCGGTGCAACATACGTCAGCCATTTCTCGGTATCCGCCTGGATCGTCTCGATCGGTTTGTCGCCGACACGGATATGGCCCCAGGTATGGCTTGCGAATGTCCAGCCGTCTGCTTTGATCGCATCGGCTACTTTTTTCGCCTCCTCGCACTCTTTATCCCAGTCGAAATCCGGGTGTGCATCAAGCCATGCTACCTGATCATCCGTCAGATCTTCTCTCGTCTTGTAATCACCGTCGGTGCGGTATCCGAGGATTCCATCGTAGCCGGTCAGTGCTACGGTTCCGCGCGCATTGTGGTATACGGCATCCGGATGCGCTTCGATAAACTGATCCATCAGCGGGATGCAGTCGTAAGCACCGGTCACAACAGTTCCGTCATCCTGAATGTATTCGCAGGTCGGTTTTCCGTCGTCGCCGACTACCATCTTGCTGGCAATGCCGCGTCCGTCGTAAGAGTGGTAATAGGAAAGGTCATCCAGAGAAAGAACGAATGCTTTCTTGCCCTCCGGCAGGTAAATGTCCCCTTCCTCGTAATGAACGGTTCCGTCATCATCTACGGTCTTTTTCACGAGATCGTTGATCGAAACCATGACATATCCTCTGTCGTACATCTGCTGGGTGATCGCGTTGAACTCATCCACGGTGGTCATCCACTGGCAGAAGCCTGCGGTCTGTGCGTTGTCCTGATAGAACGCTTTCTGCGGATCGACTACAAGAGAATGATAGAAAATGTGGGTTACTTCGTTGACGTTGACGCGCACACAGGCATCTCTCGTGCTGGTGTACTCTGCTACTTTTGTGATGATATCCGCGTCGGTTGCTGCGCCCTCTACGCTCTGGAGCTTTTCAATGGCTCCATCGTAATCGTATGTCTGCGCAAGTGCATCGGCTTCCGCCATAATCTGTGCTTTCGTTGTCGGCGCTTCAGCACTTCCCGTGCTGTCCGACGATACGGAACCGTCCACCTCTGCTGTTTTCTGATCCTCTTTTTCCTGTGCTTTCTGCTGGATTTTTTCTGTTCCTCCGGCCAAAGCCCAGATTCCAATGCCGAAGATGACAAGCAGAACACATAGAATTCCTGTTTTGATCATCAGCGCACGCTTCCGCTTTCTTCTTCGGAGCTCCTTTTTACTGATGTTTTTTTTCTCACTCATTTTTCCTTCCTCCCAAAACAGCTTTTGCTTTTCTGGCAAATATTACAGTTTTACCGGACTGACAGAAATTCAGCCCGGACTCTGCTCTTTCTATTTTAGCTCAAAATACCGGTTCTGTCGAGTAGGTTTCCGGCAGGTTAAGAGAAATGTAAGAAAGCCGGTAACGCTCTTTCTTTTATGCGCGCTGGCCGTGTGCCTCATACATGAGAACGGCGGATGCAATCGCTGCGTTTAACGACTCCACTTTTCCTTCCATCGGAATACGGATCAGGCACTCGGCGGCCTCTGCCATTGCATCAGTCAGGCCGTTTCCCTCATTTCCGATCAGGAATGCCGTTCCTTTTGTGTAATCCTCCTCGCGGTAGGAATGCACGCCGTGCAGATGTGCCGCGTACGTACAGATCTTCCGCGCTTTTAAGCCTTTTACAAATCCGACCGCATCGTCGACGATCAGAAACGGCATACGGTAGATCGAGCCCATCGTCGAGCGGATCGTTTTCGGATTGAAGATATCCGCGGTACCGCGGCTCATGATGATGCCGGTGACTCCTGCGCCCTCTGCGGTGCGGATGATTGTTCCGACATTTCCAGGGTCCTGCAGATCCTCAAGTACCATCAGAAGCGGTGTCTTTCCGTTATCCATCACCTCCTCTTCGGTGTAATGCGGCATGCGGATCACACTTAAAACACCCTGCGGCGTCTTCGTGTCGCACATGGACTGGAACACGCGGTCGTCCACTACTTCGTATTCTGTCCCGTCGGACGGCATTTCATGCATTTTGCTGCCGCTCTCAGACACATATACTTTTTTCAGCCATTCCCGCGGCGCTTCCTGGAACATTTTCCAGCCCTCCGCCACGAAAACGTCCTGCTCCCGGCGTTCTTTTGCTTTTTTGTTCAGCGCAATAATGTTTTTTACCTGTGCATTGCTGCTGCTTGTAATCATGAATGGTCCCCTCATTTCCTGTTTTTCATCAATTTGGCAAGTTCTTTGTTTTCGCCGATCAGAATCAGCACTTCCTCTGCGCGGAGCAGCGTCTTCGGATTGACCGTGACACGGATGTCTTCCCCGTCCTTGACGGCGATTACGTTGATACTGTATTTCTTCCGCAGATCCAGCTCCTCGAGGTTATGCCCCGTCCACGCTTCCGGCACGGGAAGCTCTACCATGGAGAACGAATCCGACAGCATGAAGAAGTCCTGGAAGCCGCCGGAAATCAGGCTTTTTCCGAGGCGGATACCCGTCTCACTCTCCGCCATCACGACGCGGTCCGCGCCGACTTTTTTCAAAATATTGGCATGCATCTGGCTCATGCACTTTGCGATGACGAGCGGCACGCCCGCCTCTTTTGCCTGCAGGGTGGCGAGGATGCTCGACTCCATATTTTCGGAAATGCCAACGATCACCACATCCATATTGCTGATGCCAAGAGATGCGAACACACGACTGTCCGTGATGTCTGCACGCGCCGCATAGGTAACAAGATCGGCAATTTCCTGTACCGGCTCAGCGTCTTTATCAACGGCAAGCACTTCTTTTCCTGCCTGCGCAAGTGTCGTTGCTACAGAAAAACCAAACTTTCCAAGTCCAATGACTGCATACTGTTTACTCATTTCTTTTCCTCGTTTTCTGAAATCTGTCCTGTTTTTTATTTTCCCAACTATCCAATCAGAATCCGCTGCTCCGGTCTCTGAATATCGACATCTTTTCTTCCTGTTCTGCGGCGCAATGCGACAGCCAGCGTCACCGGCCCGATTCTTCCCATAAACATAACCAGAATAACAATCACCTTTCCCATAAAAGGAAGCGTCGGCGTCAGGGAACGGGTGAGGCCCACCGTTGCAACCGCAGAAATAATTTCATACGTACAATCCAGCAGCGGGCTTCTGGTTACGGAAATCAGCAGCACAGTGGCAGTAAAGACTGTCGTCAGTACAAAAAAGAAAATGACGACAGCGGTACGGATATTTTCTTCCATCACTTTCCGCCCCCAGGCCACCGTATCTGAGTCTCCGCGAATATAGGAGGCAACCAGCACAACCAGAATGGCAACCGTTGTCGTCTTAACACCACCTGCCGTTCCCATCGGGGAGCCACCGATGAACATGAGAACCATACTTACCATTGCAGAGCTGTCCGAGAAATCAGCCTGCGGGATCGTCTCAAAGCCTGCCGTTCTTGTCGTCACGGACTGAAAAAAAGCCGCCATGACCTTCTGCGCCGGTTTCAGGCTGCCAAGTGATGGCGCGTGATTCCAGTCCAGTGCAAGAATCAGCAGTGCTCCACCGAACACCAGAATCATGGTTGTCGTTAAAACCAGTTTCGTATGAAGCGTGAATCCTCGCACAAAATTTTTACGGGGCCGTTTTCCCTTCACAAGCTCCTGCACCCGCTCCATAACTTCCCACCAGACGGGAAAACCAAGACCGCTCAAAAGAATCAGTCCCATCGTCGTAAAGTTTATCAGCGGGTTCGTTACAAACGGAGCAAAAGAGGCTTCGCCAACGAGATCGATTCCCGCATTACAGAAAGCGGAAACGGCGTGAAAAATACTGTATCCGATTCCCTTCCAGAAGCCATACTCCGGCACAAACCAGAAGCTATACAGAACCGCCCCCGCAATCTCTACGGTTGCTGTTCCAATCAGAAGCCGGCGCACGATGCCCACACTGCCCTTTAAAACCGGCAGATTATAGGTATCCTGAATTAATTTCCGGCTCTGCAGACTGATTTTCCGGCGCAGGATCAGAAACACCATCGTCAGGCACGCCATGATGCCAAGACCTCCGAACTGAATCAACCCGAGGATCACAATTTTTCCAAAGGTACTCCATGTCGTCGCCGTCGGAACGGTGACAAGGCCCGTCACGCAGACAGATGTCGTTGCGGTAAACAGGGCGTCGAGCCAGTAAACGCTTTTTCCGTCCGCCGCAGAAACCGGCAGGCACAGAAGAATCGTTCCCAGCAGGATTACCGCCGCAAATCCCAGCATCATAATCCGCTCCGCCGGTGTGTGCCATTTATTTTTGCTTTGTTTTTCGGCCATCGCTCCTCCTATTCTGCCGCTTCATTTTCTGCTTCACTGCTGTAGTAGAGCTTTCCGCTCTCACTGTCCGTCACGGTAATATCCGCAAAATATTCCCCGCAGGAACCCTCACACTGGTAATAGACGTCAAACGAAACCGTCATGTCATCTTCTCCTTCCAGGTATTCCGCGTGAACCTGATTTTTCGCGGTCCGCGTCGTTCTGCTCCACACTTTATCATCCGCAAGAAGCTCCTTTTTGATCTTCACAGGAAATTCACTGGATGCAATTTCGTGCTGATTGGACTCGTTTTTGATCCGGTAATAGAGATTCATGTACAGCCCGTCATCTTCCTCATGGAAAAACCAGCCGTAGATATCATCCTCCGCAACAATTGTCGGCTGGATCAGCTCAGCGTTTGTTTTGGTCGTGAATGCATTCATCTCATGCGTAAACTCATTCTGCATCCGGCGATGCTTCATCAGCCAGCTGCCTTCCTTCACACCGGCCGCAGCCACGGCAAGAACGACAGCGCCGATGCAAAGGCCAATGATTTTCTTTTTTGTCATTATTTAATTTCCCCTTTTCTTTTCGAAACACAAAAATAAGATACCCCTAAGAACATACTTATGAGTATCTTATCAGTTTGCACATATAAAGTCAACGGAGCCGGTGGAGACTTTCCTGCCACCGTTGTGTGTAGTTTAAAATTATCCTGAAACGAGGAATATCCCCGTCAATGACGAGGATATCTTCGATGCTTGTGTTTAATAATCTGCTTAAAATGAGAAAGTTGTCCAGACTTGGCAGGCACTTGCCGGAAATCCATTTATAGACCGCCTGTGGATTTTCAAAACCCATGGCATTCTGAATGTCTCTCACGGTGTATCCGCTTTCACGAAGAAGGGATTTGATGCGGCTGCCAGTTTCTTTCTGCTGGATTGACAAATAAATTGGTTCCATCCTGCACCTCCATATGTTTAAGCCATCCCGAAACACAGTTTTATCTTATCATCCAGTACTGGAAAAATCCAGTTTTTTCTTCCTGTTTCTACACAACCCGAATGATCTGTTCGTACAAAAGGATTTTCTTTTCATCTACATTCCGATTGTCATGATAATGGCCGAAAAACCATTTCTGAAATTGTACGGTCTGTAAAATTTCTTCGAGATATTCCGTCTCACGATCCTTCTGGAATAGGCCTTCGCCGATGGCATCCTGCACGGACGATGCACAGCAGTGGGTTACAATAAAATCCACCCGATTGTCGTGTGCTGCAAGATTGTTCCGTCCCTCTTCCATCTCTTCTTCGGATGCAAGCTCCTCTTTCCACCAGCTCAGGTGATTGATCCGGTACGGCTTCCAGCCGCGGTCAAAAATCTCATCTCAACGACTCTCTTGCATATGCGCTTTCCTTTTTACCGCAAGAAGATGTCTAGAGCGTGTGGCGAACTTCCTATTTCTTTTCTTCTATCAAATGGTGATTCAGCCATTTTCCTGATTTGAACCGGATGGTAAAGAGAATGGACCGCAGGCTCCAGTCTGCCGCCATACCGATCCAGACCGCAATCGGGCCGAATCCCCATACGCGGCACAGGTAAATACAGAGACTCACACGGCACAGCCACATCGTACAGCAGGACGTGATCATGGAGAATTTTACATCTCCCGCGGCCCGCATGCCGTATCCCGGGACAAACGCCATGACCCAGCAGAGCGGCTTTGCAATTGTGATAAAGATCATCATCTGCATGCAGAGCTTTGCACTCTCTGCTTCCATACCACCGATCATCGTAATCGGTTTTGTCAGCACAAATACCAGCAGACAGCTTGCAACGATAACCACTTCTGACAGCCAGCACAGTTTTTTAATATAGTAGATTGCTTCATCCTTCCGGCCCGCGCCGAGACACTGACCGACTACCGTCATCAGTCCGATGCCGACACCGATCGCAGCGACACCGTTCAGGTTCTCAAGTATGTTTGTCATCGCCTGCGCGGCAATGGCAACCGTGCCAAGTGTGGACACAGTGGACTGAATCGCCAGCTTTCCAAACTGGAACATACTGTTCTCGATTCCCGATGGGATACCGATAAACAGTATTTTTTTGATCAAACCAAAGTCCGGCCGAATGGAAAGATACTGCTTCACAAAAATCGGTTTGCTTTCATCCCGAAGCTTCCACAGTACAACAACCGCACAGAAAATACGCGAAATTAAAGTCGAAATCGCGGCTCCTTCGACACCCATGTGGAAGCCGAAAATAAGAATGGCATTTCCGCCGATGTTCATAAAGTTGGAAATCACCGAAATCACCATCGGACTGCGGCTGTTGTTCTGCGCCCGCAGAATGGATGCGCCCGCATCGTAAAGACCGATAAACGGGAATGACAGCAGCGTAAACAGGAAATACACCTGTGAATTTTTCATAACATCCGCTTCCACTGCCCCGAAAATCACGCGCAGCAGCGGAACACGGAAAATCAGGCAGCCCGCGGATAATGCGACGGACAAAACTGTCATAACAAAAAGCACCTGCTGTGCCGAACGGATTGCTCCATCCCGTTTTTCGCTTCCAAGATACTGCGAACAGAGAATCGCTCCTCCTGCCGCCAGCGCAGAAAGCGCCTGAATGACTAAGATATTAATGGAATCCACCAGCGAGACTGCCGAAATTGCGGCAGAACCGACATTGCTGACCATCATCGTGTCGACAGTTCCCATCAGGGAAGAAAGTAACTGTTCAATGATGATCGGAATTAAAAGTTTGCGAAGATCCGTGTTACTGTATAAATGAGTTTGTTTTGTTGTAGTTTTCATTGTTTTTGTTTCTGCATGACCTCATCTGCCGGATATGCTTTGCCAGCCCTGCCGCCAGCCCTGCCTTTTCCACACCTTTCTTTTTTCTCTCCATTCTATTCCATTTGACGATCCATTGCAATCATTTCGCGAATTTTGCTCTTATCTGATTATTTTTCTATCTCATAATGACTTTTTCAGTCTTTCCAAATCTTCGCTGTCCGGATGTGACAAAGCACGGTCAAAATTTTGAATCAGCAGATCAAGATTGGCCGGATGTTCCGGGTTTTCTTTCATTTTCACATACCGTTCACGCACAGACTGCGGCATCTTTCCCTGGCACATATACTCACCGATGACCGTATTGCTTGCATCGATCGACTGTTTGACTTGTCCGAGAATCTTTTCAAAATAGGCATCACTTCCACCAAATCCAGCTGTTCCAAACAGAAAAATCTTTTTATTTTTTAATTTCGACAGCAATTCTAATGTCTTTTGGTCCGCATTCCCTTTGTCCGTCCAAAATCCGATATAGCATACGTCGGATTGCGGTACCTGCGAATCGTTTGTGCCAAAATAATCGCATTTGTCCTTTGGCAATGTTTCATAGATTGCATCAGCCAGCTTCTTTGTATTACCCGTTAAGCTGCAAAACAGGATCGAATAATGTTCTTTTATCATAGCCCATACACCTCCAGTTCAGATATTATGTAGAAAATCCACTTTTTCGTAAATTGTATTACCTCTTCAGATCACATCTCGATTTCGCTTACGCTGCATCCCGATGTTGCTTCTCACTATTTCCTCTCCGGCTTTTAAGTCAAGCGAATATTCGCAATCCACTTCGCTACTTGCTCATAACCGAATAGCTGCTTTGCAGCTTCAGTTAAACTTAAAAATATTAAGTCCGGTTTCTTCATCATGAACTCTGTCCACGCTTCCGTCAATTACCGTGATGACCAGCTCACAGGTTGCACTGACAATCGCTCTGTTCAGATGTCCTCCAAACACCTCGCCCTTCTGATTTCCGGCACTCATATGAAGATGTGCATAATATTCTCCATCCATTGTATTGATTGTACCTGTCAGTGATGTAATTTCATAATACCCCTGGAAGCTGTTTGAATAATATTTCTTTTCGTCTGTCTTGTATACTCCGACTGTGAAATCATTGATTGCTCCAAGAGCCTGGACACTGGCAAGCTTTATATTCTCCTTTATGGCAATTACCCTCAGCTGCTCCGATATTTCCTCGTCTTTGTCAATCCTTGCTACTATAACATTGTCAAATTTTCTGTATTCCATTTTATTCTCCTTTCTCTTTCCGCCCGGTCACTTTTCAGACATTACTGCAATAAACTCAATATTTATTCAGGAAATGCTCCCTGTTCGGATACTCCTGCCGATATGCCCGGAGGGCGGCTTCCCGGAGCAGGGTGAATTCTTTTTCCATGTGAAGCAGGCGAGGCGCCTTGAACACGATCACACTGATCTGTTCGGCGATTTTTTTCGCGATTCCTTCTTCGGACAATTGTCCCATGCCGAATACCAGAGAGGTAAATCCTCTGCCTCCTCTGCTTACCTGAATAAATTTCAGGAATACATTGTACAGTTCATCTGCAAGAATTTTCTGGTATCCCTCCTCTGACTGCATGGCTTCCGCCAGGCACAACGTAGAGAGAATCCGGGCTCCCGTCTTTTTTCTGTCGCCTCCCAGATCCAGAGAGGTTCCTTCCGCCAGATACTTCAGTTCCATCAGGCATTTGACAAATTCATCCTTCTGGAGCCTGCGTTGTCCGTATCGGGCCGTCCAGAGCCGATCCCGGTATTCTTCTTCCCAGGCTTCCTCCTCTCCGATATGTTCTTTTAAGATCTGTTGCCGTTTTGCCGGATCTGTCTCCTGATAAAAATCTTTGGTCCATGTATGTTCCATATGTTTTTCCTCATTCTGTCAAGCGGATATTCGCAATCCGTTTCGCTGCTTGCTTGATTGGTTTAAAATAAAGACACGTCTTCACTTACTCTTTCTGCCTGCAAACGCAGTCTTCCTGCTTACATTCCGGAATGGGAAATCGTCTCTTCTGCGTTCAGGTACTCATCGATGTTGCTGCCGTCTACCTTCTGATATTCCGAAAAATAGTACCGGCCTTCTTTCAGGCTTTCCTGTTCAAAGTCCTCTCCCTCGAACAGCTCCACTGCCATTTTCGCCATTTCCTTTGCCTGATCCACTCTGTCATTTAGGATGCTGCCCTGCATCTCTCCTGCCTTTACGGCTTCCAGAGCCTCTTCCAGGCCATCAATTCCGAAGATCACCGGCCAGTCTTCACGGGCATAGCCTGCTTTCCGATAGGCCTCCACCGCCCCCAGTGCCATCTCATCGTTGTTGGACATGACAAGTTCGATCTTTTTTCCGTACTGGCTGATCAGACGGTTCATGCGGTTCTCCGCCTGTCCCCGATTCCAGTCCGCTAACTGATAACTTAGCTTTTCCAGTATAACATCATTTTTCATCAGTGTCTTTACGGAATATTCCGTTCTGCTGATGGCATCCTGATGGCCCGCTTCTCCTTCCAGAAGCACATATTGGATCTTTCCGTCCTTGTTTTTATCGACTTCCGAATGGCTGTTGATGTATTCTGCTGCGATCTCACCCTGCATGATCCCGGATTGTTCTGCATCACAGCCCACATAATACAGCTTTTCCCACTGCACCAGGTCTTCTCTTACCGGTTCCCTGTTAAAGAAGATCACAGGAATGTCTTCATTCCTTGCCATTCGGATGATCCGGGACGGAGCTGTCCGGTCCACAAGATTGATACAGAGCACATCACAGCCGGCATCAATCATCTCTTCCACCTTTTCGTTCTGTTCCTGCTGATCGTCGTTTCCGCTTTTTGTCGATACGATAATCCTTCGTTCTTTGTTTTCCATGGCTTTCAGCTGCTCCTTCAGTTCATCCGTCAGTCCATTGATAAAAGGATCATCCTGCGTGTAGGTTATCACTCCGACCCGCAGGGTTTTCTCTGTCTGGTCCGACTTGCCGGAACACCCCGACAGCACAAGCACCGCACTCCCTATCGTGGCAGATAATAATACTGCCACCCTTCTTTTCTTTTTATTCATAGGAATATAAAAACCTTTCTAAATCTTCGTCCATAGAGAAATTTTCCTTGCCAAGTACCTGATATTCGGTTATATATCCTTGCATTTTATAAGACCTGTGCTCGATCCTTTTGGTTATTTCTTCCACACTTTTATAGCCGATTTCATATCCGTCCGGCACAGCCAGCCCCTGAATGTTTCCGTTATCCAGAAGTGCAATCGTCTTCAGACTGTAACCCACTCCATAGAGCTCTGCGCCCTCGTATGTTCCATTTTCTGCCTGCTCTCCAAACTCCTCCAGGATTCCTGCATCCAGGACGACAAGGGCATCCGCTTTTGTTTCCTTCTTCATCCGCTCCACAATATCCTGTTCTTTTCTCCGGTAAATACACCAGCTGATCTTGCTTTCGCTGCCTTCCAGCGCCTCGTTCAATCCACAAATCTCAGCCTGTACAGCCTCGGACATTTTCCAATCGGCGATAATTCCGACCTTCTGCTTTTTTGTTCTCAGCCGTTCTCCCAGCCATCTTCCGATCTCCCGGTAATCCGGCTGGATCGTGGGACTGGCAGTTTTTCCTTCTTTTACCGCCAGACCATCTGCAATCAGCAGATACGGTTTATTTCCACACTCTTTTTTCAGCATATTTTCCGTCTCATGACCGGGTGCCGGATATATGATAAAGCCATCAATATCGTTGTCCTTCTGTTCCCTGATAAATTCTCTTTCCACCTCCGGCCCGTCGATCTCTTCCGTATTGCAGATGATCATATGAACGTTGTTCTCTGCCGCAGCCTGCTTCATTCCCTTGATCAGGGCATCCCAGCGTTTGTCACCGGACTCCGGAAGAATCACCGCAATCCGGGGCTCTGCTACGTTCTGATCGAAAATCTTCCATACAAAGAATACTGCCAGCAGCAGCAAAAGAAACTCAATTATAAGAAATTTCATTCTGTTCTTTTTCATCCGCCCGGTCTCCTCTGTATGTATTTTTGTAATTCCAATGCTTCTGCGTTTTCCGGTGTATATGGGATTGCCGGAATACGGATCGTAACCCTTGTTCCTTCGTCCGGTTCGCTTTCTATGGAAAGTCCATATTCTTCGCCAAACATCAGCCGGATTCTGGAATGCACATTGATTACGCCCACGCCGGAACCGTGCTTCGGAACCTTGCTGTTATCCGTCAGAATATTTTCCAGGACTTCTTCCCGCATGCCCATCCCATTGTCTTCGATGGTGATCAGAATGTCCTCGTCTTTCTTTTTTCCGCTGACGATGATCATGCCGTCATCATCCTCATCCATATTTCCGACGCCATAATAGATGGCATTTTCCAGGATGGGCTGGATCACCAGCTTTACGATGCAGCAGTTTTCGATCTCTTCCTCGATTCGGAATTCTGTTTTAAACCGCTCTTTGTACCGGGCCAGCTGGATATTCATATAGCTTCTGCTGTGCTGCAGCTCATCCTTAATGGGAATGATGGTCTTACCGCGTGACAGGCTGACACGAAGCAATTTTGCCAGTTCAGAAATCATACGAACCGCTGCTTCATTTTCCTGGGCTTCCACCATCCACGTGATGGATTCCAGTGTATTATACAGAAAATGGGGGTTGATCTGGCTTTGCAGGGCATCCAGTTCACTTTTTCTTCGTTCATTTTGCTGCCGGATGATCTCGTCCATCAGTTTTTCGATCTGTTCATAGGACTTCTGCACAGAATGTCCCAGATGGCGGATCTCCGAGGAGCCGCCGATATAGATATCCGGTTTTCCTCCTGCCTCGTGGGCCTTGACGGAAGCATCCAGCTCCCGGATCGGTTTGGATATCTTCCGGGAAACCAGCTGGTTTCCCTCCAAAAGCATGACCATAAGAACCAGAACAGTAGCAAATACATAGTAACGGAAGTTCTTGTAGTTTGCCGCCTGCACACTCTCCGGCACAACACCGATCATTTTCCAGCCTGTATAGGCTACGCTGCCGACGATCACGGTCTCATTCTGACTGTTGGAATGGATCTCATAGGTTCCGTCCTCGTATTTTGCCGTTTCCAGACTGTTTTCTTCAAATAATCCACGGTTTAATTCCGTTCCCCGGGGATGATAGATCATCTCTCCGTCCTGACTGATCAGATAATAGTAGATTCCGCCGGAACAGTCATTGATCTGCTTCATCACGTCCCTGATCACAGAATATTTCATATCCAGTAAAAGAATACCGGTTTCCGGTGTCTCTCCCTTGTTGACATCTACATACCTGCTCAGGGAAACGACCCATTGGTACCGATAAGAGCCGTCCTCAAACAGCTCCTGGATATGCGGTGTGGAAAAGTGTATATTTTCAATGGCATCTTCCGCATTTTTATACCATTCCTGCGTCTGCACCTTCACATTTTTCTTTTCTGCCGCCACCGGCTCCGATGCAATCAGATTTCCTTTTGGGTCATACAAAGCCAGGCTCTGAATCTTATCGGAATTGGTCTCATAGAGCAGACTGAACTGCTCCGAGAATTCCCGGCTGGATATATCAAACTGCTGGACTACGTTGTAGTTTGCCCCGTTCAGGATCTGCCGGATATCCAGCAGATCTGCATTTAACCGGTCTACGGTAGCCTCCACGGTAGCTTCCGTGTTGTCTACCGCTGTTTTTTCCAGAGCCAGCTTGAATCGATGGTAAAGCAGCAATCCCATTACAATGATCGTAACCAGTGAAATCGCCATAAGGACAGACAGGATGATCGACTGTATGTTAAATACGATATTCTTCCGGGAATCCGGATTTCTTTTTCTATCTTTCATGTATTTTCCCTTTCACCTGTTCCCTCTTTTCTGCCTGATGTACTCTCGGAGTCTTTCTGTGCTTGCTCTTTCTGCTTTCCGTCTTTTTATTTTCCGGAAGCTCTGTATTTGGAAGGGGAAACACCGAATTTCTTTTTGAATACATAGCTGAAGTAGTTCGCATCCTGATATCCTACTTTTTCTGCGATCTTATAGCTTTTTTCATCGGTGTTCAGCACCATTTCTTCTGCCCGGTCCATTCGGTAATCGGTAAGATAGGAGACAAAGGACTGACCGGTCTCCTTTTTAAAGATGGACGAAAAGTAAGAATTGGACACCCCAAGATCTGCGCACACATCATCCAGCGAGAGCGCCGGTTCCATATATCTGTCTTTTACGATGTTCTGCGCATCGGTGATGATCCGTCTGGAGGTACTGTTTCTGGTACTTCTCAGTTTTTCGCTGATCGCCATAGACATATTGATGATCCAGTTTGTCATAGAGCTTTCATCCAGCTGAGTCACTCTTTCGTAAAGATTCTGTACATTTCCGGAAATTTCATTGAAATCCATGGAATTATTGGCACAAAATTTGAAAAAGCCGCTGACAATCTCCATGGTGGCCAGATTGTACTGGCTGATGGTGGCTGCATTCTTATGGAGCTTTTCTGTCTCTTTGATGGCTTCTTTCCGGATCTTTTCCTGATCCCCTACATGGATGGCACGAAACAGCTCCTGCATCTTTGTTTCTTCTAAGGGAACCGCCTTTTTTGACTCTTTGGGAACGATCTCTGCGATATTGATGGCTCGTTTCGTTCCGTACAGGACACGGCCTCTCTGGCTCCCTCGTAGGAAATACTGATATCGTACAGATTGTTGCAGACGGTTCCGACCCCTGCGGTAACCGCCGCCCCCATAATTCTCCATGCCCAGCGGCAGAACCGGTCACACTTGTCCGTCAATTGAGCTATCTCATCTTCTGAATGGAGTTCCATAATCAGAATGGTATTACCCATATAGATGAATTCCTGGCAATTACAGTTCTCCATCAGCCGCTGTTTGATCTCCCGTTCCACAGACATGGATAATAATAAGGGATTCATCCCATCCGGCACATCATTTTCCGAGGTATGAAAGATAATACAGCAAAACAAAGGTCCCTTCATATCCACCTGATAATCCAAAAGGAATCGTTCATAGTCCTCTTCTCTGACTCTTCCTTCAATCAGGGAAATGAAGAAATTGGACTGCAGCTTTGGTAATACCTCCTGGAAATAGTCTTCCAGTTTTTTTACATTTAACTTTTCTTCCCGTTCCCTGTCCAGTGTGGCTTTCAGCTTCATCAGGCTTTCTGACAGCTCGGTGGCGCTGATGGGTTTCAGCATATATTCCTTAATTTCCAGATGGACGGCCTCTTTTGCATATTCGAATTCATCAAAACCGGTGCAAAGCATAATGTAAATATTGGGATAGTCCTGGTTCAGCTTTCTTGCCAGCTCCAGTCCATCCATATAAGGCATCTTAATGTCCGTCAGCACCACATCAGGCTGAAGCTTTTCTACCAGCTCCAGAGCCTTCACGCCGTTGGTGGCACTTCCCACTACGTCAAATCCCAGATCATTCCAGCGGATCTTTTTTTTCATAACATCGATGACCTCTACTTCATCATCGACAAGAATCACTTTATATTGTTCCATTCTTATCCTCCTGTTTTGCGGAGCATATTATTGTTCCTTTATTATAGCAGAAGATTGCTCTCTGCTGAATGAATAGTTACAAAAATTTTGTAATTATTCAGAGCCCCATCTCGATTCCGCTTACGCTGCATCTCGATGTTGCTTCTCGCCATATGAAATTCCAGAAAAATAGCTCATTCATGTAAACATGATTCGCGATTTTTCTTCCATTTCGCATGGCTCTGAATAGTTACAAATTTTGCCAGAACAGAACAAAAGACCGCCCTGGTCATCCATCGGACGACCGGGCTGTCTTATATTCTATCTGTTTATGAAGATGTTGGAATCAAAAGTTTTTCTGACCCCTTTGATACCAGATTGCTACGTGCTTTGCACTCCTGGTATCTTTATGAATGTCTCATTATTTTTTCTGTACATATTTCAGACAGTCAAGTGTTACAGCTGCCAGAATAATGATACCTTCGAAGATGAACTGAAGGTTGGTATCAATACCCAGAATCGTCAGGGCATATGTCAGGGAGGTAAAGATCAGTACACCGGTTACAACTCCGGAGATCTTACCGATACCACCGGTAAAGGATACACCACCAACTACGCAGGCTGCGATGGCATCCATATCCCATCCCTGTCCGTAAGCTGCACTACCGGAACCAACCATACGGTTACATTCCAGCCAGGAACCGAAGCCATACAGGATACCTGCCAGCATAAATGCTCCCATTGTTACTTTAAATACAGAGATACCGGATACTGCTGCCGCTTCCGGGTTTCCACCTACCGCATACAGGTTTTTGCCAAACGTTGTTTTGTTCCAGATAAACCATACAATGGCAACTGCTGCAACAGCCCACAGAATGATGGTCGGGAATTTTCCGATCTGCGGAATGAAGGTATTCGGGATGGCAGAATCAATCGCACCGAAGGATACACCCTTGGTCGCATAGGTAACCAGACCGAAGATGATCAGCATGTTCGCCATGGTAGAGATAAACGGATGCATTTTGAATCTCGCCATGAAGAATCCGGCAATCATGGCAAATGCTGTCGTAAGGATTACACACATTAACAGTGCAAACAGTGCTTTCGCTGTAGCAGGCATAGCGGAGAAGTCAAATACATGTCCGAATACGGCACCTGTATTGATTCCGTTATGCATGATGATGGTTGCTGTAACCATACCCATACCAACCATACGTCCTACGGAAAGGTCGGTACCTGTTAACAGGATCAGACCGGCAACACCAAGTGCAAGGAACATACGCGGGGATGCCTGCTGTAAGATATTCAGGATGTTGGTAACAGTCAGCAGCTGTGTATTTTTGACGATCGGTGTGATGATACACAGTGCGATGAAGATCAGAATGATTACGATATACAGACCGTTTTTGTACAGGAACTGAGATAAATCGAAAGTATATCTGTAATTTTCCAGTTTCTGTATTCTCTGCTGCGGGAATGTAAATTTGGAAGCCCGCAACAGGTCGATCAGGTGATATTTATGCATGAATGCTTCATGTCTTCTGTCCTTGATCTCCTGAAGCTTCGATTCGTGAGCCATCTGTGCATCAAACAATTTATTTTTGAGCACATATTTCTCAGCCTTGATCTCTTCTGCATCCTTCAGAGAAACAACCTTTTTCTGATGCTCGCTCTTCAGATCTGCTTTGATCTTCTCATATCTGCTGTTTTCTTCTGCTTTTGCAGCTTTGCAGCTTTTGTTTACTACGTCGTAATAATCCTTTTTGTAATGCGCAGCCAGATAGCTTTCTGCCTCTGCGATCAGCTTTTTGATTTCTTCTTTGTTGTCTGCTTCTACTTTTTTTGCATTTTCCAGCTCTTTTTTGCTGTTTTCAATGATCTTATCTCTCTGTGTTGCGGATAAGTTCTTGTTTTCTTTTGCGATCGCGATCTGTTTTTTCAGATCGCTCACTTTGTCAAAGCCGTCTGCACGTAATGCATCGATTTTTTTCTGGATTTCTTCCACATATTCATCGATCGGCTTCAAAAGCTTTGCTTCTTCTTCCGACGAAATAATAACGCTGTTTTCTGCCATTTCCAATTTTCCTCCTGTTACAGGTATTTAGCACTGAGTCTCAATAATTCTTCCTGGTTTGTTTCTTTGGTATTTACGATTCCGGCCAGACGTCCGTTAGACATAACACCGATTCGGTTGGTAATACCAAGAATCTCCGGCATTTCGGAAGAAACAACGATGATTGTTTTTCCCTGTTTCGCCATATTGATAATCAGTTCATAGATTTCATATTTTGCTCCAACATCAATTCCTCGTGTCGGGTCATCCATCATGAATACGCTCGGTGAACGTTCCAGCCATTTACCAAAGATAACCTTCTGCTGATTACCACCGGAAAGGTTGGCGATCATATCATCCGGTCCCATACATTTTGTATGCATGATCTTGATTTCTTCAGCCGTTGCACGCACCATCTTGTCATGTGATAATGCGATTCCGCTCTTATAATGCTTCATATTCGCAATGGTAGTATTGAATGTAATATCGCCCTTCAGGAACAGACCATTGGCTTTTCTTTCCTCTGTAATCAGAGCAAATCCGTGATCCATGGCATCCTTCGGGGAGGAGAAGTTCAGTACTTTTCCGTCATATACGATATTTCCTTCTGCTCTTGTACGAATTCCGAAGATGGTCTCCAGAAGTTCGGTACGACCGGCACCGACCAGACCATAGAATCCGAAAATTTCTCCTTTTTTAATATCAAAAGAAATATTCTGCAGTTTCGGTGCATATTTTGTTGATATATTCTGTACGGAGAGAATCGTTTCTCCCGGTGTATTGTCTACAGGCGGAAATCTGTTGTCCAGAGAACGTCCAACCATGGCGGCGATCAGTTCGTTCATATCCGTTTCTTTACTTGGCTTGGTCATGACCAGGCTTCCGTCTCGCAATACGGATATTTCATCGCAGATTTCAAATATTTCATCCATTTTATGTGAAATGTAGATCAGGGCAATTCCCTGTGCCTTCAGCTGACGCATCATCTTAAAGAGCTTTTCAACCTCTGGTGCAGTCAGGGATGATGTAGGTTCATCCAGTACAATGACTTTTGAATGATAGGAAATCGCTTTTGCGATCTCACACATCTGCCTCTGAGATACAGACATTTTTTTCATTGGTTGGGTCAGATCCACTGTAATTCCCAGTTTTCTGAACAGATCTGAGGTTTCTTTTTTCATTCTTCCTTCGTCGACAACCCCAAGGGAATTCTTTGGGTATCTTCCAAGGAACATGTTATCTACAACACTTCTTTCAAGACACTGGTTCAACTCCTGGTGTACCATTGCCACTCCGTTTTCCAGTGCATCCTTCGGACCGGAGAAATTCACTTCTTTTCCGTCCAGTACGATGGTTCCTTCATCTTTCTGATAGGTTCCAAAGAGGCATTTCATCATTGTCGATTTTCCGGCACCGTTTTCACCCATCAGTCCCATAATGGTTCCAGGTTTGACATTCATGCTGATATGTTTCAGAACCTTATTTCTACCGAACGATTTGCTCATGCCGTTAATCGATAAGATATATTTATTCTTATCTTCTGTCATAGCTGCGCTTCCTTTTCTTAGTAAAGAAGGGTATCATTGCTGACACCCCTCTATAATTTCATTCATTTACGGTAACGATTCAGAAACCTCATCTCGATTTCGCATGGCTCTGAATCGTTGCCATTTACACTTTTATTCTGTCTCTAAATTATTTGGAGAGAAGTGATGTATATGCTGCCGCATTATCGGTCTTAACCATGTTAATTGCAAAAGCATCATACTCGCTCGGGTTTCCAAGACGGTTTGTGATATTGGACTCTGTCTGTCCGTCTCCACCGATGTAATCTACCTTCAGGTTCAGCAGATCATCATATTTCTCCAGCAGAGGCTGATAGGTAGAGCTCAGGAAGTTATCCGATGCGTTGTAGATGTTCAGCCATA
>ENA-ORRW01001138-ORRW01001138.1-human-gut-metagenome-genome-assembly--contig:-NODE-1138-length-27099-cov-6.508579_pt1 | contig 27099 bp, 25 predicted proteins | sample MGYA00242183_ERZ509150 | MGnify/ENA primary metagenome ERZ509150 (study PRJEB26280, sample SAMEA2338639) | human gut metagenome | biome: human gut; feature: human-associated habitat; material: faeces... | reverse complement strand
TATATGCCTTTAACATCCACTGTCACCCTCTTTCTCAACCTTGATTTTCTATATATCTTTTCAGCATTTCTTCCGATACATTTCCTACACTACAGGCAAAATATCCATCTGTCCAAAAGGTATGTTCTTTCCAGAATTGTTTTCGTAAATATTGAGGATATCTTTTCCATATATCTTATTATCACACTGTGTCTCTGACATATCTCATACGAAAACTGTTTTATATCATCTGATATCCGTCTCGAAACCAGTAATTTCTTTCTATATTTGCAGACAAAAATAATGTGATATTGTAATAGGTATTTGTGTCTGTTTTTAGATTTCCATGTTCCCATGCCATGAGTATACAATAATTTCTGATTTTTGGCTACCTTAACCCACCGTCTAAAGCCAGTGGGATTGCGGTAGCCCTATTTCAAGAACCATCGTTGTCTTTCCGGAGCCGGATACTCCTGCAATCCCGACAATCTGATGCAGCGGGACATTTACATTTACGTTTTTTAAGTTGTGGACGCACGTGCCCCTTACTTCTATGTATTTTGGTTCGTTGTGACTGTTTTCCATGACGGGTTACTCCTTTGCCTGCTGTCTGCACATCAACATGGATAAATAGGACGTTCTTGTTGTATCCTGCATACAATATCCAAGTTGATTCAGAATACGCTCCAGCTTTTCCAACGCTTCTTCACGTTGTGCTTCTTTGTCTGCCAGTATTTCCAGTTCCAGATAATCGCCCAGGCCTTTTACATTATCCACACAGGCAGTAATTGTCCCGTTCTTCCAATACTGTCTTTGTTTTTCCACCGGAGGAACCGGCACAAATCCGATATGCGCCAAAATTTCCCTTCCGGTTTCTGCGTCCCCGATTTCGGTCTCCAGCTCTTTTCTTGTCATGGAAGTCTGGTCAAGTTTTGCCCCTTTGTAGGTGATGACGGCGGACTGTTCTTTTGTATGCAGGTTTTCAACCGTGCGAATGCGAAGCGCTTCATCCAGTGCTGCAAAATCATGGTGTGCGGCCGTATAGTACGTGTCGGTTTCCACCACCAGCTCCTCTTCTGTAAAACCGAGCTGTTTTAAGGATGCGGTAATTTCTGCTTTGTCACGGATTTTTAATTTCAGTTCTACCTCGATGCTCATAAATAACGATCTCCATTCACTTGCGCATTATCTTGGGTACTTTCCTGCATACGCTCTATTTCAAAATTATACGCAAAGACGCTCTATTTCAAATAGTCCACTTTTTCTTTTCAACATATACCGTAAAAATTGTAAACTCAAACGTGTCATGGACATATGCAAAAAAATTTTCTATAGATCCAATGAGCCAAATAAAACAGGACATTTTCCATAACTTTTTCCCCATACATCCATTTTTCATTTTTTGACTGGACATAACTATTGCATTTTTCCCCATATGTCCATTTGCACTCTTACAAGTATCACTTTATTAGTATATAACAAAACAAACGCAAAAACATCACTTCATTTCACCTTGGATCTCTGTTTTCCTCTTCCATCACTTTTCAATATAAAAAAGCCACCATACATCTACACATACATGATGACTCCCCTTATTAAGTATATAGAAAAAGAAACCATACTTCTTTCGGAAGAACAAATTTGCAACTGCTCTGTGGTTCCATTGGCTCCGCGAATCGCGCGCTTCTCAGCCAACCGCCCAAAATCGCTCACAGAGTTATTTTGCAAATTTTTCTGTAAAAGAATGTATGGTTTCTTTTTCGTTACTTAATCACTCATCTACTTTGTTTCTTTCTTACGAAGCTTCGCTTTCGCCTGTCGATTAATCAATCTTCCGATCAATTCTACCGATTCATCAATACCATAGCAGGCACTGTTGATACACAGATCATAGTTGATAGCATCTCCCCAGTGCTTTCCGGTATAGGAATGATAATAATCCTGATGCTTATGATCCATCTTACGAACCAGATTAATTGCCTGCTTCAAATCCAGGTTCTTCAGTTCCATCATACGACGCACACGGATTGCAAACGGTGCAGTGATGTAAATACTAATGTGCGGAATATGCTGTCCTGTCAGTACAACATCTGCTGCTCGTCCCATTACAATCATATCTTCCTGCTTTGCCAGCTCACAAATCAATGCGCTTTGGCGGAAGAAAGAAGCATCTTTCTTTGACAGTCCATGGTAACGATTGAAAGAACTGATCTTGGATGCATCCGGACCGAATTCTTTGACATCCCGACGTTCCAGAATCTGATTTAAAACAGCTTCATCATAATAGTTAATATGCAATGCCTCAGCCAATGCAAAACCGATATCTGTACCGGCACTTCCGTGTGAACGGCTGATACAGATAACAAGGTGATCTTTCTCTGAAAAATTCTTACTCAAAATAGAAGAATTCATATCTGCAAGATCTTCATCCACAATATCGACGGATCCAAAACTCTTCGGCAGATTGGCAATCTCTTCAAGAATGGAATTATATTCGATAAGCAAATCATGACGTACCTGCTTATCACGAATACTTCTTGCCATATTTCCAATCAGAGCCATCTCACTTCGAAGCAGATGTCCCTGCGGATTGGAGGTAATCAGCATTGTCAGATTTTCAATAGTACGAACCTTTTCTCCGGTAAATGTCTTTCCGAGGTTTGAACCGGAAGCTTTGTACACTTTCTCATCCAGTTCATAGATTTGGTTCGCCAGCTTTTTGTAAATTTCTTTGTTTTCCATAGCCTTCTACCTCCTACAAAAAGAATATCAGTGTATCAAGAATAAATATCGGTATCAAAAACTTAATCGAACATAACATATATCCGAAGAATGATGGCATCTTGATACCGTTTTCATCAGAAATGGACTTAACCATAAAGTTCGGTGCATTTCCGATATATGTGTTAGCACCCATGAATACCGCACCACAAGAGATTGCCATGAGCATCTTGACAGCAACCGTTCCAACTGTCGTAGCGACACCTGCTGTTGCTCCGAGTGTTCCTGCTGTTGTGAGGAATACCAGATAGGTTGGGGTATTGTCCAGGAAACTTGACAATGCACCAGTTGCCCAGAACATTTCAAACGGCTTGGATAAACCAAGTTCTCCGCCTTTGCTCTTTAAAATCATAAGCGCCGGCTGCATGGTGATAAAAATACCGATGAACAATACTGCAACTTCTTCGATTGCTCCCCATGTAAAATGGTTCTTTGTGCGGACTTCAGACTTCGTTGTCTTAAAGGAAAGTCCTGCAGCAACAAGAATAATAATAATCTCAATCAGCGTAGGAACCGGAAGTTTTACGCTCTGGAAAATCGGGATAGAGAGTACATTTCCCTGTGCATCCTGAAAAGCTTTCATTCCCGGAAGCACACCGCTTAATACAACTCCTACAACAATCATGATCATGAAAATAATATTATGAAGACCATTAATTTTGAATGTAGTAGTAGGTTTTGAAATATCCGGTCTCATGCCAAGTGCAATATCTTTGCGATAAGCCTTGCGGTCGATAAAATAGAATACCATCAGTAAAATAACCATGTTAAACAGCAATATCGGGAAAAGGCGTAAACTCCACTGGAATGGAACACCTCTCATAAATCCCATCAAAAGTGGCGGATCACCGATTGGGGTCAGACATCCACCCATATTTGAAATCAGGAAAATAAAGAACACCATAATGTGACTCTTATTTCTCCTCCAGGAATTCATCTGAATCATCGGACGCACGAGAAGCATACTCGCACCGGTTGTACCGATACAGCTTGAAAGCAGTGTACCGATTGCCAGCAGTCCGGTATTCATACGAGGCGAACCGACGAAATCTCCTTCCAGATTGATATTTCCCGAAACACAGAACAGACCAAACAATAAAACAATAAAGGACAGATAATCATTTACGATACATTCCAATACCGTTTCTGCAGTCTCTCCTGCTCCATATTTTACAGCAAACGGGATGACAAATAACAGCGACCAGAGCAATACCGCCCAGCCTTTATTCTTGTCCCACCATTCTTCCTTGATCAGTGGAAAAATAGCAATACATAATAAAAGACCAGCAAATGGTATGCACAGCCAAAGTGGTATATTTTCCATTATTTTTACCTCCTTTTAATCTCCGTCTATTTTACACCCTGACCTGCAAAAATGTAACCCCTTTATTTGTTAGAAATTTAACAAAGTATTTATGGTTTTTTTAGCATTTTTTGTTCAAAAAAGCGACCGGACAGACACCACTCCAATACCGACAGCGTCATTATCAGATTTTTACAAAGCCTGTATATGATTTGCCTGATAACCTGTAAACACTTTTTACTGCACATGAAGAGAAGCCAACCCTTCCGGGATGGCTTCTCTTCGAGGAGTTTAGTTATGAAAATGTTTATTAAATAAAAAGGGAATAATGTAAAGGAATGATTTCCGTTTACAAGATATAGTATATGCACAAATTGTGTCCTTAATATGTACGATTTCAAAAACCTTTCTAAAATCCTCCCCGAAAATTTTAGAAACTTTTTATATTTTCCCTCTTTACAAATTTTTCGTGTCCCAGACGCACCAAAATATGATAAAACAATTTATTGTGCAGGCTCTGATATGATTGGAAGAAGTTCCAACACACCATTTGCTGCTGTCTCGATAGCATCCAGTTCATCCATAAAATCTTCCTCTGAATAATTCTTTGGATGTTTTGTCATATCGCCAGCAGCTGTAACAATATCTCCAACCGCATTCAATGTATCGACAACATCTGCATCTTGATCCCAGCCGTTTGCAATTGCCAAATCACAGGCAGATGTATACATCAATGCAAGTTCTGCGTACGTTGTAGCCACATATTCAGCCGCTGTCATAGACTTTTTAACCGTCACTTTGGTTTTTGCCTGATAGGTTTTCTTTCCAACTTTTACAGTCACAACAATGTCTGTCTTTCCAGGTTTCTTTGCTGTTACGACACCTTTTTTATTCACAGATGCAACAGCTGATTTCTTTGATTTATAAGAAATCTTTGCATTATCCGGCTCATTGTATACATTTAATGTAAATTTTTCTCCCTTAGCCAGCATATATTTGCTGACTACCATTGGCTTGGAAGCAGCATACACCGGTACTGTTACAAGTGAACTTGTAAGTAACACGGCAACTGCAACCATCAGTGTTAAGATTCGTTTTGTCCATGTTATTTTCTTTTTTTCCATATGCGTTACTCCTTTTCGTGTTGTATTTTGATAAATCTATTATACTGTTATTTCTGCTGTATTCGAAGGAATAGCGCGAATGGTTCATATATGGCGCGAATGGTAAATACCGGAAACTTATACGGCAAACCAGTTTTATGCTGTTGAACGTTGTTTTATGCATCGGATTATTTTATAATAAGGATATTAACATATGATATAAGGTGAATGACTTATGAAAATCGCAGTATGTGATGACGATATCCAATGCATCGCACAGGTATGTGCTTTGTTGGAGCAATGGTCACAACAAAAAAAAATTGCTCTCACACTCTATCATTTTTCAGATGGAGATGAACTGCTCCGCGCACACCAGAAGCACTGCATGGATCTGATTATTTTAGATATTATAATGCCACTTTTAAGTGGACTGGATACAGCAAAAGAACTACGCAACAAAGACGATCATACCCCGATCATCTTTTTAACCTCATCGAAAGAATATGCGGTTGATTCCTATGAAGTTCATGCGCTGCATTATCTGTTAAAGCCAGTTTCCCCGACGCAGTTATTTGATTCAATGGACTATTTTTTTAATATGTCCCGACAGTCAGAAAAATATTTTCCTGCCCAGACGGCAAACGGATTTTGCAAACTACGGATTGCCGACATTGAGTATCTGGAAGCCATGAATAAACAGGTGAATGTGCATATGACAGACAGTTCTGTGATAGAAATCCATGAACAGTTCGCCAAATGCGAACAATATTTTACACAGGAAATCGGATTTTTCAAATGCCACAGAAGCTACATCGTACAGATGCGTTACATCGAACAGTTTACGAAAAATTCAATTATCACCTGCCATCAAGTGACGATCCCTGTCTCAAGAAACAGTTATTCTGCTTTCAAGAATGCTTATTTCAACTATATGTTCAAGGCGTGAATAAAAAGCTGGAGATGCCGCTATAACCTCTTGAAACACTCATGTAATTTGTAGTAATCTCCTGCATAAAGCAATCTTAGTATCATCTGCAAGACTGTTTTGAAACACAATATTGCCTCTGCGCTCTTCTTCACGAAGCAATCCTTTTTCAGCCAGTCTGCGTCGCATTTCACGGGCGGTTCCTTCTCCTCCGTCAAAAATCTGTACCTGGTCGCCTAATACTCTTTGAATCTGTTCTCTTGCAAATGGATAATGTGTACATCCAAGTACTGCTGCATCAATCTGATTGTTGCGGTAAGAATAGAGCAAATCTTCCAGATACCGGTGAAGGTCTTCCCCATCTAAATCACCTCTCTCTACAAAATCCATAAGTCCCGGACAAGGAAGTGGAATGATGGTAGCCTTGTCCTCATATTTTGCAATCAGATTGTGCAGTTTTTCTTCATGAATTGTCATAGGTGTTGCCATCACAAGTACGCGCGGGTGATCCATGCACAATACCGCCGGTTTTACAGCCGGCTCAATGCCAACAATCGGAATGTAGGGATACATTTCCCGCAAAACCCGTACCGCCGCACTGGTGGCTGTATTGCAGGCTACGACAAGACCTTTTGCCCCCTGATCAAACAAGCCGGTGGCACAGGCAATCGTAAGTTTTCTTACTTCTTCCTTCGTTTTCACACCATACGGTGCATTTTTTGAATCGCCGAAATAAATAAAGTCTTCATTTGGCATAATTTTTTTCAGTTCACGCAACACACTGATTCCGCCCACGCCGGAATCAAATACTGCAATTGGCTGTTTCTTTTCTATATGATACATTATCTGTATGCTTCCTTTCTTTAATATAAGGTAAAACTTTTAATCAAATAAAATGTATGTTATAATAGTTACAATCATTTAACAGTCGGAGGAAACCGTATGGCAGTAGAAGAAGGCCTTTTTGGCAAATACAAACAATGTGAATTTTGCGGTCGCCCGCTCCCCAAAAATTACGAAGGTGACCTATGTCCCCGCTGTAAAGATAATCAATTATTCAGAGAAGTAAAACATTTCATCCGCTCCAACAATGTAAACGAATATGAAGTTGCTGCTCATTTTGATATTCCTCTCAAACAGGTCAAAGAATGGATCCGTGACGGACGCATTGAATATCGCACAGACAATGCTGCATCCAATGTTGCAGATTTCCACCGTCATGCCCCGAGCATTGGACAGGGTGTAGAGAGAAACAGCTTTTTGGTCTCTTGAGGTACCGAACGGTGCTTGAGAGAGTTTCATAAACAGCATTCGGAACACTGTGTCCAAAATGTTTAAAACTTTTGAACCAGCACGGATCTTCCGTTGCGTTTTCCAAAGACAAAAATAATGTTGGCGATTCCCGTATGCACTATCTCGACAACGAGAGTTAACACTATTATATCCGAACAAACAAACATGCACAACAGAAAGTCTGTTGTGCATGTTTTTGATTTACTTAATAGTACCGCAACTTAAGCCTGTTTACGAATTACTTTCTGTGCGTATTTTACCTGAACAGCATCCAGATATTTATCATCCGGCTCAAACTTGATCAAATATGTATCTCCTTCTTTCTGGATGACCATCTCATAATATGGCTGGTCTTTCACCTGGGAAGTATAATCAAGAACTTTCACTGTATGATCTGTTTCATAGCGATATACACTGCGATCTCCAGCCGGTGCAATCTGAGAAACTTCATCCATGGAATAGACAGCAAGTCTCTTACGACGGCTCTTGTTCATGATCTTGGCAAAACGAACTTCTCCATCAAAATAGGAACACTCATACTCTTTGTTCGAACGAAACGTAATAAAGTAAAAAAGCACTCCAAAAATCAGTGTCATCAAAAGCATCAACGGACTGTAACATGCTAATACCAATGATACAATCGTAATTACCAGTGACAAAATGGATAAAAATACTTTTGTCGTAGTTTTGTGAACTGGTGTCAGTACAAATACTTCTAACATATTTTATCTCCTTTAAAAATGTATTGTATTTATTATACATTAAATTTCCTGTTATTTCTATAAAATTATACTTTTTTAATAATCTCGTATGGATTTTTTGCCGTTCAATCTATATGGATTCCGACTGCCTGATTCATGCCGGAAGTGGAATTGACCAGGTCACCTGGATGGATGTCCGTGTCGGCGACTGGGTTGTCACTCCCCGCCATGGAAAACCGGTTGAAATCAATGCTTTATGGTACAATGCCCTGCAGGTAATGTCTGAGCTTGCACAATATTTTGAAGAAGAAGATCCTTACAAAGATCTTGCAGAGCAGGTTGCCCGTTCTTTCGTTGCAGAATTCTGGAACGAAAAAAAGCAATGTCTGTACGATGTCGTGGATAACAATCTGAAAGATGACAGTATTCGTCCAAACCAGATTTACGCTGTATCACTTCCATATACGATATTGCCGGAAGGCAAGGCAAAAGCAGTCGTTACCACTGTGGAACGTGAACTTGTTGCCGGCCCGGGACTCCGCTCTCTTTCGAGAGATCACAAAGATTATCATCCAATCTACTGCGGTTGTCTCCCAAAAAGGGATGCCGCTTACCACCAGGGAACTGCCTGGGGGTATCTGATAGGTGGTTTTATTACGGCTTATACCAAAGTTCATCATCACTCCAAAGGATCTGTTGCGCAGGCCCGTAATTATCTCAAACCTATACAGGAACAGTTTTATGACGGCTGTATCGGTTCCATCTCTGAAATTTTTGATGGAGATGCACCTCATCATTGTCGTGGCTGCTATGCACAGGCATGGAGTGTAGGCGAAGTACTTCGGTGTTATACAGAAGATATTCTTCCATTTTCATAAGAAACATTATTTTCTCTCACGCGGAAAATTACCATCGGAAATTTTTTTAAAAAAATTGATATTTCTTCTTGACAATTGTCCTGTCTTTATGTAGAATAATCATTGTTCCGCGTGAGTGAAACATGCCTGGTTAGCTCAGTTGGTAGAGCAGAGGACTGAAAATCCTCGTGTCTCTGGTTCGATTCCGGAACTAGGCACTATATGCGGGTGTAGTTCAATGGTAGAACACCAGCCTTCCAAGCTGGATACGTGGGTTCGATTCCCATCACCCGCTCTTTAGAAGAAACCGAAATGGTTTCTTTTTTTATTACAGAATAACAATTACATGTCTTACCATATGTGTATACAAAATAAAGTGCGCGCTTGCCTGCTTTTGCTGTGGGGGAATTCCCCAAAAAAAATTTCCTATACAGCAAAAAGCATCGATTAAAATCTTTCGATTCTAATCGATGCTTTCTTTTATTTATTCTCGTATTATATTAGAATAAATCAACGGATCCTGTGAATTTATCATTGATCACATAGTATGCTTTATAATCTTCTGGTTTTATGTAAATATTTAAGGTCTTGATACATCCTGCTCTATGACCTTCTGCAACAAACTGAGCCTTAACCTTGTCCTCAAGACTTGCAACACTAGCTGCATTTCCCTGAAATTCTACAATCATCTCTGTCTTTGCAGGTTCCTTAACAGCCTTCTTTACTGTTTTCTTAGCTGTAGTCTTAGCTTTCTCTACTTTCTTAGCAGCTGTCTCAGCTTTTGCTTCTACTTTCTTTGCGGTTGTTTCAGCAACAGCCTCTGCTTTCTTAGCGGCTGTCTCAACCTTCTTAGTTGTTTCTTTTACAGCTTCTTTTACTTCAGCCTTTACGTCTGGAGCCTTTGCTAATTTTACATCTGTACTTGCCTTGTTTACTTTTTTGTTCTGCATAATACTTTCCTCCTAAACGAACAATTACTCACAAACCAAAAACTTTTCAATTGCAACCAGTGCCTCCTGCTCATCAGAACCTTCTGTCACAATATCAACAGACATTCCATCTGATGGGTTGAAAGCCATAATACCCATAATACTTTTCGCATTGATGCGTCGATTATCACTTTCTAATGTAATATCACTATCAAATTTACATGCAACTTGAACAAGTTCAGCAATTGGATTCTCATGTTCCTTTGCCACATTAGAAACAATTACATTTTTCTTACTCATACGCTCTCCCTTTCTTACATGTATAACACACAAAAGAAATATATATCACTTCCAAAATATTTTCAAGGCATCAACCGTATTTCTGTTAAAGTTTCACGAATCATGCATAAAACATAAGATTGAATTGGTTATTTTTACAATACTTATTTTACAAGATATGTGAAGAATATATTTCCTGCATCAGAAAACCATTTATTAGCTTCGTCAAAACTCTTTGATTTTGTAGAATGTGTTTCCGGATCATAATAATAAATATGACTTGCCGAATAACCGGTTACAAGAACCGCACTCTTGTTGCCTGTCATAGCAAATACCGGACTTCCTTCACTCACATAAAATATAATTTCATCCACGCTGCAGCCAGACACATCCAACACAACCGCATCCTTTATTTCATCTTCTATTACCTGTTTTGGTGTTGCACCAGCATCTATCAGTGTTTTCACGCTGACATCATCTCCATGATACGCGAGCATTGCACTCACTGCCTGCACCACAGAAGAAGAATTTTTATCCGTGTCATTTACCTTTATATTTGCAAATGCATTCCGTGCAGATTTACGGGCACGCATCCATATATACTGCTGCTGACTGTCCACAACCACGCCAAGATTTTCATTCGCACAGACAATTGCATCTGAGATATTGTCCGTAGCAAGTACCACATCTCCTTTTTCATATACATAAAAACGTTCCACCTTATCTTTTGTCTCCAGCGCAAGTGTTCTAGGCTTCTCTAACAATACTGACTTCGAAGTGATCATTTTAATACTTGAAGCTTTCAGCGTCGCTTTCATTACCAGCTGATACTGTGTCTGTTTAATATCCGTAACTGTCTGTCCGACGGAAACTTTTGTTTCTGTATCCGCCGCACGGTTCATGATGGAATCCACACTGCCACTTATATAATGTCCACCGGTTTTTTTCATAAGCTGAATCGTAATTGTGTAATCCTGTACACTGACCGATTCCACTTTCCCGGATTTTGGTTTATATTTCTTTACAATATCATGACTATCCTGCGATGTAGACATAATTTTCAAATAATCCATCGGAAATACGGTGTTGCCGGCCGCACCTACAACTACATTATCTTTCTTTGCCGCACCATAGATAAAATCATTATTGATAAATCCCAATGGTCGCAAATACAAATTATCGCTTTCTTTGATATCGTATACCGACTCATCCTGTAAATTCATCAAATGGATTGTTGTGCTTGAATATTCGTTGTCAGCTTCTACCCATGCAAGATACTGATTGGATTGTGAAGTCTGATAACAACTTTCTTTCAGACCATCCACAATGACTTTTTCCTTTAATGTTGTCAGATTAATACGGTACAATTTTTCATCTATAAACAAATACAAATTGCCTTTGTCATTGACATACATCAACTGTCCCATTTCTGCTTTGAGAATTTCATAAGACTGTGTGGATGGAATAAATACTTCTTCCTCCATGGTCTGTACCAAGCCATCATAGTGATATACAGCTGTACCGACCTGTCCCTCGTGATCACCTCTGTTCATATATCCATAAACCACAAAGTCCACACTTCCGGCCTCATCCACGCGCACAATTTTAATATCATGCGGTCCCCAGTCATCCCGGATATCTGTTCCCTCTGTATCCCGGAAGCTGAATACCTGCACGATCTTTTTATTGATACGGTCAAAACACCACAATTCGCCCTCCTGAACGAAAGCAACCACAGTGCCTGTCTCATTCATAGCATATTCAATCTGTCCGTCTCTTATTCCAAGCTGTATACTGTTTCCATCAGAAATAAAATTATTTTCCCCGCGGAAAATCTGATTGGTCGTGCGCTCAAAATTAAGGACATACATACGACTGCTTGTCATACGTAAACGGTAATATTCTTCCACATTATAATACTCTGTTTCGCCTTTTCCATTTACATAAGATGCAACATAAGAAATCGTAATAACATTGTAGGAAGTATTGATTTCTTTAATGGATGCAACCGTATCTCCAATCTGTTTTGGTTTTAAGTCAGCCCATGTAATCTGCTTTAAAGTACAGGTAAGGTCAACATAATGAAGTGTCGTCGCATCTCCGGTCGCTGCATCCATATACTTTGGAATAAAAGTGTCCGCATCGTCCCGGAATGTATAATCATGAAACTGTAATGCAAAATCAACGCATTCTTTGACATAACTGTCAATCGTCTGCATGAGTCTTGTATAATAATAAATTTCCTGACCTTCTGACTGTAGCGTTACAATCATCGTATATTCCTGATCTTCGTCCAGAATATTCTGAATCATAAGATTTGCCGTCACATTATTACCCGAGGTTTTATAATCGGTTACATTGCTTTTTGCTACGAGTCTTTTCCCATCCATACTGCGAATTTCAAAACGCATGGCATCAATTTTCTTTCCATACGTAGCAACAATAATCGGAAGAACACGCGAATTATCAACCGGTGTAATGGAATCTCTCATCTGCGTCGCATCCATCTTGTCCACATAACCATGCAACTCATTAATCCGATTATCTCCCTGTTGAAAATATACCACCGGCAACGTTGCCTTTGCCATGGTCGTTGTCATATCGCGGTTATCTTTATTTGTTGTAATACTAAATAGAATTATCGCCACGAAAAAAAGTGCCATCAGCACAATTGGTTTTATAACTTTCTTATTCATTGCTCTTTCCTTTACAGTGCAAGGCATGCCTTGCACTGTTTCTATTGTATTTGTGTTACCACCAGCGTCTGCAACGGCGATGATGGCAGCGTCTACGGTACAATTCGGTCCCAAACAGCACTCCTACCATGCTGCAAAGCCAGTCGTCTCTGCAATCCCTCTGCGGAGGTCTGCGCTGCTGTCCCGCAAGCGCCATCGGTACCATTTCAAAATAAGATGGTACTGCCTGATCCGGTTCTTTCTGCTGTTCCAGCAATTTCTGATACAATCGGTCAATTTCCATCTGGATCATCATCCGGTCCGGTTCCTCGTCATAAATTCTGCTTCCCTCATAGGCAAGTTCATCCAGCCGTTCTTCCACAAGTTTCATGATGTCTTTTGTCTTTTCCGGATAATAATTTTTCATTCGTTCGATATCCTTTTCATATTCCATTTCCGTCAGATACATGTTCTGCATGGGATAGGTCATATAAAACGGAATTTTTGGATATAAATCGACGCTATAATCCACAGGTACACTCCAACTTTTCATCAATATAGCATATGCTGCTACATCCCCTGCGGTTCCTTTCTGCTATTCCATCGGAATATCTTCCGGCTCATCGCCAGTCACAAATTCAGAACTTACATATCCTTCGTTTCCATTATAAGAAACTTTCAGCCAATCGCCTTCATCACTTAATACTTCCAGCTGAGCCTGAGCATCTAATACAACAACAATCTGGCAGTCTGTGTTTGGTTCACTTCGCAGATTTACGCCAGTGGTTGTCCATACATAAGTGACATCATTTTCCGTTCCCTGTGCATCATCAGAAACCGGCGGAAGTTCCGGATCCAAAGTTTCCGGCTCCATACTTTCTGTCTGCTGTGTCTGTGTATCCGCTTTGCTGCCCCCGCGATGACTGTTGATCAGCGACACTACCCCGATAATAATAGCAATCAGTGCAATGCACATGGCTGCAAAGATAATTCTTGCAATAATAACATCTTTTCTATGACTTTTCTTCATATGTTCTTCTCCTTTCGTTTGAGCTTCATCCCCTGCAGATTATTTTTGTCTTCTGCGGATCTACTTTGTCTTTTTCCAAAATAAGCTCACCAATATGATCTGCCGTAATCGTTCCCCCTGACGGATTCATCACACTGTCGATATTGTTTGTAATTTCAGCATCAACAGTAGAGAACTCAAAAGCAAGTGTCGTATTAATCAACTTGCAGTTTTTCATTACAAGGTTGTCAATATAACACATTCCCTGCAAACTTTCAATGGTACAGTTTACCAGTGTCAGGTTTTTTGCATTCCATCCCAGATATTCTCCAGATATAAACGAATCATATACAGTCACATGATCCGTATTCCAAAAGGCATCCTTTGAAAGCATTCGTGCATTGTGAATTTCCATATTGCAGACCCCATCAAATGAATAATTGCCTACTAATTCAAAATGATCCAGTTTCATATTTTTACAGTTCATTGCAAAATAATCACCTTTTGCCACAACATGATCTAATTCCACATTGCTACAGTTCCATAATGTTTCCTGCGCATCCGGGAAATTCACATTGATAAGTTTTACTCCGTCGCACCGTCTAAAATTCTTTGGAGCTTCGATAATCGTGTCCTTCACTTCAATATCATTTGTATACCATACCCCGGCTCTGGCCATATCAAACCATGTGCATTTTTCTGCACGTACATGATTACAGTACCAAAGCGGATATTTCCACCGAAACAGACAGTCACGTAATTCTATATTCTCGCTTTCTTTCAGCGGCGACTCTCCATCGGTAAATACACTATCATATATCGCAAGATCTTTTGACATAAAAAGCGCTCTCTCTCCAGTCAAATACTCCTGCTGAATCACCTTTTTTTTCATTTCTTAATCCTCTTTTCTTTTGAACATCAGTGCATGCAAAATTTGCTTTCAGCAAATGGGCTCTCGAACTTTATTCTCTCCTATTCTAACACGTTATTTCTTTAATAACAAATACTGTTTCTATTCCAGCATCAATTCTTCCACCGTCACAAATTCATATCCCTGCTTCTGCAGGGTATCAATAATAGTAAAAGCTGCACATACCGAAGATTCCGATGCATCGTGGAGCAAAATAATACTACCATCCGGACATTTTTGCAATACTCTTTGTACAACAGTATCTGCATCTTTTGTCGCCCAATCTAACGGATCAATATCCCACAGCACCTCGATCATCGGTAATTCCTGATCCAGTTCTTTTTTCCAGCATCCATAAGGCGGTCGGATATAACCGGTATATTCGCCCGTCACATCGTAAATTGCCTGCCTGGTTTTTTCAACCTGTTCAAGTGCTGCAGCATCTCCGATCTGTCCAAAATTTACATGCTGATACGAATGCACCCCAATCAGGTGTCCATCATCATAAGCTGCTTTTAGAATATCCGGATAACGTTCCACTTCTTCACCCAATACAAAAAACGTGGCTTTTACACCACGTTTCTTTAGTCCCTCCAGTAATTTCATTGTATATTCCGGATTTGGACCATCATCAAATGTAATCGCAATCTGCTTTTTTCCTTCCTCTGCCGCTGTCGACAAAGTTTCTGTCATCTGATCTTTTCCATGAAAAAAATTCATGGCCATTCCAAAAAGCCATCCCAGCATAAATGCCAGAAGTACGAACAATATTTTACATCCAATGCGCTTTACCAGATTTTTATACTTCATACATCACTACACACGCTTTCAATATCTCTATATACTATGCGTCCGTGTAAATGATTACCACTGAATATTGGGGATCCTCTTTGTCAAGCTATTTCCCAGGTTATGGCACACTTGCTAAAGCTCCTCAATTCATTTATTTTATCATTCTGCAATCAGGTGATATAACTTGCTCTGTGCATCTCCCCACAGATTTTCCACCTGAAGGCCAGCGTTCATCAAAAGATCTCCTCCATACACATGGTCTGTTCCTTCGATACGGTAATTCATCTTTGGATCAAGTCCCTGCAGACGAATGCATCGGCTGTGATAATTCGGTCTTCCAATTACCTGCACAAAGGTAACTAATATATCTTTTTTATCTTTTGCTGCCACAAGATAGCAGTCAAATTCGTGATTCTCGCGATATGAAGCAATCCGATAATAATCGCCTTCGCGCACAAGATCGTTGTATTTATGATACATCTGTACCTGCTGTGGAATCATTTCCTGATCTTTCTCCGGAATCTTTGTAATATCCAGCTCATATCCAAATGTACCTGTTAATGCGACATTTCCTCTTGTCTCAAACGGTGTATTTCTTCCAACCGTATGATTCGGACATACCGAAATATGCGCTCCCATTGCAGAAAGCGGGTACATCAGAGCGGTACCTTCCTGAATTTTCAAACGTTCCACTGCATCTGTATCATCCGAGCACCAGATCTGTGGACTATAGTATAACATACCAGGATCAAAACGTGCACCACCACCGGAACAATTTTCAAGTAATAAATCCGGGAACTCCGTAATCAGACGTTCCTGCAACTCATAAACGCCAAGAACATATCTGTGATACAGCTCTCCCTAACGGTCTGCCGGGAGTTCATAACTTCCCATATCCGATAACTGACGGTTCATATCCCATTTTACATACTCAATATTTGCACTATGTAAAATATTGGAAATCATATCATATACATAGTCCCGCACTTCCTTGCGGCTTAAGTCTAACACATACTGATTGCGCGATAAGGTAGCTGTACGTCCCGGTACCGCAATCGCCCAGTCCGGATGCTGCTCGTATAATTTTGAATCCGGAGAAATCATTTCCGGCTCCATCCAGATTCCAAACTTAAGGCCAAGCTTATTTACCTCATCTACAAGATATTTTAATCCGCCTGTAATCTTTTCTTCATTGACAAACCAGTCTCCAAGGCTTGTAGAATCATCATTACGATGGCCAAACCATCCATCATCCATAACAAGCATCTCTATGCCAAGTTCCGAAGCTCTCTTTGCAATAGAGAGAAGTTTTTCTGTATTAAAATCAAAATAAGTTGCTTCCCAGTTGTTAATCAAAATTGGGCGTTTTATATGTGTGTACTTACTGCGAATCATATGATCACGATAAAAATCATGCAGATTACGTGTCATATTGCCCATACCTTCCGACGAGAAAGTCAGAACAACTTCCGGAGCAGTAAAACATTGTCCCTGCTTAAGTTTCCAGCAAAAATCTTCTGCATTGATTCCCATCGTTACACGGATTGATTCAAACTGGCTTTTTTCAATCTGCGCCTGAAAATTTCCAGAATAAACAAAGTGCATTGCATATACATCGCCCTGTGTCTGTGTCGTATCCGGATCCATCCATGCAATAAACGGATGTTCCTGATGTGAAGACTCTCCACGGACAGAACCTACGCTCTGCTTTCCATAACCAAGCTTTTTGCGTTCAATCTGACGTTCTCTCGCCCATGAGCCATGCAATGTCAACCATTCATAATCACGATCATCCATATCGACACATGCTGAATATACTTTCGTCAGATATATCGGATCTGCGCTATGATTAATCACACGAACACTTCGCGTAATAATATCTTCTTTTTCAAAGACGGAGTATAACAGTTCAACTTCAAGATCTAAGATTGAATCCTTGCAGGTAAGTACCAGTGTCTGGCAAGCTTCATTGCCTGCAAATGAGGACGGAAGTCCCTCTAACGCCGGCTTTTCATCAAGAATCTTGTAGCTTTCATATTGCAAGCCAACCACCGAATGTCCTGCTTTCGTTTTCACGCGAATACAGCCCTCTCGATAATCTCCTGCCCCATGTCCCGGATACTCCATTGGAAACGTATCCAGGAATGAACACCGTTCTCTGTTGTTAATCGATGGCACAAGTGGATTTTCCATTGTGCGCATCAGATATGTAGCATCCTGCATACGAATTTTGGCACCATAATAAATATGTCCAACAAACTGCTCCTCGTCAACAATTCCAATCATGTAGCTTGTATTTGCAGTATCCAGTTTAAATATTTTAAGTTGCTCATTGTATGTTATCGCCATTGTAAACTATTATCTCCTTAACTTCACTATTTATTTTCTCCCAATATTTCAAGAACAAGTGCAGTAGCCAGATCACCGTCTTTTGCATTATCAGCAATTCCAACTACAACCTCGTCTTTGTACCATCCTGTTTTTTTTATCCACTTATTATTTTTCAGCCGAATGCCTACCGGGTATGTCTTCCCGCTGTCCAGCCCTTTAATATAGACCAGATCATCCTTATATTTTTTCAAAACATCTGCCGGCAGATAATCATTTAAATCTGCCAGATATTCAAACTCTCCAAGGCTCTTAAAAAAATCTTCAGGAGCAAAAAATACATCAACAGAATTTGCCATAAGTTGGGTCTGTATCATTTGAATATTTGTCTGACTCGCAGAATCCTGTGCATCCACAGGCACACTAAGGTTTGCACTGATGCTGATATCTACCTTATCCGGATTTACTCCATTGCGTTTCAAAAAATCTGCATAAAACGCCGAGTCATCTCCCGGACAATCGTCCTGTGTTGTATTTACTACATAAACAGATAACACATTTTCTTTTTTGCATGCAAAATGTACTACCAGACCAATTGCAACACTAATCAGTACAACTGCAACTACAATATTAATGCCATAATATTCTACAATGAACTCTGCTTTTTCTTTTCGATTCATTGTTTTTAACTTTTCCCTCGTTGTCCGCTTATCCTCCGGCTGATAGAACTCCGAATCTTCCGGAAGTTTTGCGAAATCCGGTCGTACATTTTTATCCTGCATACAATACATCTCCTGTTATTCTATTTATTTTAGTTTTCTGCATATGCGAGCATTGCGTTTTTCAATGCTCCATTATTTTCTGCAATAGCGTATTCTTTTCTTTTTCGTCCATCGGAAGAATACATACTGCCACCTCTGCTGCAATGCGGCTGATTCCATATTTCTTAATAAATGCAGCATCTTCTTCGCTCTCCTGCCCCAGACGGTAACGTCCAACGATTTGATTCAGGCCGGAAAATTCTTTGATCAGCACCGGCAGGCTGCATACTCTTTCCAAAAAGGAGTGCCCTGTCAGCTGCAATTCCCGATCCGCTGTTCCAATGATCTGCATGCAAAGGCGCAGCTCCCCGGTAATATCCGACGCTTCCATCAAAACATCCGGGCGCTTTCTCAGGCAATCCATAAAATATTTCTTCGCCCCGGCAACATCTCTTTTTTCCAGATATATGGCTATCTGCTCTTTCATTTCGCGCGTCTCTGCTTTCTCCCCGATCATTCCCACTTTGCACTCAAAGACGTGAAGCTGATTAACCGTTATCCACACCAGAAGGAGAAATTCCGAGATGAATCCAAATACTCTTCTGTGATATTCATCCGCATCTGTCTCAAGGTCAATCCGTTTCTGTACCTCAAAAAAGATAGTAAACAGCCAGCTGCAATAATCATCAAAATGTTTCTTTGATGTAACAAACATATTGCCAAAGTAAGTTTCCGGTCCATTTACCAGACGCACAAACGTATCATAGTACGCTGGATATTTTTCTTTTATTACCTCACCAGTAACATCAAGCGCATGAATATTGTGATTTGCGGAAAACCCATAGTAATAGGAATTATTGAGATGCACACGCTTTGTTGTGATCAAGTCATATGACCGCAGTTTCTCTTCCAGTTCTCTTTTTGTAAAAATCTTTTCCTGTTCATTCAAAAGGAATCTCCGGTAATGACAGGTTCCCACATATTCCGTCTCATGATCGTTCTTCCAGATCCAGTACAGGCCTGTCAATTCACTGTAATAACAATTCAAAGCAGAAATATTCTCCCCGGTATTATCGCAAAGATACCCAAGGTCCTCTTTTTCTTCACTCCCTACCTGTAACGGAACATACAACGGGTCCGGCGGAACATTAAATTTTTTGTGCGTTAATGTGTATATTTTGATGTCCACTTATTTCTCCCCTTAAAAGGCATAAGCTTTGCACCTATGCCTTTTCTTCCTAATTATTTACCGACCTCTGTGATAGCATCCTCAAGCTGTAACATCATATTTTTTCATATCACATCATCTCCATTAATCCAGATTATATTTAACGATATCCATCTGCGCTTTTCCGTCTGCATAAAATGAAACACTATCCGCATTCACGTTTCATTTATTTGTTAAATTATGCTAACATCATATAAGTATAAGGCTTTTGGCTTTTACATTTTATTTATTATCTTGTTGTTCCGCCATCTACAAATTCAACCGGCAGCACAGTCAGTGTATCTATATCCTTGCCGTCAATTTTATTCTTAATCAGCTCAACGCTTTTTTTTGCCATTTGCTGCACCGGCTGTTTAAGTTCCATGCGTGGGCTCCACTTTTTTATTTTCCACGAAGGTACCTTAAGTTTACTACTTGTGTCAATAATTTGCATTATGAGAAGTTTCAGGATGGAACTGTAAAATGTATTGAGGACGAGATACCGTTTGAAGTGCCGAAGGGATGGTGTTGTGAAGTTCAATCAACTTTCAGCATCCGATACCCCACGCCAATGTGTGTTTGGATATATTGTGGAGAGTTCGGTTCTTTCTCGATTTTTTTACGAAGTGTTGCCATAAACACACGAAGGGAAGCAATATCATTATCCCAACTACTTCCCCAAATGCTTTGCGTAAGGAAAGTATGGGTCAGAACTTTTCCTATATTTCTTGTCAACAGGCAAAGCAACTTATATTCAATAGGTGTTAAATGCAACTCTTCTTCATTCAAATAAGCACAACCTGCAGCATAATCTACACGAAGTTTTCCGTTTACAAAAACAACCTCTTCGGCAGGGGATACTTTTTGCATCATCGATAACCTTCTTTGCGTGACTCGTAGTCTGGCAAGCAGTTCCTCAACAGAAAATGGCTTTGTTAAATAATCATCTGCGCCAGCATCCAACGCATCAATTTTATCGGTATCTTCACTGCGAGCACTGATTACGATAATTGGCATGTTTGACCAAGTACGGATTTTTTTAATAATCTCAACACCGTCTATATCAGGAAGTCCTAAATCAAGTAAAACAATGTCAGGATTGTGTGAAGATGTTTCTAAAATTGCCGATTGACCATCGGGTGCCGTCAGATATCGGTATTCGTGCGCTTTTAAGGTTGTTGTAATTAAATTTCTGACAGATGTGTCATCTTCTACAACTAATATTAGTAACTTATTCATATACTTTGACCTCCCCTGCCGGTAATGTAAATGTAAATACTGTTCCGTGCGGCAGATTATCTGAAACAGTAAGTTCTCCGCCGTGGGCGTTAATAATGGACTTGCACAAAGATAATCCGAGTCCTAAACTTCGGCGGCTGTCTGCAATTTGATTTGCACCGCTATAGAACATGTCGAATATCCGTGGCTTTATTTCGTCAGCAATTCCGTTTCCGTCATCCGATATAGATACGACTGCTTGTTTTCCCCGCTTTTCTGTCCGAATAACAATATGAGAATTTTTAGGTGTATATTTGATAGCATTATCAACAATATTGATGATTACCTGAACAATAAGCTTTGCATCCATTTTTGCAAGAAGAAATTCTTCTTTGCTTTCAACGGAAATATGATGTTCTTCACTCTTTCGGTTAATATGATGTAACGCTTCTGTGATCACGTCATCCATCAAATCTTCCGTTATACGGAGATTCAACCGTCCTTCTTCAATCCGGGTTACAGCCAGCAAGTTTTCTACAAGGTTAATCAGCCACATGGAATCATCATAAATATCCATGTACAGCTGCTTTTTTGTATCATTATCAAAGGAATCGCCGTTGGACAAAAGATTGCTGGCATTACCGGAAATGGATGTCAGCGGTGTCCTCAAATCATGTGAAATAGCACGCAGCAGGTTCGCTCGCAATTGTTCATTTTTTGCAAGAATGGCCGCCTCCTGTTTCTCACGGGCATTTTTCTCATTTTCCAAAGCCAGGGCACATTCTCCGAGAATGGATAGTAGAATACTGTTTTCAAATGGATCAAGAGGTATTTCCCCCATCACGATTCCAATAACTCCATATACCATACTGCTGTTGCTAACAGCAAGGTACAGGCATTTTGCATTGGAAAGCGTTCCTGTTGTAGCTCCGGCACGTTTATTGTTTTTCAATACCCAGCCGGCAACGGCCTTTTCATTTTCGGAAATACACGATTCCAAATTTTCTTCAGTTACAGAAAAAATATGCGGCGTATCCAACACTTCTCCATCAGCTAAATAAAAAACGATATCTTTTCCCAAGAGTTTAATGAGCTGATTTGAAGTTGCAGATACAATTTCATTTTTATCTTTTGCCTGTTGCAATAGCTGGTTTGTATCAAATAACACTTTGGTACGGTAATCAGATTGTGCCGCCTGTTTTGCTTGGTTTTTAATCCGTATAGCAAGAGAACTGGTTAAAAAAGCCGCCAACAACATGATAATAAAGGTAACAGGATAACCCTGATCATACGCCTGCAAGGTAAATTGAGGTTCCGTAAACAGGAAACTAAAGACCAAAACACTTACAATCGAGGAAATTAGGCTGTATATCTGATGTTTCGTGATGACAGCGGTGACAAGAACACCTAAAACAAAAACAGTAATGATATTCGCTTCGTCAAATCCAAATTTCTGGAAAATCATTCCGACTAAACTGGATAAAATCAGAATCGCAGTAGATTTTAATGTATCAGTGACAGAGAATACGATATGGTTCTTTTTTCTGCCCCCTCTTAACTGATACACTGCCGCATTAGAAATCGTATCCGGAATAATATGCACATCCAGGTTAGGGGCATAATCAATCAATTTTTCTGTCAGGGTCGGTTTGCTGAGCAAATGCCGTTTTGTAGCAGAACTACGTCCGATCACAATCTTTGACACACCGGACAAACGAGTAAATTCCGCAATCTGAAACGGAACATCTTCTCCGTAAACTGTTTCTATTTTTGCCCCAAGCTGCTCAGCAAGACGAATATTTGAACGCAGGCGTTTTACATTTTCCTCGCTCATCACCGAAAAATCTGGGGTTTCTACAAATAGAGCCGTAAACTCCCCTTTAAAAGCAGAAGCCATTTTTGCGGCGGTACGGATAATTTTCGCATTGGATGGAGAAGAAGATAGACATACAAGAATATGTTCGCCTGTGTGATAATCTCCATGATTTTTTATGCGGGTATTTTCTGTGAGGATATTCACCCGGTCCGCACATCGCCGCAGTGAAATCTCCCGGAGAGCTGTCAAATTTTCTATTGTAAAAAAATTTTCTACTGTCTGTTTTGCCTGTGTCTGTCTGTATACATTTTCTGTATTCAAACGGTTGATCAAATCCTGTGGTTCAATATCTATTAATTCAACCTGATCTGCATTATCAAAAATAGAATCCGGGATGCGTTCCCGTACAACAATTTCCGTAATGGATGCAACTGTATCACAAAGGCTTTCAATATGCTGAACATTGACAGTCGTATAGACATCAATCCCTGCATTCAAAAGTTCCTTAATGTCCTGATACCGTTTTGCATGACGGCATCCTTCGGCATTCGTATGCGCAAGTTCATCTACAAGGATAAGCTGTGGTTTTCTTTTCAACGCCATGCCAATGTCGAATTCGTCCAGTATCATACCATTATAAAAAACTTTTCTTGTAGGAAGAACTTCTAAGCCATTCAAAAGAGCTGCTGTTTTGGGACGTGCGTGGGTTTCTACATAACCGGCTACCACGTCAATTCCCTGCTGTTTTTCCATATGAGCTGCTTCTAACATGGCGTAGGTTTTACCCACACCAGCTGCATATCCGAAAAAGATTTTCAAATGTCCTTTATTACGGTTTTCTTCATCAGCTTGGATTTCCTTTAATAACTGATCCGGATTGTGTCTGCTTTCACTCATACGGTCATCTCCTTTAGCACTGACATTAAAATTGCATAAAGATTATACCACCTTTTCTTCTTTTTTTCCATTCGGGTGTGTAGCCGAAAGCAGAAAACGCTCCGAAAAATCACACAATTTTTCGACAAATAGACCCTTCATACAATTAATGTCATTTTGCCATATCACTCTCGCTGGTTTCTCAATCGTGTTAATGGAATGTACCGCAATGTCTATAGAGCCGGTTCAGCTCATAGTTTGGGTATTGAGAAATTTATCCAGTTTTCCCATAAGAAAATAACCATAAATAAATGTTGCCAATACTACTATAAGTAAAACAAAGTCTTTCATATTACCAACTTCTTTCAAAAATCAAATATGAAAACATTTTTGAATATGTTTTGTCTCCCCGAGAACAAGCATGGTACTCCCCTTTAACAACTGCGTATCGGAACTTATTTCCAAATTCATAATATCATTTGTTTTCAGCGCCATAATATTGATGTCATATTTTTTTCGTATATCCAACTGACCGATTGTTTTTCCTAACCATTCTTCCGGTATAGATATTTCAAAGATTGCATGTTCTTCATCTAGTTCTATGTAATCGAAAATATGATCAGCACTATAACGGATCGCAACCCAATCGGCAAGCTGCCTTTCGGGATAAACAATTTCATCTGCGCCGTTTCGTAAAAGAAATTTTGCATGAACATCACGAGCGGCACGAGACACCACCATTCTTGCACCGAGTTCCTTCAAAAGGGATGTTACTTCCAATGAATTCTGAAAGCTATCTCCGATAGCCACAATACAAACATCAAAATTTCCAACACCAAGCGAACTTAAAAAATCCTCATTAGTCGCATCCCCAATCTGAGCGTTGGTTACAAAGGGAAGTACAGCATCAACTCGGGTATCTTCTTTATCTACCGCCATCACCTGATGGTGCAATTCATCTAATTTTTTAGCAATATGCCGTCCGAATCTTCCCAGACCGATAAGTAATATTGATTTCATTTTTCATTCTCCTTTAACCTACTGTGATATTTTCCTGAGGATATTTTAAACCGTTAGACTTTTTTTCAGAAAGGGTGGCAAAAATCAAGGTTAATCCACCCACTCTGCCTAAAAACATCAGGCAAATCAAGATTACATGGGAAACAAGCCCCAGCTCAGGCGTTATTCCCAACGATAACCCTACCGTCCCGATTGCCGACGCTGTCTCAAATAGAGCAGTCATAAGTGGAATATCTTCTATGCTGCTAATTACCATTCCTCCGGCAAGAAATAAAACGATATACATCAAAAAAATCGTAGCTGCATTTCTGATAGTGCCATCCGGAATTTGTCTGCCGAAAAAATGAGTGTGTTCCTTTTTTCTAAATACAGATAATGCCGATGAAACGAGAACTGCAAAAGTTGTCGTTTTCATACCACCTGCAGTGGAACCGGGCGAGCCACCGATGAGCATCAGCATAATGATAAGCATTTGCCCAACTTCACTGAGCGAAGTCAAATCTGCCGTATTAAATCCTGCTGTTCTCGGTGTAACAGATTGAAACACGGAAACCCATACTCTTTCTGTAAGAGGCAAATTTGAAAACTCAAAGCAAAAAAAGTAAAGAGCCGGTAAGAATATCAATAGTCCTGTTACCATAAAAATTACCTTGCTTTGCATTCGGTATTTTTTGAAATGCCATTTATGATTCTTTATATCCTCCCAGGTAAGGAATCCAATACCTCCTGCAACAATCAGCACCATAATCACAAGATTTACAATCGGCTGTACAGAGTAAGATGTCAACGAGGAAAAAGGGGCTCTTATACCGATTAGATCAAATCCTGCATTGCAAAAAGCAGAAATAGAATGGAACAGCGAATACCATATTCCTTTCCAAAACCCAAAGTCCCTGCAAAAAACAGGGGCTAAAAGAGCTGCACCAATGATTTCGATAAGAATAGTAGTCCGAATAATAAATTGCGTTCTCCGCACAATACCACCCACCGTTGGAGCCGAAATTGCCTCCTGCATAGTACTTCGCTGCATCAACCCGATTTTGCGTCCGGAAACAGTAGCAATTGCAATAGCAATCGTAATAATTCCCATACCCCCGATTTGAATCAGCAGTAAAATAACTCCTTGACCAAATAAAGACCAGTAAGTTGCCGTATCATTAATAATCAGTCCTGTCACACAAACCGCAGAAGTTGCGGTAAACAAAGCATCCAAAAAGGAGGTACACTGACCGCTTTTTGTAGCAATCGGCAGCATCAAAAGCAGACTGCCTAAGAGAATCACGGATAAAAACCCTAAACTAATCACTTGAAATGATGTTATATGTCGATGTCTTGATCTGTTTGTCTGTTGCATAACCATATCCCCATAATCTGAATTTCTTTTTTATATTTCCTTTATTCTATCTTTATTTGTATTAAATGGGCGTAAGTAAGTTTGTTTTGAAATTAAGATTGTATAAAGATGAGCAGAAGTCTGAAATCTTTTGAGAGCACTCGTTACAGGATACCGTCCAACATCAAATTGACTTTCAGAACATTTACTGTTTTCTCTCCAAAAACACCTAAAAATCTACTGTCGGTGCATTTTTCAATATTTGAATAAAAGAAAAGGACACTCATCTTCCAGAAGTTCTGAAAACAAGCGTCCTTTCGGCTTTTCTCTATGCTATTGAATAAAAAATGTTAATTCTGTCCGAATGTATTTCCTCATACCAGATGCAATACTACTGACACTTCGATTCCATTCATAATCTGCTTTTTCTTGCCCTGTTTGCCTGTTGGTGTGAAACTCATATACCTCGCAAAGTGCCTAAAATTAAGGACTTCTACGAATTCACCCGATGTAGACAACACACGACTTCGACATGCACCGTGTTCGGGAATTGATCAACTGGCGTGATTTTTTTAAGTTCATATCCGCTTTCTCTTAGGAACTTAACATCTCTTGCCAATGTTGCGCTGTCGCAGCTAACATATACAACTTTTTCTGGCTGCATGTCTACAATGGTCTGTAGCAATGATTCCTCGCAGCCTTTGCGTGGCGGATCCACAACAATCACATCTGCATGGGCAGCCTCTCCTCCATGGCTTTCCTGATATTCCGGCAGAACTTCCTCTGCCTTGCCTACATAGAATTCCGCATTCGTAATATCATTGATCTTCGCATTATTCCTTGCATCGTCAATGGCCTGCGGTACGATTTCCACTCCATATACCTGCTTTGCATTCTGAGCAAGGAACAATGAAATAGTTCCGATTCCACAGTAGAGATCCCACACCGTCTCATTTCCATTTAAATCTGCATAATCAAGCGCCAGTCCATACAATTTCTCAGTT
>ENA-ORRW01001132-ORRW01001132.1-human-gut-metagenome-genome-assembly--contig:-NODE-1132-length-27175-cov-5.616298_pt1 | contig 27175 bp, 24 predicted proteins | sample MGYA00242183_ERZ509150 | MGnify/ENA primary metagenome ERZ509150 (study PRJEB26280, sample SAMEA2338639) | human gut metagenome | biome: human gut; feature: human-associated habitat; material: faeces... | reverse complement strand
ATGTCAAGCAGTTTTTTATTTTTTTGAATTTCTTTTCAGAAATCCGTGTTGCTTTTGTTCGCCGCAACAGTCATAAAGTATATCAGGACTGTTTGTCGATGTCAAGCACTTTTTGAACTTTTTTAGAAGTTCATGTCACATATCTCAGTGACGAATGATATCTTATCACAGCTGCAGACAAACGTCAACACTTTTTTAACCTACAGTTCCTTCGTAGCTCTACGAGCAAAAGCAACGGTGGCGCAGCCACCGCGGGAAGCACCGCAGGCGTGGTTCATGACAATAGAAGGTCCGCGGAGCGTGCATTCTATTGTATTGCGAATGGAGCGGGGAACTGTACTGTCCTCCATTCTGCCTACTTTTTTACTTTTTCTCCCACACCTTCGGCTGATAACGCATATCGGACACCGTATACACCGTGATGAACGCCTTCGGATCCTCCCGATTGATAAAATTCATCAGCTTCTGGTATTCGTTTTTATCCACGATTGTGATGATTTCATTATGCTTTTCCAGATTATACGCGCCAATTGCCTCGTAAACCGTTGCTCCACTATGCAGTTCTTCTATGATAAAGCGGCGCAGCTGTTCTTCTTTTTTCGTAATAATGCAAACACGGCGTTTGATATTGTTGTCAAAAATAAAATGATCCAAAATGATTCCGTTAAAATAGGTGCCCAGAATACTCAACACCACCGTCTTTTTATCGTATACGAGTGCCGCAGAAAGCGCTACGCACATGCCGGATAAGGACATCGCTTTTCCCAGATCCATATGGAGATACTTATTCATGATCTTCGCCACAATATCCAGTCCGCCGGACGATGCATTTCGGTTAAACAGGATGCTTAATCCAATGCTGACGACCAGAATATAGCAAAGCACATCCAGCTCCTGGCTGTCAGTCAGGGAAGTAAAATCAGGAAACAGAAGTTCAAACATCCCCAGAAACAACGGCAGCATAATGCTCGTATAGACTGTCTTTGCCCCAAATTCCTTTCCACAGGTAAGAAAACCGATCACCAATAAAACCACATTCAGGATCATCGTAATCGCGGACAGCGGAAGCGGTATAAAATTAGATACTACGATGCCAAGGCCGGAAATACTGCTGACCGACGCATGGCTCGGCACCAGGAAAAAATAGACTGCCGCCGCAATAATTGCTACCGCGGCGGTCAGAATTCCTGTTTCTTTTATCATTCCTGCAAAATTCCATCTTTTTTGCATACTTCAACTCATTCCTGTTCGTCAAGTTTTTCCAGTACAAAATCTATTGCTTCCAGATATCCGTTTAATCCATGTCCGTAAATCTGCTTATCACAGACAGGCGCTGTCACAGATACTTTTCGGAAATCTTCTCGTTCCATAATATTGGAAATATGGATTTCTACCTTTGGTACGGTAATACTTGCCAGTGCGTCGCGGATGGCATAGCTGTAGTGCGTATAAGCGCCGGGATTGATGATAATGCCCTCTGTCTTATCAAAATACGCTTCCTGGATTTTATCAATAATCGCACCCTCGTGATTGCTCTGGAACACGTTGATTGCAGCATGACAGTCCAGTCCCTTCTGTGCGATCATATTTAACAGATCATTATAATCCTGCGTGCCATAAATTCCTTTTTCGCGGATGCCGAGGAAGTTTAAGTTGGGACCGTTGATGACCAAAAGCTTGCGCAGAGACTTTTTCTTTTCTTTTTCTGCCGCTGCACGGGAAAACTGCTGTCTGTAAAAGAGCTGACCGCCCTCTGCCTGCTGCCCATAAGAGGACTGCCCATAGGGCTGAGATCCATAGGACTGGGCCTTTTCTTCTGTCGAACAGGTGTTTGTCAGTGTCTGTAAATCCCCCTCTGTGCGTCCATCGTACGAAGAACGCCCGCCGGATAAAAAGCGGCTGCCGGCTGCAGACTGTCCGTAAGAGCCAAATGTGCCGTAGGAAGGTTTTCCGTAGGGCGCCCTTGTGCCATAACCAAAGCGCTGACCAAGCGGATACCTCTGGGAATATTTTCCTTTATAGCCGCCCTCCTCCGACGCTGTGTTTGCATTGTCCCGGTAGGACGGACGAATCCCGCGCTCGATTTCATATAACACCTGTCCAAAAGGCTTATCGTCCACATCAATAATCAAGTCCGCAGCTTCTTCATACGCGCTGCTTCTTTTTTCAAGAAGTCCCTGGATCTTTGTCTTTAAATCCTCATCGCCGCCCTGCAGCAGAGGTCTGTTGGTATCTTTTTTGAGCCGTTCATATAAGGTTTCCGCTTTTGCACGCAGATAAACTACCTTTCCGATCTCTTTCATCAGGGTGCGGTTTTCTTCCCGCACCGGAGTTCCGCCGCCGACGGAAATTACCTGATTCTTCGCTGTTTCCTTCAATTCCTGAAGCGTCTGTGTCTCCATCTGCCGGAACGCTTCTTCTCCGTCCTGTTCAAAAATTTCCCGAATCGATTTTCCCTGTTTCTTTTCAATCAGACGATCCGTATCCGTCATCTGTCTCTTAAGCCGATACGAAAGCTTTACTGCCACACTGCTCTTTCCGCATCCCATAAAACCGATCAATACAACATTTCCCACTGCCTGTTTCCTCACTTTCCACTTAATTCCTGTTCCATTCTCTGATAAATTTTGTCCGCTGTCTCTTTAGAAACTGCTACGTCATTCCACAATTCAAACGCTTCCACACCCTGATACAAAAGCATCTTCAGACCGTTATACGCCTCTTTGCCATTTTCTTTTACCAAACGCATAAATTTCGTCTCCGCCGGCCGATAAATCAGGTCATAGCCGGTGCCCACCTTTTCATAAAAAGCGCTGTCCTCCACTGCCGCCTTTTCGCTGTTCGGAAATAATCCCACACTGGTCGCCTGAATCGCCAGATAGTCTCTTCCATCGAGTCTTCCAGCCTCTGCAATTGTTCTGGCATGGATCGCCTGATAGCCGGTTTTCTCCTTCACTTCTTCTGCAACACTACACGCCTTATCAACACTGCGGTTTAAAATAGTGACCCGTTGTGCGCCCTTCTGTGCGCACAAAAACGCAATTGCCCTGCCGACTCCGCCTGCGCCGAGTATCACGACATCACGGTCTTTGATTTCAACCTTATCCTCCTGCATCGCACGGTATAAGCCGCTCATATCCGTGTTGTAGCCGCGGTATCCGCCCTTTGTGCGGACGAGCGTGTTAACAGATTCCACATCTGCCGCCAGCTTATCTGTGCTCACCAAATAAGGAATTACTGCCATCTTGTACGGCACTGTGACGTTTAAGCCCAGCACGTTTAACGCATACGCACCTTTGACCGCTGCACCCAGCCCCTCCTTTTCCACCAGAAAGGGCAGGTATGCCATATCGCAGCCGCATGCCGCTGCCAGCGTATTGTGGATCATCGGGGAAAGCGTATGCTCCACCGGGTTCCCGATCAGACCGCACAGTCTCGTCCTGCCTCCGATCTCTACTGCTCCTACTGTATCCTTTTCGTCCATCCTGTTTCAGTTCCTTTACTGCATTTCTTTCCGGCTTTTCTGCCGATAATAAAAGTGTAGCACAATTTTTTCCAGCTGTCTTTTAAAAATGATCTGGATTTCCTCTTTGGGATGGATCGGTTTGACCAAAATACTGCGGATTCCGCTTCTTTTTGCGCCCCAGACGTCCGTAAAAAGCTGATCGCCGATAAAAAGAGTCGTTTCTTTTGTCGTCCCCATCCGGCGCATCGCCTCTTCATAGCCTTTTACCGACGGTTTATCCGCCTTGAAAATATAGTCTGCATACTTTACATCCTCTGCGAAGCTTTTTACGCGCGGTTCCTTATTGTTCGATAAAAGCACCGCCGAAAAGCCGATGGTATGCAGCCTTTCAAACAGCGCTTTTGCACGGTCGTCCGCCGGCGCGCCATGCGGCACCAGCGTATTGTCCACGTCATAAATCAGTCCGCGGTATCCTTTTCGGTACAGCGCCTCGTAATCGATTCCATAGGAGGTATCCGCCGTTTCATCCGGATAAAAAATTTCCAACATGCCCATTTATGCTTCATCCTCTCCGATTCCTGCCGCCTCCAGCAGCTCTTTTGTGTATTCGTGCTGCGGGGAAAAATAAACGGTATCCACATCGCCGCTTTCGACAATTGTGCCGTCCTTCATAATCATGACCCTGTCGCAGAGCTGATAAACAACGCGCATATCGTGGGAAATAAATAAAATCGACAGTCCCATTTCCTCCTTCAGCTGCTCCAAAAGCTCCAGAATTTGTGCCTGAATCGTCACGTCCAGTGCAGAAACCGCCTCATCCGCCACCAAAAGTCCGGGATTTGTCATCAACGCTTCCCCGATGCAGACTCTCTGTCTCTGCCCACCGGAAAGCTGGTTCGGGTAACGGTCTGCAATTTTTTCATCCAGACCGACTTTTTTTAACATTTCGAGTACCTTCTGCCTCCGTTCTTTTCCAGGAAGCTTTCTCTGAATTCGAAGCGGCTCTTCCATAATCCAGCCGATTTTCTTCGCCGGATTCAGGGAGCCATACGGATCCTGAAACACCATCTGCGGACGATTGCCGGACACGATCACCGTCCCGGAGTCCGGCTTTAACAGCCCCAGAATCACCTTCGCGAGTGTGCTTTTTCCACAGCCGGATTCACCCACAAGCCCCAGCACCTCGCCTTTCTCCATCGTAAAGGACAGATCCTTTAACACTTCGTTGCGTTTTCTCTTTTCAAACAGGCTGTGCCGTTCCGAAAAAAAGCCGATTTTCAGATGCTCTGCCTTTAAAATCACGTCAGCCATGTGCTTCCTCCGTTTTTGCGCTACGTCCGGAATTCTTTTTGACACAGCGAGGAATTGCTGCAATCAGCTTCTGCGTATATTCCTGCTGCGGGTTCTCAAAAATATCCTCCATCGCTCCCTGTTCCACAATTCTGCCGTCTTTCATGACGATCACGCGGCTGCAGAGTCTGCGCACCAGGCTCAAATCATGGGAAATAAACAAAATGGCAGTTCCTTTTTTCTGGTTGATCCGCTTTAACAGCTTCACAATCTGCGCCTGAACCGTTACATCCAGCGCGGTTGTCGGTTCATCCGCAATCAGAAGCTTCGGCTCACAGATCATCGCAGCCGCGATCATGACGCGCTGTCTCTGTCCACCGGAAATCTGGTGCGGGTACGACTGATAAATCCGCTCCGGGTCTTCCAATTCCACCTGCTTTAACAGTGTCAGCGCCCGTTGCTTTCTCTCCTGCGCAGACAGCTCCGGATGATGGATGCGAAGCGGTTCTTCCACCTGCCAGCCAATGCGGTAAACCGGGTTTAGCGATGTCATCGGCTCCTGAAAAACGACGGAAATATCGTTTCCCTGAAGCTCTCTTAAAAAGCTTCGTTCGCAGTGCAGCAGATCGGTTCCCTCGAATAAAATTTCTCCCGTTTTTTTCATATCATGGCGGGACAAAAGTCCGGCGATCGCCAGTGCGGTCATGGATTTTCCGGAACCGGATTCACCTACCAGTCCGACGATCTCCCCTGCGTCCATATGGAAGCTGACCTGATGCACAACCGTTTCGGGCACCAGGTGATCATGAAATTCGATATTCAAATCCTTAACGTCAAGCATCGCCTTACTCCTTTTCCAGATCCTTTAATCCTTCTCCGAGCAGAGAAAATCCCAGCACCAGCATAATCAGAAAAATTCCCGGAAACAACGCAAAGCCCGGGGCAGAAAACAGATAGGTCTGTGCTTCCGACAGCATTCTTCCAAGACTGGACTGCGGCGGCTGCACGCCGATGCCCAGATAGCTCATCCCTGCTTCCGCCAGCACGGCATTGTTAAAGCCGATCATGATTGCAGATAAAAGCACCGGTACGGTATTTGGCAGGATATGGACAAACATAATCCGCAGATTGCCCGCTCCCGCCAGCTTCGCGCTTCTGACATAATCCATATTTTTACAGCGGATAAACTCGCCGCGGACAATTCTCGCAAAGCTCGGGATAAATGCAATGCCCAGCGCAATAATCACGTTCCATGTGCCGCCGCCAAGAAGGGTTACGAACACAAGCGCCAGCAGGATGCTTGGAAATGCAAACAGCACATCGTTGATGCGCATCAAAACTTCATCCAAAATTCCACCGAAATATCCGGTAAACGCTCCGATGATAACACCAAATACCGTGCCGATCGCTACTGTGCCAAGCGCCACGCAAAACGTCGTGCCGCCGCCTTTTAATACTCTGCTGAAAATGTCCCGTCCGAAATTGTCGCAGCCCATCAGATGCGAAAAAGAGACGCCGGATAGCTTTGCTGCGTTATCCATCGTCTCCGGATTATAGGGTGTCCAGAAAAAACCTACCAGAATCAGCGTCAGCATGATTCCGGTAAGCCAGAGTCCAACTGTCAGATTTTTGTTCATTTTCTTTTTCATAATCGCCTAATCAATCCAATGTAATTCTGGGGTCCATCTTCTGATACAGAAGATCCACCAGGAAATTTGTAAAAATAACGATAAATGCGATAAATACAATGATCGCCTGTACTACAGGATAGTCCCGGTTGGAAATTGAAGTCAGCAAAATCCTGCCCAGTCCGGGGATATTGAACACCTGTTCGATAACAATACTTCCCGCGACCATATCTGCAAGCGCCATGCCCAGAAACGTAATAACCGGAATGATCGCGTTGCGCAGCACATGCTGGTACAGCACTCCTTTGGTATTATTTCCCCTGCTGTATGCCGTGCGGACATAATCCAGCTTCATCTCAGACAGTACGGATGTGCGCAGCAGCTTGATTGCCATCGCCGCTTTCGGCAGCGCAATCGCGACCGACGGAAAGATCAGGTATCCCAGAAAGCCTGTGACGCTCGTCGTATAGGACACATACCCGCCCGGTGTAAACAAATGCAGCACAAGACCAAACAGAAGCGTGATCAGGATGCCCGAAAAGAACGGTGGAATCGCCATGATCACCTGATCGACGATCAGGACGATACGATCTACCTTTCCACCCGCGTGATGCGCGCAGAACAGACCGACCGGAATCGAAACTGCCACCATAATCAGAAAGGACATCGCCGTAAGCGTCAGCGTGACCGGAATCTTTTCAGCGATCATGCTGCACACCGACATCTGATACTTGTAGGAGGTTCCGAAATCTCCCTGTATAAAATTGACCGCCCAGCTGCCAAAGCGCACCAAGAGCGGTTCATTTAATCCCATCTGTTCCCGCAACGCCGCCAGTTTTTCAGGGGTCGCCTGCGTGCCCAGCATCGCTGTGGCCGGATCTCCCGGTATTACGGCAAACGCCGCAAATACCAGGAAAGATACCACCAGCATAGTCATCACAAAACCAGCCAGCTTTTTTGCCAAATACTTCATGAATTTTTACTCCGTCTGTTCGTCAACGATATACAGCTTTGCAAAATCCTGTACATACAGCGGGTAGAACTCGTAACCGCCGTATTTTTTGTTCAGGGCTACAAAGGAAGGCAGATCCTGAATGTATACATTTGCCGCATCCTCTGCCAGAATCTTTTCGCATTCCTTATAATATCCGGTCTTTTCGTCATCGTCTGCGCTTGCTTCGGCCGCTTCGTATGCTTCGTCATAGGCAGGATCATTAAAGTTAATGAAATTATTGGAAGCAGTGCTTTCGAATCTGGACAGCAGCGCTGCTGCAGTCAGACTGGATGCGTCTACGCCAACTACGGTCGCTTCATAATTACGGTCGGAATAAACATCAGACAGCCAGCTCTCCCATTCGATCAGCTGGATATTGGCGGTTACACCAATCTCCTTTAACTGTTCTGCAATTACCTGCGCGGTATCGACATGCTGCTGATAGTTGGAAGGAACGGTCAGCGTAAAGGAAAATCCGTCCGGATAGCCAGCCTCTGTCAACAGCTCCTTTGCCTTTTCGATATTGGTCGCATACAGATCATTTAACTCTTCCATATAATATTTGCCGAATGACGGGAACATGCTGCTGCCGATCTGCGCTCCCTTTCCGTCGGAAATCATGTCCATAATGCCCTGTGGATCTACCGCATAGCAAAGTGCCTGGCGAACCCGTACATCGTTAAAGGGCTCCTTTGCATTGTTTAAATACATCGCCTGCACAAGGTTCATCGTACCTTCCAGCACATCGAAATCATCGGACAGCTGATCTGCCTGTGCCTGGGAAATTCTCGCAAACATATCAACCGAACCGCCGTTTAAGCTGGTCACAATCGTGTCCGCATTCGCAATTACCTGAATCTTTACGGTATCGATATTTGCCGGTGTGCCCCAGTATTCATCGAATTTCTCTAGGATCACATTTTCCTGAGGGGAACGGGATACATATTTGTACGGGCCGGTTCCGATCGGATTGCTCTCCGGATCCTCGTTGGCTGCCGGAATGATCGCTGCAGTCAGGTAAGGGAGGAAGTCGGTATTGCCTTCTTTTAATACGATCTCAACGGTTTTCTCATCAATGATATTCACGCTGTCAATCGCCAAAAAAGCCGATACCAACGGGTCACCGTTACTGGTATCGGCACATCTGTCAATGGAATATTTTACATCTTCCGCCGTAACAGTTGTGCCGTCATGAAATTTTACCCCATCGCGAAGCGTGAAGGTATACACTTTTCCATCTTCCGAAATGGTATGGCTCTCTGCTACAGCATCGTTTAAATTTCCTTCGCTGTCAGGCTTTACAAGACCTTCGAATACATTGAACAATACCTCTTTGGTTCCCGCCGCCACTGCTTTGTGGGGGTCAAGACTGTCCACATCCTGAGGAATTCCAATGGTAATCTGAGAAGATTCCTTTCCCGCCTTATCGCCCGAGCACGCGCTCAGTGCAATAGTCAGTGCTGCGCACACCAAAGTCAAAAGAACTTTTTTTCCTGCTTTTGTCTTCATGTGTTTCTCCTTTTTGATTTGATCTTTATTCAGTTGTACTTTTTGGTTGCGGCAGCTGTCCGCGCCAAAAAGCTGTGTCGGGATACACCAACGTGTTTTTCATCGGAACGAATTCCCGTTCGACAAAAAACAGAGCGTCACCTTTCCCAACGCCTCACTTATTGTATACAGGAGTGATACAAATTGCAAGATTTATTTTTTCTTTTTTTCAACGGCCTTGCGCAGTTCGTCAAAAAAGGTATTTACGTCTTTAAATTCGCGGTAAACAGAAGCAAACCGCACATAGGCAACTGCATCCAGATCCTTGAGCTTGTTCATAACCAGCTCCCCGATCACGCTGCTTGGAATCTCCTTTTCTTCCCTGGAAAAAATATCTGTCTCCACTTCGTCGATCAGCCCTGTGATCTCGTTTGCGCTGACCGGGCGCTTATGGCAGGCACGCAGCACGCCGGCTTCGATCTTGGAACGGTCGTAGGGCTCCCGGTTGTTATCTTTTTTGATGATAATCAGTGGGATCGTCTCTACCTTTTCATAGGTTGTAAAACGTTTGCCGCACACATCGCATACCCGGCGGCGGCGAATCGCGTTATTATCATCGGATGGACGGGAATCAATTACTCTCGTATTGTCCCGACCGCAAAAAGGGCATTTCATCTTTCTGCTCCTGTCTGCCCGAAAAAATCCGGGCCGTTTTCATTCATTCCTTACGTAGAAACTGCTATAGTTTCAGCACTTTCTGCCATGAGTAAATTATAATGAAAACAACCCGAACTGTCAATCATTCCCTGATTTTGCAGGCTTTTTCACGCCTGCCTTTTTTAGAAAAAAATCGTAACTGTGAAGGTACTAAACCGTTACAAAAAACCGACCCGCAGAAAGTTATTGTTTCTGTCCATATTCCGTCGGATAAACCGAACCGAATTTCCGGAAATTGCCCGGAGTCAGCCCGGTCGCCTCTTTAAAACAGCTGTGAAAATAATTTTCATCCGTATAGGACAGCCGCTCTGCGATTTCCTGAATCGACATGCCGGAATAGAGCAGATAGCGCTTTGCCGCTTCGATTTTCTGCTCTCGCAGATACTGATACGGTGTGATCTGATAGCGGTTCCGGAACTGGTTGATCAAATGGTTTCTGGAATAATGCAGGCTTTCACACAGCTGCTCTAGCTTGACATTTTCCTCCACATGCAAATCGATCCATTCCTTAATCTGCTCCGGAAGCGTGCGGGTATGGCTGCTGCCCTGATTATGAAGTTTCTGGAGAATCTCCAGCACTGCAACTGCCGTCTCGTCCGCCATTTTATCGTAATCCCCATCGAACTGCTCCAGACGCTGCAGAAGTGCTTCCATCTGCCCGGAGATATCGCAGTTGTGCATCAGGTACACGGTTCGATCCAGATAAGCGGAAAACATCGCTTCCGCCATCAGTCCGTTAAAGCAGATCCAGATTTTCGTCCACGGCTCCTCCTCATCCGACCAATAGCAGTGCGGGATTCCTCTTTTTAAAAAATACACATCCCCCGCCCGCGGCTCCAGGCGCTGTCCGTCGATCACAAGCATCCCTTTTCCGCTGTAAATATATTCAAACGAATAAAGATTTTCCGGCTTTCTCTCGATCCGATACGTCCCATCGCAATAGGATACTCCTGCTAACAGGACGTTAAACGGCCGGTCTTTTTTTTCATAATTCCAAAAGCTGCAAATTTTTTCTGTCATGTCTTCCTGTAGTTCCTTTGTCACTCCCATACGGCAGAATGTCTGTATACGGGCGATTCTGTTCTTTATAACAATGGAATGCCCGCAGGACATGCCTTCCATTGATGGGAATCAGTCCAGCAGATTCGCTTCTGTCAGCTGTTTTGTCTGTTCGTCATAATGAAGCGTTTTGATCTCAAATCCTTTTAAAGATACCGGACAGGTAACGCCTGCAAACGGCAGCGCTACAACCGCTGCAGTATCTTTACCGGTGCTCTCATAGAGACGAAGCGTATATCCTTCCCCGTTTTCTGCCTTTTTCCATGCAGAGACCAGAACATTTGCCTGATCGACCAAAATTGCGGGCGATTTCTTTTCTCCGGCTCCGGATGCATTGAAGGCGAGCACATAGGGCTCTTCATTGTAAGCCTGTGCAGTGCGGTCCACGTTGTCCAAAAGATCTTCCTTTCCTGCCTCAAAACGAAATGCGAACTTACGTTCTCCCTGTTCCATCCGAACAGTGTGACGAACCTCATGCAACGTCTTTTTCTCATCGAAATCCGCTGCAGAATAGCCCGCAGAATGCAGCAGCGTCAGTCCGATCACGCCATTTTCGATGCTGCTTCCGTAGTTGCCGCAGTTGACTGCCGTAAACGCCTTTTCTCCGTCCGTCCACGCGTTCCAGCGCTGTGCGACAACTTCCTGACCTTCCTGCGCCAGAGCTTCCCTGCCAAACATTACCTGTCCGTAATAGGTTCCCTGCTCCATTACAGACGGAATCATCAATTTCAAAACAGTATCGTTTTCGTTCCAGTATACGCCGATTTCCACATCCATATGCGTATCGTTCTTCGGCAGAATATAACGCTGATACAGCTTGCTGTTATGCCAGCCAAACAGTGCTTCCACAACCGTACGCACCTTGCCGTCCTCGATCACGCGCACAGAGGGCTCGATCTGCTCGTATAATCCGGAGAATTCGCTTCCCTCGTGGTCTGTCAGCAGTGTAAATGCCCTGCGCGCTCCGGGCTCATTTTTCCAGAGTCCCCAGGAATTATAAGTGCCGTCGATCGCTACCGGGCAAAAGCTGCCAGGCTTTAAGTATTCGGTATCCCCGACCTTCCAGGAATCCACCAGACCAGTTCTGGGGTTGATCTCTATACGCATTTTTCCGTTGTCAAAAACAAAGTTTTCTTTTCTGGAAATCCGTTCAAAGGTCGGACGCTTTTCAATGGCATCAAACCAGACATCCACCCGATTCATCGCACACGGTTTTAAGGTTGCTTCCACGACAACTCTCTTACGCCAGTCGATGCAGAAATGACTGCATTCCATCTCCGACTGAGTCGGTACTTCTTCGCCGTTTACAGATGCTCTCGGATGATAAAAGCAAGGATCCCAGTTCTGTTTGGGCAATCCGACTTCAAACGCAAACTGTCCGGTAATCGGATACGGATGTGGGTTGCATAAAAATGCGCAGGAGCTTCCTTCTTTGATCGGCGCCTCGCCTGCGGTCAGCGCAATCGCGCTTCTGCAGTTGACGCGGGACATCAGCTCCAGGCCATGATCCAGCAGGCGCAGCGTATCTTCTTCTACCTGCTGTGTGCCGGAGCCGGGCAGTGCATCATGAAACTCTGAGAACAACAATGCACGAACTGCTTCGTGAATCTCTTCCTTCGGATATTTCGTACCGTATAACAGCTCTGCCTGCGTCGCCATCTTTTCGCCGACTAAAATCTCATTTTCCAGCAGGCGGTGCTTCTGTTTTACCCGAACCTGGGACGTATAACATCCCTCAGCAACCGGATTCAGGCTCTTTTCTACAACCGGATAGGAGGTTTTCGCCGCTTTTCTCTCTTTAAAGTAAGCCTCCGGATTGGAGTGGATAATCTCCAGCTTCTCCGCACGCTCTTTGATCAGCTTTGTCACATCGGTCAAATCCACTCTGGAGGGTCCGCCGCCGTGGTCGCCGACGCCCCAGAGATATAAGGATACCGGTTCGTCCTTCGTATCTTCCAGGAACTGTTCCAGTTCTTTTCCGACATGTCCGTAAACGGAGTTATAATTTTCATCGGAACGATGCACCAAAACCTCCGATCCTGCCAGACCTTTCCACCGATAATCCTGTTCCTCAAACGGGAACTGTGCCTTCGCCGGACGGCAGACCACATAAGTATCATATCCTGCCTGATTCAGAATCTGAACCAAGCCTACAGAGTGACCAAAGGAGTCAAAATTGATCGCCGTCGTCGGGCGAACACCGAACTCTTTTTCAAAAAACCGGTGTCCTTCCGATATATTGCGGATAATGGACTCGCCGTTTGGCATATTGCAGTCAGGCTGTAAATACCAGCCGCCCATGATATGCCATTTTCCCTCTTTAACCTTCTGCTGAATGCGCGCAAACAGCTCCGGCTCATTTTCCTTTACCCATTCGTATAAAATCGCTTCGTTGTGGTTGAACACAAAGTCCGGAAATTCCTCCGTAAAGGCTTCTGCCGTGCGGAATGTGGAAAGCGCTTCCGTGCAGCCTTCCTGCCAGCGCCAGAGCCATACAGGGTCGAGGTGTGCGTTACAGATTAAGTGTACCCGTTTCATAAGTCCCTCCCGCTTCTTACGAAATACTGTTATTTTTGATACGGCAGACACGCAAACTGCTGTGCTACCGCCGCGCTGCAGCCCCATGCGCAGCGCGGGAACTCATTGGTCGGGAACTCCCATGCCGTCCACATCAGGTTCTGCGTGTTACGGTGCAGCCATGCGCTGTCCGCATTTTTCTCCATCCATGCAAAATATTTCGTCTGGTTTTCCTCATAAACAAGCTTGCTGAGCCACCGTGCCAGAATCCCCTTAAATCCGGGCATGTCGTCTCCGTCCGCTTCATTGTTCATGATGCCGTTTTTATACATGTATTCCATCGTATAATCTGCTGCCAGAACCGCATTGTTTAAATACTTTTCATCGCCGGTGAGCTGATGTAAAAATACGCTTGCGCCGATAAAGGTTCCCTGGTTGTAGGTCGAGCACCATGCGTTTAAGCCTTTTTCCAGATTGTAGCAGTCATATACCGCACCGTCACTGCCAAAAAGCTTCTTTACTTCCCAGTCATAAATCGCAATCGCGCGATCCAAATAACTCTTATTTTGGGTAATCTGATATAACAGGCTCGCTGCAATTGCTGCAGGACCGTTGATGCAGGCGTTTTTCGTCGTATTTTCGATTCTCCAGAACAGGCCTCCGCCCAGATCGTCACTCCATGCGCGGTCATAAACCAGATTAAAATGCTTCTCTGCCTGCTGCAGATAAATATCTTCGTGAAATGCCTGATAGGCTCTCGCACAGGCAATCGTCATCCACATGATATCATCATTAAACGGATTATTCGACCAGTCTTCTCCAAACTCTTTGACAAATCCGCGGTACATTTTACCCATCAGTTCCTGATAATAAGGATCTTTGGTCTTATCCCAGGCATCCATCACCACTTCCACGATCTCCGCTCTCGGCCAGTAAAACTCGCCGGTAATCATGCCGGTTCCGTCCTCGTCATCCCGGAAATATCTTGCAATAAAGCTCTTCATCGCCTTATCAGCGATCTGCATTCTGCTGTTTGAATCCATTTTGTCTCATCCTCCGCTGTGTAGTCCATTCCCGCCCGACAGGTATTAGCTTCCTGTCAGGTATCTCTTTTAATGTATGCTTTTTGAATCGGTTTGTAAAGACAGATTTCCCAATCTTCAGCAGCTTGCCTGATTCACTCCATCGCCCCTTTTGTCATTTCCCTGATATGATACGGAACCAGAACGGTCTTTACCTCGTCGTCACCACGGATTTCATCTGCCAGAATCCGTACGCTTAAACTGCCGATCTCCTTTTCATTCTGTTTGACATGCGTAAACATCGATTCATTCACGATATTATCGCTGCCGTCAAAGCACACAACCGGACATTTTTCCTGCAAACCCAGCTTTCTTAAGCAGGTATAGACAATCCGTGCCAGACTGTATTCCACTGCAAAATAGGAATCGATCTCCGGATGCTCTTGGATAAATTCGATAATCTTCTCCTCGTCTTCTGCAAGCTGCTGTTCTCCCCGATACTGATGGTATGCCGGAAGCGTCGCGCGGATATCCGTAATCCACAGGCTTTCATCTGCAAACAGACCGTATTCATTATATGCCTTTTTAAAGCCCCGAATCCGCTCCTGCAGGGTAGAGGTCTCAGCGGCATGCGGTTTGACAAAACAGGTTTTTCGATATCCCCGGTCGAGCAGATAACGTGCAAGATCTCTCGAAGCCGCCTCGTTATCCGTTCCGACAAACGAAATCGGCACGCCCTTCAGCTGTCTGTCAATTGTCACGACCGGGAAATGCTGTACCGCCATCTTCAGAATGCTCTCGCTGTAATTTTCATCATGGACGCACATAATGATAATTCCGCTCACCCCCAGCTCGCGCAATCGTTCAATGTGCAAAAACTCCCGTCATGATGTACAAATACAAACAGCGGCCATGAAAAACCCGTTTCATTCCGACAGAATATCCGCACCTGCACATACCCTGTCGTTGGTTTTCCATAGCCGCTGTCTCATTTATATATCTCTTTAACGAGCTCCACTTATTTCCAGACAAAAAGAAAAAGCCTTGAAAACTCAAGGCTTTTAAAATTTCCTGCGGAAGATGGGACTTGAACCCACACGGTATTGCTACCACAAGATCCTTAGTCTTGCTCGTCTGCCAATTCCGACACTTCCGCATAGCGGTTAACCGCTGCAAGAAGTATAATAGCATTATGCCGTCGGAAAGTCAACAACAAATTTTACTTTTTTTCAAGATCTGCCCGAATGGTTTCCCAGATGCAGGATGCCGCCAGATCTGAGCCAGCCGGTGAGGCATGTGCGCCGTCCTCCGCATACATTTCAATTTCCGGATGATTCTTTTTGTACTGCCACCATTCTTCCCCAACCGGTGCCAGCAGTGCACCAATTTCTTCTGCAATTTCCTGATGCGCTTTTGTCATGCGGGGCTGCACCGCTTCCTCTTCCTTCATCGCCCAGGTCATGTAAATGACAGGCGTACTGTTTGCTTCCCGAATCCAGGCGTTCAATTTCCGCGCCGCATCGAAAAACTTCTCCTCCGGTCCAAACGGATGCGCATGCTCCTGTAAAATAACATAGTCATAATTGCCGAACAGAATATCAAACCGTACATCCGGCTCTGCAACATGCTGTGCCAGGAACCAGCCACCATGGGCGATCATCGTAACTTCGCAGTCATAGCCTGCCGCCCTCGCTTTTTTTGCTGCCATCAAAGGCATATCATTGTAATATGTATGACTGTTTCCAATAAATAACAATCTCAGCTTTTTTCCCATCGTTTTCCTTCCGGCAGATTCTGCCGCCTCCTTCTTTTCGATTGTAGCACAGCCCAAATCAAAACACAAGGTTCGAAGCCTCCACAGCGGAAAGCATCCACGATGCGATTCGCGACAATAGAATATTCGTGGAACGCGCATTCTATTGTATTGCGAATGGCGCATGGGAACAGTAACATTTTTATTCCTTAAAGCTATTTTTTTACAAAAAAGACTTGCATTTTGTTTTATACTGTGCTAATATTTCATCTTGTCAGCGGCAAGCAGACAATGCAGGAATGGCGGAATTGGCAGACGCGTACGGTTCAGGTCCGTATGATAGCAATATCATGAGAGTTCAAGTCTCTTTTCCTGCACGGTAAGACACATCACAATGTGATGTGTCTTTTTTGTTCCTGACAAAAGAATGTGCCCTGGCACATTCTCGCGCCGAGGCAACCATCTACCCTTGCGTCCAGTGCGCCTCCTCATCCGCTTCCCGTTCTATGTTTTCCCGCCGTTTTTCCTTATTCAGTCCACCGCTCGTAGGAGACACGCTGCTCTTTAAAAAGCTTGCGCGCATCACGGCATTCTCTCCGAACTTCGCACGGATCTGGTCGATCGCCTGATTCGCTTTTTCCAGCTTTTCGTAATCCACCGAATCAAACAGGCTGTACTGACGATATTCGAACTCCGTCAGCCGCGTCGCCGTCACGTTTAAAAGACGCAGTGGCTTTTTCCCGTCCCACATCCGCATCAGAAGCGTCCATGCCGCCCGGTAAATTTCCTCCGTCACATCCGTCGAAGATTCCAGCTGCATCTGCCTGCTGCTGTTCTCAAATCCTGCCGTGCGCATTCCGACCGACACGCCGCCCGCCTTTTTGTGCTCTGCACGCAGCCGGATTCCGACTGTTTCACATAAAGAGAGCAAAATCTGACGCGCATAGGCAGGGTCTGTCACATCCTCCGGCGTCGTGACGCTGTTTCCGCATCCTTTATTTTCCGCATCCATATCAAACATTCCGGCGCTTTCATGCCCTTTGGCATACTCCTGCAGCGCAAGCCCATGCTTTTTCATATGCGCAAAGAGCATTCCGGAATCCGCCTGTGCCAGATCCCCAATCGTATAAATTCCCAGACTTTTCAACCGTTTACAGGTCGATTTTCCGGCAAATAAAAGATGCTCCACCGGAAGATTCCACAATTTTCCCGGAACTTCCTCAGGAAACAGGGTATGCACCAGATCCGGCTTTTTGAAATCCCCAGCCATTTTAGCGAGCAGACGGTTCGTCGAAATCCCGATATTGACCGTAAATCCAAGGGTTTCTTTGATTTCACAGCGCAGCTTATTGGCAAATGCCTCCGGTTCACCGTACATTCTGCCAAAATTCTCAAATTCTGCCCACGCTTCATCGATGCTGTACGGAATTACCACATCCGTATAGCGCCGCAATAACGCCCGCAGACGGTTCGACTGTTCCACATAAACTGCGAAATCCGGCTTCACGACAATCAGCCCCGGACATTTCCGACGTGCGGCTGCCAGAGGCTCTCCTGTTGTAATTCCATATTTTTTGGCAGGCGTACTTTTTGCAAGCACAACGCCGTGCCTGGATTCTTCATCGCCACCGACTGCCGATGGCACTGTCCTTAAATCGAGACTGCCCGGCTGAGCGCGCAGTCGTTCCAGCGCACTCCAACTCAAAAAAGCGCTGTTGACGTCGATGTGGAAGATCAGCTTTTCCGATCTCATTTTTCTTTTTCTCTCCGCAAGGTATTTCCGTAAATCTCCAACAGGATTTTAATAATTCTACGGATTCGTTTCCGGGTTTCCGGATCAAGACTTTTCAGACTTTTTAAACAGCTTTTGAGATTTTCCTTCCAGTGCTCTGAAAATTCTGTCAGTGTCGTCACGCCGGTCTGGTCTATTACCTGAAACAGTGTTTCGACAAACAGCTGACGTTCTTCCTCCGGAAGCGTAAAAATCCACTGGTTCAGTGCTTCGTTCATCCGCTTCTGTTTTGCCTCGATATCCACTGCCTTGACAAATTTTCCGTCCTCAATCTGCCAGGTAAACGCATCATGCTGCAAGATGCCTATTCCGGAGCTTTTTACAACCTCATACTGTTCATAATTTTGTAAAAGCATCCCCACCAAAGAAGAATACGGCAAAATCCGGTGCACACGGCTTCTGATCTGCTCATAGGAATCCCCTTCAAACACTTCCGGCAAAAATCCCGGACCGTCCAGACTATAAATGTCCGTAATCCTGCGCTGCACGCCGGTTTCCGCCCAGGTCGCCGCATAGGCAGCCAGGTTTCCGCCTTTGGAGTGCCCGCATACCATAAACGCTCCCGGAAGCTTGCAGCCGACCTGATTTAGGTACACACTACTCATCTCCTGGGATGCCAGCGGTTTTCGAAATGCCAGTCGAAAATCCTCTTTCCAGCCGACAACCGAATCATCCGTTCCACGAAACGCCACCACCGGCTCACAACCTTCCGGGAAAAAAGTGACCGCTCCGAACTGCGCCTCCTGCTCTTCCTCCATCCGCTCCCGATAATAATTGCAACGCATCGTGCGAAACCGTCTTCCAGCAAGCAGCGCATTCCAGAGCTTTCGGTTGTTTTCCCCGTACCACTTATCTGCAAACACTGCAGAAAGATCAGCCGTCCGGTCGATTTCTTCCAGCGTCACACTCTTTTTGCGCTGCGCAATCGTCGGCACAGCACTCCCGAAATCAAAATAGGACAACTGTGCCAAAATCAGGACATCCACATCGCAAAACGCCCGTTCCGCAAAGGCCTGATCGCCATACTGAACCAAATAATCTATGACATTTCCCATACGCTTCCTCTCAGTTTTTTTCTATTTATGCTGCGCCGCGGCTGCTGCCGCCCTTGCACGCTTCTTCAAATTCCTTTAATTTCTGCTTTGCAGCGGCGGACAGATTCTTCGGCACATCGATCTGAACCGTCACATACTGATCTCCGTGTACGGATGCGTCTTTCATCGAAACGATGCCCTTGCCTTTTAAACGAATCCTGCTGCCGGACTGCGTACCGGGTTTAATCCTGCACACAACCTTGCCGGTCAGCGTCGCAACCTCTGCTTCGCCGCCAAGTACCGCCGTCGTAAACGGGATTTTGACCGTTGTATACAGGTCAGCGCCTTTCCGTTCAAATCCAGGTTTTTCCTGTACAGTTACCTTCAAAAGCAGGTCACCGTCACCTGCCGAGTTGCTTCCAGGCATACCTTTTCCACGCAAACGGATCGTCTTGCCGGATTCAATACCCGCCGGGATTTTAACCTGAACGGTAGATATCTTGCCATCCTGTCCCTGCAAACTGATCTTCTTTTCGCAGCCAAATGCCGCTTCGTCAAAGCTGACGCTGATCTCAGCCCGCAGATCCCCGCCTCTTTTGGAGGAGTTAAAGTCGCCGTAGCTGCCGCCGCCAAAATCGAAGCCGTCAAAACTGTCAGTATAACCATTACCGGCCGAGCTGCCAAACCCGCCGGTATAACCGCTGCCTGCTGTGCCGCTAAAGCCCTGGCTGTAACCATCAGCTCCGCCGAATCCACTTCCAAAATGCGTCCGATAGCTCTTGCCGGACTGCTTCTGTCCGGATTTACCGTGAAACATGCCGCCGAACAAATCTCCAAACAGGTCATCCATATTTCCGCCCTCAAAGTGGAACGAATGGAATCCACCATTTTGTCCATAGCTGCCCTGTGGGCCCGCACCGGCGCCACCTGCCCAACTTCCGTCAAACGCTGCGTGACCGTACTTATCATACTGCGCTTTCTGTTTCGGATCGCTCAGCACGCCATACGCCTCTGTAATCTCCTGAAAGCGCTGCTGCGCCGTCGGATCATCCTTATTCACATCTGGATGATATTTTTTTGCAAGTTTTCTATATGCTTTTTTTATCGCATCGGCATCGGCGCTTTTGGAAACGCCAAGCACCTCGTAATAATCTCTCTTTGCTGCCATTGTTGCCTCCATTCTGCAAGAGCGCAAACATCCCCGGATCACTTCCGGGGATGTCTCTTACCGGTTGTCGATCCGGTCATCATCTTTGTTCTACATGTACTATAACACCATTTCAAAATAGTGTCAATGGAAGCCAGGCAGTTCACAAAAAATTCACGCTTCTTTCAACGCGTTTAGCAGCTCTTCATAGGTTTCCAGTGCCGGAATCTGCGGATAATCTGCTTTGATCTGCTCTGTCGTACGGAATAAAAATCCGCTCTTTCCCGCTAAAATCATGCCGAGATCGTTATAGCTATCTCCACTTGCGACCGTTTCAAAACCGATCGACTGCAATGCCCGCACAGTTGTCAGTTTAGAATTTTCCACCCGCATCTTATAATCCGTGATCTCGCCGTCCTCTGCTACCACGAGGGAATTGCAAAAAATTGTCGGCCAGCCGAGCTTTTTCATCAGAGGCTGTGCGAATTCCGTAAAGGTATCGCTGATAATAATCACCTGCGCAAAGCTGCGCAGTTCATCCAGAAACTCCTTTGCCCCCGGAAGAGGGTCGATAGAGGCAATCGTCTCCTGTATTTCTTTCAGTCCGAGCCCGTGCTCTTTTAAAACAGAAAGGCGCCAACGCATCAGCTTATCATAATCAGGTTCGTCCCTCGTCGTTTTTTTCAGCTCCGGAATTTTGCTCGCCTCCGCAAAAGCGACCCAGATTTCCGGTACCAGAACTCCTTCCAGATCCAAGCAAATCAGTTTCATCTTTTTCCTCCATTCTGCCCATTTGCAGCATTTTTATTCTCTCTGCGATTATATCGTGAGCATAGCTCACTCAATAATTTCGCCGTTCGCGATGAGCAGGCTTCGCCTGTTCCCGCTCTCTTGCGCTCATTATAACACACGGCTTCTTAATTTTACGCGGTAAATTCTCCGCAGAGAATCATCGATCCGCTCCTCACTCACCGTTCCATCCGCAACGGCATCCAAAACGCCCTGATATGCCTCTTCAAAATTCTCCGGCATCAAAACCATGTCCGCACCGGCTTTCAGCGCCATAATCGCAGCAACGTCCGATTTATAATATTCGGTAATCGCTCCCATATTCATTGCATCGGTAATAATAATCCCCTGATAACCCAATTCGTTGCGCAGCACTCCCGCAATGATCTTTTCGGAAATGCTCGCAGGAAGCGAATCTCCATCTGTCAGATTCGGTGCTGTGATATGCCCTACCATAATCATATCTGTGCCCGCTTCTATACCAGACTGAAACGGTAAAAATTCCTCTGCTTCCATCTCCTCTTTCGTCCGATCCGTCTGCGCCGCGCCGGTATGAGAATCTCCTGCTGTGTCCCCATGTCCCGGAAAATGCTTCAGGCAGGCGCTCACGCCGGTCTCCTGCAGCCCTGTCACCGCGCTGGAAACCATCTGTGCCGCTACACCTGCATCCGATGAAAAGGCACGGTTTCCGATCACCGTATTGTCTACATTCGTCAGCACATCTGCAACCGGTGCAAAATCCACATTAAAACCATAAGAAGAAAGATAATTACCGATATTCTGATATGCATCGTATGCCGCCTGCGTATCTCCTGCCGCACCGATTTCCCCCATCGGTACGGTCTTATCCAGCTTTAAGGTGTCCGCAACGCGCGCAACCTTTCCGCCTTCTTCATCTACACCGAAAAACAGCGGAAACAGGCTGTAGGATGCTGTATTGGAAAGCATTTCTTTTAACTGGTCTTCCGACTGGATATTCTTCGCAAAATAAATCAGGCCGCCTACCGAATATTTTTCCAGGCTTTCTCTGGTCGCATCGCCCGCTGCCACAACCTGTGAAACTCCCGTCAGCTGCTCCGGCGTCACAAAAAAAAGTCCCGCTACCTTCTGCTCCAGCGTCATCCCTGCGAGTGTATCCTCTACCATATCGTTTAAAGCGTCCTCTTTTGTGTAAGTGCTCTCCGTTTCTTCCGTAGATTCCGTCTCAAACAGGGCCGCGACTGCCGCCTGCGCCTGCGCGGATTCTTCTACCCGGGACGCTTCCAAAAGCTCCTGTCTGGATTCCTCCCGCGCCGCCTGATGCTGTTTTACCGCACTGCCAGCTGCGTGAATACCAAAAAAGCAGCCCATCCCAACTGCAATCAAAACCACCGCCATGACACAATAAGAAATCAGCTGATTTCTGCGTCTGCGCCTTCTTCTGTTTTCTCTGTTCATCTTTTTTTCTGACATCTCTGATACTGTTCCTTCCAAGCTCGTTTGTCTGCAGGATTCCCTTTTAGACTAACACAAACGGAAGCGGGTATCAATCATCTTTTTGATCAATACCCGCTTCTAAAATTCGCTATCCAATGGTCTAAACCTCCGTTTCTCTGTATCGTTCCAACTCTTCGGATTTTGTACCTGCGTACAGCTTCTTCTGTTGACATTCCTCAACGACTTTTCCGTTCCATCGTGTTTCCCTGTCGTCAAACAACATCTTTTCCGCATTCAAAATCGGATTGTGTACTTGATGCAAACCATTTGCTTCGCGTTTCTTTAAAGTAATGGAATCTATGATTCCCTTTAAAGACTCCTTATGCAGTTTTTCCTGTGCTCTTTCATCCATTCTGATGTTTTCGATATCCGATCCGACAGGCTTTCTATTTCCGAATTAGAATGGAAAGCATTTGACTACTGAAAAGCTTCTGCCAGTTTCTTACATCTTCTGTCTGAAAAGAGTGAATGTTATACGGTTTCCGGTGGATTGTCCTCCTTTCTTTTTATTTTTGTTCTTTGTTTTCCTTGTTTGTAACTTCATTATATCCATCGAAAACCGTTCTGTCAATTATTTATCTGACGTTTTTTTAATTTTGTTAATTTTTTCTTTTTATTCTAATTCGAATTCTATTTTGTCTGTCTTTTTAAGCCGTTTTATCAGAATTGTCTGATTATTCGTTTCGGATTGCAGCCAGCGGGCTCAGCTTCATCGCTCGCTTTGACGGAAAATATCCTGCCGCCATGCCGATTACTACCGCAAAGATCACGGACGCCCCGGCAAGCCAAAGCGGAATATAGGACAGGCTCGACATATTTCCACTCGCCGCCACGACCTTGTTGATGATCATGGAAATCAGATAGCTGATCCCCAGGCCGACGATGCCACCCACCAGACCGATATCTGCAGCCTCCATCAGAAACATTGCCTGAATATTTCGCATATCGCAGCCCAGCACCTTCATCACACCAATTTCCTTTGTCCGTTCATAGATGGACATCATCATCGTATTGGTAATGCCGATCGCTGCAACCAGAAGAGAAATCGCACCGATTCCACCCAGCATTGCCTGAATATTGGCATACTGCTTCTGTGTGGATTCAATCCATTCAATATTACTGCTCGCTTCATAGCCAAGCGCCTGAATCTGCTCCTGCACAGCGATCATATTGTCGATATCGTCCACATTGACCTTTAATACAGAGTAAAATAGATCCTTATACGGTTTTCCGTTGGACGTCGTGGGCTGTCCCGGAATCGCCTTGTTCCGAAAAGCCCGTTTCAGTGTCGCCTTGAGCGCATCCAGATTACAATAAACATTGTAGCCGTTTGCACTGTATCTGCCGTCTTCGCTTTGCTTTTCCACCCCCGCCGTCGGAATCAGGTATTTCTTAGGTGGAACCGTCGTCGAATCTCCGTTCCTGCCTGAGCTTCCGCTATTCTGGCTCCCATAATAGGCATTCTGATCAAAGATGAAAAAGACGCTGTCTTTCATAAAATCCACCGCAAATACTCCCTTATCATAATAGGGATATTCATAGGTTCTCGGATTATAAAACTCTGCAGCAACCCGATTTCCGTAAAAAAACTGCAGTTCCTTGTCATCCAACGGCAGCTTACCGTCTCCGATTTCTATATTTAACGCCTGCAGGCCTTCCGGCGTCATTCCCTGAATATTCATATAGTCATTCACATACTGCCCATACTTTGCCACAATATTAAGCTGCAGCACCGGGTATACATTTTCGACATGGTCCAGACTTTCAAGCAGACTTACCGCTGCATCGTCCAGACGCATCACCTTATCCTTTGAGGACGAACTTCCGGAATCCGAAGAAAATGTCACAGACCCGCCTCCGCCGATGGAGTACGTGGTATAGGAGCTGCTATCTCCCCTGCCCTCCCGCACTTCGATCGTCGTAAGACCGCCGTACTGTTCAATATCTTCCATTGTCGCCTTGTTTAAGCCAAGTCCCAGCGAAACCATGACGACAATAGACGCCGTACCGATCACAACGCCAAGAATTGTCAGAAGCGTCCTCACTTTTCTTTTCCACAGATTTGCAGAGCTCATCCGCAGCAAATCAAGTATTCTCATATTCGTCTCCGTTTTGACAGCTAAGAAAACGCGAGCCAAACGTTTCGTCTGGCTCTTTGTTTTTCTTTATTCATGACAATAGAATGCTCGCAGAGCGTGCATTCTATTGTTGATCATCCTTCTGATTTAAGTCGAGCAAGTCCTCCTGCAGAAGCTTTGCCGCCTTTTTCTTTTTTCGAAGCTTCACGACAACGACTACAACAACAATTCCTGCAGCAACTGCTGCGATAATCCCGATAATCATGCCGATGTTTGAGGTCTTCTGCGGCTCTTCCTCCGGAATCATCATATCGGAGCCGTCATCAACCATCGGTTCCGAAACATACAGCTGCATATCAATCTCCTGACGTGTCTGGTTGCCCGCATCGTCTTCATAGGTCAGCACCGCTTTTACCGTTCCGTCGTCTGTCGTCGCAGCAATGCCGTTTACCATCGCATCGACATTTCCGGTGGCACCGGGCGCCAGGTTTCCGATAAACGTATCGCCGCCCTCAACGCTGTCCGCCTCAAACTTTACCTGAACGTTATACAGCGTCGTCTTACCGGTATTATAAATCTGGAACATGACATTGGACTGTTCCCCAACCATAATCGAGGCCGGATTGATTTCGGGAGTGCTCGTGTCGTACTTTGCTTCCTGCTTGACCGGTACGGAAACCTTCGCTTCGTCCGTCAGATCCGCCTTTAAATCCGTATCATATTTCATCTTGACCGTTACAACATAAGGCTTCTGGGAAAGATCCGCCTTCGCCTGCATCTCAATTTTCAGATCCTGACTGCTGCCCGCCGGCATCCGATCCACATAGATCGAGCTGGATCCGGACGTCGGAAGGAACGACGCGTAGCTGTTTGTCACCTGTCCGCTGCTCGTTTCAGTTCCACCCTCCACGGCTTCCAGATCGAACAGCACGTTGCTGACTGCAGTATCCTGGGAAGTATTTTTGACATGAATCGTCAGGGTAAAAACGCTGCCCGCATACACTTCCGCCGGATCAGTTTCAAAGCCCGTCACAATAATTCTGGGCTGGGAAATCGTCGCAAGATCAGAAGATCCGATCCGTCCGCTGCCGGGTTTGCCCTGGCAGTATACATATACCGTAATCTCTGCCGGTTTCTCGCAGCGGATTTTGTTTTTGCTGTACCAGACCTTAAAGGTCAGCGGATAATAACCGGTCAGGACGTCCTCTCTGGCGGTAAACGTCCAGGTCAGCTCTCTTCTGTTGAACACCGCTTCGTCATACAGCTTTGTGGCACAGCCCGGAATCTCGTTAAAGTTCTTCGTATATCCTGTGCTGTCTGGCTTAAATGGCCATTTCTGGATGTCGTTGGAAACCTCCGGCTCTACCAGAAGGTCTGTCAGCCATTCTTCACCGAGGTTGATGAGCGGCAGCACGATTTCCACACTCTGTCCATAGGAAACGCTCGGTGTCGTCCAGTTGTCCGCAACCGTCAGAAATTCCGTCGTCGTTGTCACACTTCCGCTTTTACCGATCGCTGTGTCCATCTCCGCTTTCACTTTTCCCACATAGCTCCACATCGCATCAGGCGTCATGTATTCCGAATTTGCGATGTAATATTGCCCACTGTACATGATATCGTCCAGATCATCGATGATGTACTGCTCCGGATTTTCCCGTTTAATCAGACTTTCCTTGTAGTTTTTCAACTCCACGGACGCTCTCCATCTATCATCATCCGTGATGTACTGTACCGAGTTTCCGCTTACCTCATCCGCATAAACCGGCATCGGAGTTTTGACAGCTGCTACCGCCGTCATGAAAATCAGTCCTGCTGTCAGTAATTTTTTGCACCAGCTTTTCATATGCTCGCCTCTTCCTCCCGTTTCTTTTCTTCCTTTTCCCGTTCTTCTTTGCTCTTTCCTGTCATATCGTCAATCCGGACAATTTTGCCGTCAATAATATGGAAAATACGGTCTGCAAAACTCGCCAGATGGTTGTCATGCGTAACCATCACGAGCGTCTGCTGTTTTTCGTGTACCACCTGCTGCATCAGCTCCATCACTTCTCTGGACGTATTGGAGTCAAGGTTTCCGGTCGGTTCGTCCGCAAAAATGATCTCCGGATCAACCACGAGTGCCCTCGCCACGCCGACTCTCTGCTGTTGTCCGCCGGACATCTGAGTCGGCCGGTGATTTTTGTATTTGCCGAGCTTTACCAGATCCAGAAGCGCCGACGCTTTTTTTAACCGCTTTGCCTTATCCACACCCTGAAATGTCAATGGCAGCGCCACGTTTTCCAGCGCTGTCATCGTCGAAAGCAGGTTAAAAGACTGAAAAATAAACCCGATATGCTCCCGTCTGAAACGAACCAGCTGGTTTTCTGTCTTGTTCTCGATATGTTCCCCCGCGATGACAATTTCGCCTTTTGTCGGCTTCTCCAACCCGGCGAGCATATTTAACAGCGTCGATTTGCCCGATCCGGACGTCCCGACGATGGCGCAGAATTCTCCTTTATAAATCGTGAAATCCACGCCGTTTAGGGCGCGCACTTTCGATTCGCCCACGCGGTAGATTTTATACAGATCCTTGACACAAATGACCGGTATTTTGTTATCTGCCATTTTCTGATTCCTTTCGTTTCCGCTGCTATCCGCAGTACCACCTCGAAAACGCTTCGCGTTTCCTCGATCCCGCAGTACCCGCTCGAAAACGCTTTGCGTTTCCTCGATCCCGCAGTACCACCTTGAAAACGCTTCGCGTTTCCTCGATCCCGCAGTACCACCTCGAAAACGCTTCGCGTTTCCTCGATCCCGCAGTACCCGCTCGAAAACGCTTTGCGTTTCCTCGATCCCGCAGTACCACCTTGAAAACGCTTCGCGTTTCCTCGATCCCGCAGTACCACCTCGAAAACGCTTCGCGTTTCCTCGATCCCGCAGTACCCGCTC
>ENA-ORRW01001126-ORRW01001126.1-human-gut-metagenome-genome-assembly--contig:-NODE-1126-length-27264-cov-3.328531_pt1 | contig 27264 bp, 46 predicted proteins | sample MGYA00242183_ERZ509150 | MGnify/ENA primary metagenome ERZ509150 (study PRJEB26280, sample SAMEA2338639) | human gut metagenome | biome: human gut; feature: human-associated habitat; material: faeces... | reverse complement strand
AAATCGTTCTTGAGAATAATCTTAATAGCGGCAGTCAACCGTGCTTCGTATTCATCATCGCTCATGTCTGATGTGTCAGTGTCAAAGTATCTAGCCAAATACCCTGAAGTGCAATAGCCCTTTGATTCGTCATATCGGTACCAATTGTCAAAGTCAACAAAAGGATCAAAAGGGTTGTCTACTGTTGTGATCCACACATGTAATGTATCATTACGATCAGCAGAACTCTGCGTTGCTAATCTAAGAGATCCGTCTTTTGCATCATTCATTCCCTTATTCTCCTTTCTATAAATATTTGTTGATAGTTGACACAGAAAGTCCAGTCGCTTCAGCAACTTCAGCTTGTGTATAACCGAAGTTAAGCATAGACTTAATTCTTGCAGCTTGTGAAACATTAACTGCAACAATTTTCTTAGGAGAAGCAAGTTGTTTAACCTTGTCTGAATCAGCATTGTTAAGTATTTGCTCAAGCTTTGATGTACTGATTGCACCAGCTTGAATTGCTTGCCACTCTTTATCTGATATGTCTACTTGAACATTTGACTTAGATGCACCAACCTTTGCTCTAGCTGCAGTTAAAGCTTGCTGACCAGCTCTTTTTATTTCATCAGGTGTCCAATCAGGATTAGCTGCTTGCTTCTTCTTTAAGGTTTTATTAGCTATTATTTGAGCTTGCCGCTCCTTTGGTGCATTCTGTAACGCCCTATTGAGCTTAGCATTAAGACTTGCAACTTCTGTTGAATATATTGCCTTAGCTTGAGCATTCATTTCAATGTTCTTAGTTGCAACCTGATTCTTTCTTGCTAAGTTAGCCATAGCCTTCAGTGCATTAGCATAGTCAGCATAGGCAACCTCTTTTGGATTTGGATCTTTAGATAACAAGGTACGGGCATCCTTAGTAGCTGCCATCTTAGTTGTTTTTGTAGTAGCCATTTTTTCGCCATTTGATCCCCAGGTGCCGTCTTTGTTTCTTTTCCAGTCCGTATAGGTACGCCCCGTAGGCTCTGGATGTACTTCTCCAGTCTTAGGATCGATATCCTTCAAACGAATCTGTTTTGTTTCTGCAACATAAGCTACCGACTTAGACCGTGACAGGAGGGTGGATGCACCAGCATCACTAGCGCCCTGGTACTTTTTCTTTAACTCGGCTATGCGGTTTTCTTCAAAGGACCTCTTATAGTCCAAGCCATGCTTAGGAGCATCAATTACAACCATCGAATGACGTACTGCTCTTGCGATTTCCTCTGGCTTTGCACCTTTCAGCGTCATATCGGTAATTAGGTTAGATATCTTTCCCATTTCCAATCCTTTACGTTTCTCAGGAAGTTTTGCTGTAACTCCTTCAATACCACGGTACGCAATTTTAGGATCGAAATCCTTTAAACCAACATAAGCACTAATGTCTGACGTTGTAATTTTAACTTTTGATCTTGGCGAATTTGATGGAATTACTACTGCTGTGTCGCCATCGAAATCGGCTCCTGACAATCTTTCTGCAACTTTAGAATTGATTCCAACTGCATCGATTGCATTACCAAGCATTGCTTTTCCTTGTGGGTTCCTGTTGTTTACCTTAAGCTCTGGGATCTCAAATGTACCACCATGCGGATAACGAACAAGACAGACAGTTTCACCATTCTTATACGAAGGTGCATATATCTCGTTGTCTTTCAGAGAAGCCACTGGCAAGATTACTTTAGAGCTTTGCCTTGGAAGTGATGCTGCTTTAAGATCTACTGCCTGGCTGTCACAAGCTTCAGCAAAGTCTGCTAACAACTTTCGTTTAATAACCGGGTTTGTCATTTTGAGGATTTTATCTAGTTCATCCTGGCGATTGTCAATTGATTGTTTAAGCTGTTTCTTGATAAGTGGAAGCTGCTGCTTGGACAGGAACTGAGAAGCAAGGTTCTTAGAATAGTGATCCCAATCACCTTCCTCTTTCAGCTTGTTAATAGCTCCGAGCTTTTCATTTCCATCCTTATCTTTGTAATGGTACTGTCCATTTGCTTTAATTGTTGCTCCAAACGGATTGTCTGGGTCATCTTTCATTTTCTTGAAGACATCCATCTTTGGTACATCGCTTGTTTTATTGGTATTGAATATAACATCAACACCCTTTGGCATATCGTCTGAATAGATTGCCATACCTTTCAGGTAATGAGTGCCATCAACAGCGATTCGCACCTGCGCATAATGTGAGTCTCCAAGATCAAGATCCGAAACTCCTCTTCGAAGCTCAATAACACCATCTTTCTCTAATCCGCCTTTGTCACCATATCGAACAGCTACTCGACTTGACGAGATACTTGCTGGATACTCCGGTGCCCAGAACGTTGTTCCGCCATCATGAGAATACTCGTTTACTGGCTGAATCTTGTCAATGTGTTGCTGAACATCTTTCCATTCAGTTCCTGGAGGGCAAAGAACTTTAGTAGATGTATACTGCCCTTTCTGGTTGATTTGCGGAACTCTTACCGAGTGCACTTCATAACCAGCTTCTTTTAAGATCTGAAGGGATACATCCAATCTTGTTTTTGTGATACCCATTTCTCTTTCGACTCCGGCACCAACGTCGACAAAGTTCTTAGTGCCGACTCTCTTGGCTAGAGTCTCTGCTGCGTTGATGCATGTGTCTTTCTTAAGCTTTTCACCTTGGCTTAATAACGATCGAACTGTTGATTCTTTTGATGCTGAATCGAACATCATTTCAGCTATTTTAACATTGGAATAACCATGCTCTTTCAATTTCATAGCTCTATTAATTCGATCAACTTTTTCAGCATTGACATAGATTGACTGCTTGTTTCGAAACTCAGTAGTTTTCATGCCCATGTATGCAGCGATCTCTTTTTCGCTTTTTCCTCGAGCTTTCATCTCTTGAACAGTCTTTAAGAACTCTGCGTTATGCTGATATGGATTATCTCCAGAACCCCAAGGATATCTCCCCGAATGTCGAGGAGTACCATAATGCGCTAAGTGACTCATTCAATGCCCTCCTCTTTCTTAACGGTTACAATAATTTTGTCAAATGACTTGATCTTGTCCATAATTGGCAATATAATTTCCGGTGTAGGAACCTCTTTAAGAATCTCGTTATTTTGATAGATCCTTAATTCGATTCCAATATCTCCTGGTTTAATTCCATACTCCAAACAAAATAGTGCAGTATAAATTTCTAACTGCTGCATATGGGCAGGAATATCGCCTGTTTTTAAATCATGAATTCTAAGAAAATCTTTAGAAAACTTAATAGCGTCAGCTGTTCCAAAACAATTCTCAGAATAATATAGCACCTGCTCTGGTGTCATTCTGTACCCAATTGCATCGTTTACATGCATATTGAGTGTTAATGGTGATCTTGGTAATTTCTGTCGAAGCTTGATACATTTTGCTGCAAACTCATGCAACTCTGTTCCTTGCTGCGCTTTCAAAAATCGCCGGTAAGTACTTTCAAGCTTTTCAGCGTCATAGTTTATCCAATGATACTTACTAGCTCCGAGATATGCGTGATCTCCTTCTTTTACTTGTGAATGTTTCCTGAATTCCATTATAAACCTCCGTCTTATTTTGAGGGTAAATGAAACTTCCATATTGGCCGAGTTCATTTGCCTTGTTTACATAATAGTCCTGATTAGGTCTGTGACTAGCATTAGCGTCTCTTTTAACTTCGAGTAATGCCCAACCTTCTCTGTCCAACAAAACTAAATCCGGAATGCCCTGTTTGTAATTAGGGTCGTTCTTTAAAATAATAGAATCTGGGAATAACTCTTTTAACTCCGAAATTATATCGGATTGAATTTTATTTTCTTTCTTCATTGTTCTCCTTTCGTGAGGCCGGAGGTAAACGTAATGGCAGATTGTGGTATGCGGATGTAAGAACTTTAATAAATAAAAGAGCCCCACGAAAGACAAACAAAAAGGAAAGAGGCAGATTCTGCTCTCCTCCCCTATAATAAGCTATGTTTTTTTCGCGAGGCCTATTTTATGAAAGCAGACTCGTTGAAGTTCTTTTTCTGCGCTAGAGCTCTTGTAATTCTAAGCTCGATTGGACTTCGACATTTTAAGTGAAAGTACTTAAGTTCTTTGTATGGTGTAGTAAGTCTGTCAATTCTTCCACTGGCCTGCTTCATCATTTTGTACGAGTAGTTCTGTGAATAGAAAACCATCGTGTCTGTCTTTATGCAATTCCATGCTTCCGACCCAGCATTGTATTGAACAAGATAAATCCATTTTGAATTACCGAATGGTTCCGGATCATGCCGGTGTCCGTTTAATTCAGCAATTATAACATCTCCTCCAAAGTCTATATTTTTGATTATATCTAACTCATAATCGAAATTGTAGAAAACTATCAGCTTGTTATATTCTTCAAAAATATTTCGTAATGCTTCAGCTCTGCTTTCATCGGCATAGCAGATCTTTCTTAGCTTATAGCACAACTCACTAACGTTTTCTATTGGTTCACCTTTTTCATAATCGAAACGATTCTTCATAAGGTCTTTATAAGCTTCCTTGTCAAACGAGCACCAAACGTCTTCATGATGTTGAACTGCTGGATTTTGATATGGCATGTCTACTAAAACTTTTCGTCTCAGCCTATTCAATCTTTCAGTTCCATTGAATCTTTCGATTTGAGGAAACTTACTAAATCTAGAGTATACACAATGTTCTGCAGTGAACTCACTTTTGTTTTTGTAGAAACCATTAGCAATGAAGACTGGCATATAGTCCATATAGTTATCACCAGGTGTTGCGGATAGTAATATCCAATCGTTGGACTTTGCTATTTTCAGAAATGCTTTAGTCCAAGCGCCATAACCTACCACTCGTTGTTCGTCAAAAATAAAGAAGCTGTTTTGAACGCTAGCATACTTCTTAATGTTATTCCATGAATCTATAACTACTTTATGATCGTATATCTTTGTTTTATCATCTGGTGTTAGATAGAACCAACTCATATCTCCAATCCATTCTCCGCTATCTCTTTTCTTAGCAGTCGTTATGATATATAAATCTTTTGGATTTTTCATTTTAGTCATTGGCTCTACCGTTCCACCATTATGAATAAAGTAGTACGCGAGTCCGGTAATAGATTTACCAGACCCTGTACCACCACAAAGTATACAGCCATTATGCATTTTTCTTATTGCACTTATTTGGTGCGGCTTCAACTTTAATTCCATATTAGTCTAAGTCAGCATACTTCTCAGCAAACTTGTTTTCACGAATAGTTACATACATAGAATCTACATATGCTGTGACTCCAGTACGCCCTGACATTTCCCATTCGTAAGGACGAATTGAAATATCGCAATCAATGATGTCAACTACATCGAGCTGTGCCACTGTGTTTTCATCCAGTAGTGTTTTGTGATTTCCAACAATAAGCCATACCTGTGTATATCTGTTCATGTTCAGTTTGACAGGAAGAGTCCATTCCTGCTCTGATGGATCTGCTCCTTCCTGAAGAGGGAGCTCTTTAACATTCCATCCTTCCTGCTTTAACTCATCAGCCATCACTGCATCATCGATTACAACACTGAATCCTCTTTTTCCAGGATTGAATCTATCTCTCTCACCTGAAAAGTTCTTCCAAATAATAGTTGCTCCTTCAATGTTAATGTTATTTACGTTTGCCATAATAGACCTTCCTTTCTATGCTGCCATATCGGCACAATCATTTTTATGTTCATCAATTGCAAACTTCTTAAAGTCACCAAACTCTGAGATAGTTTCAATAGCTTTGTCAGCAAGTTCTTCATAATAAGACATATCAATCTTATCCTGAATGTTGTTTGTTATTACATCTTCAGATTCAATCCAACGATAACCCTTTGTTCCAGACGGTGCAAAGTATTTTTCGTCTTTTACTCGGAACAGCTGAGCCCCGCCGCATCCTTCTTTGATTGGACAAAATCTTCCAACTTTACCAACAAACTTAAAGTCGTGTTCACCTTCTGCGAGATTCTCGTTAAAGTCGAGATCAAGCTCTCCACCATTGCTGACTGCAATTGTCTGGCATAAGTCATCAAGCTCAATCTTTTCGTGTGTGAAGAGTTTCTTAAATACATATGGTACTGCGAACTGAGTTCCAGTTGCTGTCCATCCTTCACTTTTCTCGTATGCAATATAAACTGCATTGTTAACTAAGCATATCTTCTCATACTCAGCCTCGATTTCAAATGTATATCCATATTTCTTTCCGAAGTCATAGATGAACTGCTCAACTTCTGGAGTCGGATTGTCGATCTTAATACTATCGGTCTTGATATGAACAACGTGAGCTCCAAGTTTCTCAACTTCATCTTTAAGTGTTGCCATGAAGAGTGCTCCACGCTTAGCAACGATGTTATCGATATTTCTTTCATCCCTGAAGAGATTGCTGAAATGAGCCGATGTCAATCCATACACTGAATTGATTACAATCTTCAGTGCTTTTGCAAGTTTGTCCAGTTCTTCCTTTGCTACGTTTGCAAACCTAGCAAATGCTCCACCAAACAGAGTCTTTAATGATTCAACATCACGGTGCTTAATTGCAATACGAGCATCAACAAGATCTTTGAATCTAGCAGTGTACTTCTTGCCAAACAGATTAAGCGCAATTACTGAATGTGGATGCATTGACGCTACATCAAATGTTTTGACATTTCGATACATTCCAGGATCGGCGATTACTAATCCGCCTTCACCAAGTTTGATGCCACGATACGTTGATACTCCGTGATCGAATGTATAACCATCAAACTTATTTGTCTCGTTGAACGTTTCGTTTCCGTCCATGTCGACTGAAATGCCTGTAGCAAGATTAGTATATACAAACTCTCGCTGTGGGTTCTTATCATTTCCGAAGATCAGTTTACCAGACAACATATTGTTTGTGTCATTCGGGCATCCGCCAGCAATCTCGGCCAATACACATCTTGCTTCAAAGTCTGCAATGTTAGCTTCAAATGTAGCTTCTGTTGCAATAACATCATTATCACAGTATTCTGCAACTTTAGGCCACAGTTCTTCTGGTACCGGCTTATCCCAAGGCAGAGACCATTCCTGATGGTGAATACCTAATTCAATCTCCCACTTCTTCAGACTCTGCTTCTTAGCGCAGAAGTCATAGACATCAGTATAGCTTAAGTTGTATGCTGATCCGAAGAAAGCATTTTGACTTTTATCAATGATGTCTTGTGAGAGCTGGAATAAAGCTTCCAATGAATATCCCATCATTCTAGCGTACAGAATATGGTTATCATATCTTCGACAGTTAAATCCAACAAGTTTCATTTTGAGGAACTCTTCTACTTCTGCCGGTGATGGGTTGATCATTCTGTGGCAAGGCCCAGGTTCTCCTCTGTATTTCCAGTTAGCCAATAACAGATTTGGAAACACCTCAATATCAAAGAATACAATTCTGTCGTCTTTTGGAGAATCTACTCCTGCAACATCATCAGAGCAGTAATGAATCTTTCCAACCTGCTCGAGGCAATAGTCTGCATGGTTTGTACTTGATGCAGCAAATGCTACAATATCATTGCGCATGTCTGTTACATCATAGTGTTCTCCTGACTCGTACGCATCATCCAGAATCTTTTTAATGAAGTCAACACTTGGTTTAGTTCCAGGGTGACTTTCTTTCCGAAGGTTCTTTTTGATCAATGCTCGAATCATCTTTTCACTGGCGACTACTTTAAAGTCGACCATATTATCACTCCTTTTCTTTAATGGCAATCCTGAAGATATAGTAGCAATGGCTAAACTATTGCATACGTTTACAATTCTTCGCAATGCTCCTTTGCCACTATAAACCTTGATCTCTATATTGTCGCTATATACATTGTCAAGCTGTTTAGGATCACCAGTATAATAGTAATGCAAATGAATTCCTGCTCCACTCTTTGAGAACTCGGCATATGTAGGAGGCCATTTTGACGCTGCTTCTAAGTTTAATTCCTTAGACTTGTTTCCATCAGCATCTTTCAGATCAAAGTCGATAACTATCAAATTCTCTGGAACTCTAACATAATGCAACTTGCTAGTGTCCAGATCTTTCAATGTTGTACCAACTCGATCCCACGCTTTCGATGGCGCATCACCACGAGCATATTGTGCAGGGCAATCTTTGCATGCTTCATCCAGGACAGATTTAGTACTATCCATTTTGAGCCATGATTCTTTAGCTTTGTCTGGTGAGAGTTCTTTCTCAGTAAACTTGTCTTTCTTGAAGCCTTTGTAATAGCTTCTAACTCTTGTTCCATCTTCAAGCACTATTCTATCAATGAATTCGTCAAAGTAATCTTTTAAGTCTTCCCTGAATCTATACATTGGCATTTTGTTTGGAAGCCCAGTGTTGTCACAGTATTCTTTGTAAAGACTGTATGCTGCTTTTAATGTTGTGCCATTATCCTGTTCAAAGAATGGATAACAGCTTTCAACAAAGTTAAAGAACACGTCTGTCTTAAACATCATTTCTAATGGCTTATACCCATCATAGTAATGCTTCCCATACATTTTATATATCTTGAGGCAGTGATTTGCTATAGCTCCAAGCTCATATGGAATCTCACTCATGCATTCTTGATAAGTATCTGGATCAAGCAGTTCGCCAGTTGGCTTAACATCAATCAGTCGTCTAATAATACCTGACTTCGCATCAGTGATTTTTACTGGTCGGTTTGTTCCCATGAACAGCATACTGTTAACTCGCATCGGATACTCGGCTTTATATTTTTCAGAAATGCTGATTTCCTCGTGAGCAATTATAGAGTTTAGAAGAGTGTTATCTTCGATTCTACTTAAATCGCCATCATGCTGAATCATTACTAATGGGTTATCCTTGAATGCTGCTGTTGCAAATGATTTTGACGGGTTAGCTAAGTCTTTAGCATTAAATGTTCCGCAATACCCTTGAAACAGCATTTGAATAATATTCAGGATTGTAGACTTACCTGTTCCTGCTTCGCCATAGAATACCAAGAACTTTTGAATCTTTTTCGAATCGCCAGCTATCACTGATCCTATAGCCCATTCAATCTTTCGACGTTCTTCCGAATCATACAGAGTTGAGATAATTTTGTCATAACCTGGAGTTTTGCCTTCTTCGATATCATACGGTAAGGTCTTGGAACGATAGTCCTCTTTGGTTGTCTTCTGGTTCAAGAATGTGATATCAGAATCGAGCTGTATTGGAGAAGACGGGCTAAGCTGACAATACTTCTTATACTTTTCCCAGCGTCCATTATCGAAGTCTCTTAAATAGTCCTTTTCAATTTTGCTGGTTGTAGTTTTGCAAACCTTTTCGAACATTTCATCAATTAAATGATCCACATAATCGATGACATCATATTCATCAGTAGACCATCTATTGTTCTTCTCATCCCAGATAGCATAGAACGACTTACCTTTGCACAGTAAATTGTCTACTTGTTTAGAAACAGCGAACGACGGGTGAATAACTGTGGCATCCCTAGACTTGACATATGAACTCTTAATAGTTACAAAATTCATACTTTTCCTTTCCCGACCATTTGGGCACAAAAATGTATTTTCAAAAACTTTTATATATATTAATACTCTCCTAAAAAGTCTTTGAAAGTATATAAAAAATGGGCTTTTGGCCAATAAGGCCTTAAAAAGGCACTTTTTTCATCAATTTTTGCAACCCCTGGTCAAATTTATTTTGTCTGTTTTCCAGTCAAAAGTTCATAAAGTTGGTCTGCGGACGTCCCTTTTACGACTGATTTCAGCTGTAAATTTGGATTTTGTCCATTTTTGTCACATTCTCCGGCCACCGATAACCAGCTTTCGCGCTTTCCATCAGACGGATTATACTGCAAAATCAGCAGTTTTTCACCATCAGAATTAGGTAGAATCTTATCAACATAGTCCTCGTTTTTCTTATTTACCATAATATTTACCTCAACTTTCTTTATTATTTTTACCTAAATTGCCCTGTTATTTACTATAATATCGTGCATTTTATCAGCCTGATCGCCTTTCCAACATGCTGCGGCTCGTAATCCAGCACTTTTACCGTTCTCAATCTTCTCTTTGGCAACGGTAAAATAGCTAGGACTAGCGCCGTCAGAAGGATTGTACTGGCATATAAACATCTCTGATTTCTCTGTATTTCCCATAATTTTTACCTCAACTTTCTTTATTTTCACCTATTAACTTCTTTTAACCCACTCGTCAGGATACGATGTAGTATCAGTACTAGATTTACAACTCATAAAGTGCCCGGAACGCTGCTGAGCACCTTCAATCTTTTCCTTAGTATCCATAATATCCTTTACCGGATCTCCAATACCTTTACTATTATCGATAGATGCCTCGACATTTGGAGCAGGGTCCCAAGGTGCTGGCTTAGACTTTTCCATATATACCTTCTGCCCAATGCCAGTATACAAGGCACTGCTGCGCGATAAGACCTCGTCCCTAGGCATCATCTTACCAGTATCCATAGTTACTCTCGGCTTCTGCGCCCACACCAGCTCATTCTTCCCGAATGCTTCCGCCAGAATAGTAAGCAGCTTGATATCATTCCTACGCTGTTTGACAGTACCTATGAATGGCTTTCCTGATTCTTTCTCCATTGTCTCAAGGTTCTTTGTAATGCGTACCAAGGCCTCTAAAACCATGTCATGCTGGGCAGCTGAACTGAATCCAATAAACTCTTCCTTTGTCATTTTGATTCCTCCTTACTAGGCCTTATATCAGTTATCAATTCGTGTAACGGCAAGCTCTTAATCCACTGACAGAACTCTCTCCACTCATCTAATTTATGATCCTTGCGAGACCAATAAATGTTAGCCAGAACCTCATAGTTCAACATAACATTACGTGTCTGATTATACGAGCTCGGAAGCAGCTGGATCATCTGCCACCAAAATTTCTTTTTCTGTGCAGCCGTATACTTATGTTCTGCTTCCGATAAATTATTCGCCTTAGTTTTTTCAGCAGCAGCTAAATATAACCTTCTCATGAAATTCAGTTCATGTATTGTATCTACAAGTTCAACACGATGCTTATAATATTGAAGATCATCATTGCTATATTCATCTAATAACTTGATATCTTCGCCAACAATCGTTGATAATTGATCAGTAGAGAAATCATCTAACGTGAATTCTTTCTCAGCAATCTTATGCATCGTACTGCAGCTGTTAGCAACTGTTCCAACTTTATAAGTATCAAATTCTTTCCACCAATATAAAGGAGCAGTGATCCTCACATACACCGGCATCATACGCATAAACTTTCTATGATCAGTACCTGCCTTAGCTAAACGCTGCATGAGTTCTTCATCCATACCGCCTAAATAGAAATCAGTTTCTTCTCCATATGTCGCGCAATTATCCTGTTTTTCACAAGCATCGCAATATCCTTTAGACATATAATTGCATACTTTACTATCACTCTTCTCCCACGAGTTCAAAGGATTTCGCATCCCTTCAATAATGAACTCCATCTGATCTGGTGAGGCTAGTACTACATGCTCTAATTTAATCATTCATCTTCCCTCCCTATATCTTTAACCCAGTCTAATTCACCTGCAGCAAACGCTAAAGCGATCGCACTAAGCATATCGACGGCTGATTCTGAGAACGTGCCCATTGGACAATTTTTCTCCAAATATCTCGCCGCATTTAACACACCAACACGGCATTCATCACGACTAAACATTCGCTCCACGCACTTCTCTACCTCAATCTTCTCGAGCTCATGCTCTGTGAGTTTTGTGTTAATAACCTTTGGTCCTTTCATAAATGAATTTCCTCCTTATAATTTGCATTGAGATACTCACACATCTGATCCCAAATCTGCATACGTCTCAAGTTCTTTTTAGTTCCTTTGACCCACCATAATCCGCCTTCTCCGTCCTGCTTATACTGACGTGAAGCACACTTTTTAAGGATTACTTCATCGTCTTCAGAACAGTCTAGATAAAGCCCAAGTGAGTCGATCATAACGTTGAACCAATGCGGCGTACGGTCTCCAAATTCGTCGTTTCCCATAATGGAATCTTCACATCGCATGGCTAACCCAACCATCATTTCAAGCCATGAGCACCGCTTATCAAGTAATGCTTCTCTGACTTCTGGGTAGCTATAACCATACTCATAAGCGAAGGTTCCACGAAGATCAACACCGTCTGCAGCTCGGTTAGCGTCAAGTTTATGGGACCATTCGAAGTCGGTTGCGAACAGCCATTTCAATCCCTGAATGTGATTATTCTTGGTCAGATCAACACCAATTTTACTCAAAAGCCACTCGAAATAGTCCATTTTGACCCTATTTTTGTCGATTTTTATCATTTTTTTCCTTTCTAGACCGTTTTTCGGCCTCTTTTTTGGCCTTTTTATACCTGATGACACTGTGTAATGTGTCTGGATAATAAGACATCATCATATCATAATCTCCTCTAAGAACTCATCATAAGTCATGTCCTCGTACAGGATACAATCAATTTTTATACCCTCACGAGCATTCTTTACGTACAGTGTATCTACCTCAAACTCACCGAACGAGTCTAAGTTCTCTTCACCAATCAGTGAAATACCGTCTACAATCTCTTCACCGCCATCTTCGGAATATACGGCATGTTCCTTAGGTAAGTAGTTCCATACAACTCTCTTAAGACCATCGTCTTCCATATACTCACTAGGGGTAATCGTAACTGGACCAACTGCTGCATCTACGCGCTTCTCTACATCAATTTCGTCGATCTCGTCAATATTTGGAGTCCTGACTTTGGCATATTTTATCCTTTCAAGCTTGGTATCGGCCTCTTTTTTACCTGTATCTACACTGGAAATGCTCTTTTCTGTGGCTGAAGAGTACTTTTTCAGGGCTTTTTCAGCATCTTTTTCCAGATTTTTCTCGATTTCCTTCTTATCTTCGCTCTTTTCTTCTGGTTTTGGCTCATGTGCTGCCGAATAATCGGCCTTAAACTGCTCAATTTCCTTGTCGATGTATACTTCACAGGCCTTTTTCATCCCGAAATACATACCTACAGCTCCACCTGCTGCTCCTAATACAAAACTTAATACAACTTTTCCGTTCATTTATTTGTCCTCCTTATTGTACTATCTACTTATAAAAGAATTAACTGAGCATTCATTATCTCGTCTAAACAAACACTCATCGCATCTGAATTCTGGATCTTTATTATTTTCTGAATCTTTTTCACAATAAATTTCTTTAAACTGTATTAAACATTCTTTTGGTGTCATTTTAACGTCCTCCTTAAGGTAAATCTACTAACCATGAAAATACAATGCATATACCGATAATAATCATTGTCAGATATGCAATAGTGTCAATGTTGTGCTTCTGAAATATACATTTTATTGTATGTATTACAGCAGCCACAATTAGCCCGCCTAAAATGAACAAGCTAAAAGCTCTGAAAAATACAAATATGATCATGAATACACTATTCAACTCTAATCACCGTCCCAGTTTGAGCATTGACATAATACTTGTGGTGCTTGTATGTAACAAGATCCCCGTCCCAATCTCCTCCAGTGTGAAACAGTTTGTGTAAAATAGCCGGTTTTCTTAACCAATCAATAATTCTCTTCATTTTTAATCCTCCTATTTTTCGAAAAATGAAAGGAGATGCAAACTGGATATGAACCCGCATCTCTGGTATAGGGAATACCAGCGCACTGCTGTTGTGCTATTACGCATCTCTTCTCATTATAATATATGTTTTTCCTGCGAATTATTCTGGTTTGTTCATAGGGAAATCTTTGTCGTTTACAGGGCTCTTAGCTTCATTCCTAGCCATTCTGATCCAGTTGTAGAATCGTTCCTGGCACTCAGGACATACATCCATCATTCCTGGAATATCCGTATTACATTCGCCATCTGGGGTACATAATTTCTTATCGCCAGGGAAACACGCTACACCTGACTTGCCTTTCCACCATACTGTGATCCCGCTATACATTTTGTTATCATCTTCGTGGTATACACCACCGCATAAATCGCACTTACAATATCCTCTCATTATTTGTTCTCCTCCTTAAATGATTTAATCCAGTCACAGAACCGTCCAAAGCAGGCAGGACATACATCCATCATCTCTGTAGATCCTTTCATTGTTTCTCCATTCGGTTCAATAATATCATACTTTCGGTTTCCATGCATAGTAGTGCCAGTCTCTTGATCAGTATACCAAATCATGATTCCATCATAGTTCTTGTTCTCATCTCGGTGATACACTTTTCCACAAATATCACATTTACAAAATCCAATCATACCTAGACCCCTTAAAATCCTTTATAGTATTTTGACGTAAGCTTCTTGATTTTCTTAACGAACGACTTACTCTTGCTGCTTTTAGCATAGTTCGTTTTGTCAGCATAATCTTCAAAATCAAAGTCTTCTTCGCTGCAATAATTCCACGTAGAAGTAACATATACACTTTCCATAACGTTTCCACCATAAGAATTAGATGCCGTATAATCAACTTTCCAAGCAATTGTTTTGTAACTATCAAGAATACCGCATACAGCATACACTTCGTAATTGCCCTTGTTCAGGGTATATTTAACGCTACTAATTTTTCTGATTTTGAATGAATCTGGGTCCCATAGTTCACTATCCTGGAAGACAGCCAGTGCATAAGCTAAATTCTTTTCGGCCTTAGTGTATTTAGTTTTTGCACTTACTGGTTGAACTAACGTTAAGCACATAATAGTGGCAAGTAATAAACATAATCCTTTAGTAATTTTCTTCATTTTAATTTCCTCCATTTTCTTATTTATTTTCTGTTTCAGTTTCAGTTTCCTTATTCTGCTCTTCTTCACGTCTCTGGCGCATAAAGTCATCAAGCTGAATGAGTATCTTTTGTTCAATGGAATCACCGACCCCAGGAATGTCTGTAAGTCTGTTGCGCTTCACCCATTCAGTTAGTTCTTTAATATTTTTAGCTCCTCTTTTAACTAAAAATTTTCTAGTTCTAGGGGTAATTGACTGAAGGTATCTCAGATCATATGGATCTTTGTAGACCTCATCACCACGGAATAACCGTACCTTAGTAATGATCTGGTATATTCTCTGAGTAGAGACATACTCGTCCATTGCTATCATACGAGCACTGTCACCTTTCATCCAACGCTCAAATACCTCTAAATCGTGGTCAGTTACAGTCCAATTACCCATTTTTCTTGTTTTGTCGCACATAGAAGAATCCTCCTTTAATCCATAATTTTCTTTATAGCAGTTTCAAGCGTGTTCTTAATAGGCATACGCATATCTGCCGCATTGTCGAGTTCTTTCTTCTCTACAGAGATGCTGAATCCTAATTTATCCTTAACAAAATCGAAATGAACTCCTAATCCTGTTATAGCTACACCTGTTTTGACACCGGTTTCAGACTTAATATTGTTGAGCCCTTTATAAACCGCCCTTACTGAGTCAAAGACATTGTTCACAATATCATGCTCTACTGGATCGTCTTTAGGGAAGCTAACACTTGCACTGTCAATTGTAACCTCGATGTTTGCTTTCAGCTGAGAGTTTGTCTCAATTTTATTGATGTATGCATAGATGTCGGATATATCTTTAGCAAAAGCTTCAGCTGTGTCTCTCGTGCTGACCTTTTCATCACCGTTGCCAATGTTGAACAGCAAGAATGTTTCATACGTGGATGGGTCCTTATACAGCACTACCGATTTGATACCAAGTATTATATCCTCCAAATTGTTGATATCAAAAGCATCCAATATCTCTTTTTCAATATTGATGTTTAAACCATGGTAGAAGTTTCGCCATATCATTGTCCCTGATAAGCCGCCTTCCGTAGCATGGATCAATGTTTTAAATCGTTTAACTAATGCATCAACGAAATCCCCTTTATTCTGCATCAAGTCATTGCTTAAGTGTATTGCGTTTTTCATTTCTTTTCCTCCTTCTTTATAAATATTTTTGACAGACAATCACTGCATAAATTTTGTATAGGTATGCCCTGAAAGAACTCTAACTCTGTAAGTTCGTTTTCCTCACATACCTCACCGCATCCATCACATCTATACACTGTAACCTCCCTGGTTATACTTCGTAGCACCATAAACTTTGTTAAGCATCCTTTTCATTTCCTCGGCTGTCATAGATCCTATGTCACTTTTATTGCTTCCTATAGGCTGTCCAATATATGCTATAACTGGCTTACCCTTGAACTTAAGCTGGTCATCCATAGTTAAATCGGTATTATACTTGTAAAACGCGTGATCCTTGAAATACTCCACAATGGCATCCATATGCTCATGGCTGATAGCAATAAAGTCTGCATCTGGGTTCTTATTATATTCTGTTGATACAGCGATTGAAGCGGTTGCTATATAGCATGTATAATAGCTATCGTAATTTGTAGTGCTCATTTTGACTCCTTCCTACGGTCCTAGACCGCCCTTAGTAGCACCACTGCTGCCAAGGGTAATCTAATACACCGTCTCTAAACATTATCTGTTCATCGATTCATCTCTGAGATACTTCACCGTAAATGCAACCATCGCAATTGAAGTCAATTAACAGTGTTCTCTCGTCTTCTCCAGTTTCTTCGTTCGGTACCCTGACCCATTTTGTCATGAACGTTACGTTGTTGTCGAACTTACCATAATCTGGATCTTTCTGGCTTCTGTATCTCCAGCCGTGTGTCAGACCAATATCAGTAGGCTTCAGACCAATCATACGGTATACGTCATTAAGTGTCAGGATGCCTTCGCATTTTAACCTTGTATCTGCCTCTTTTTCACGCTGTGCAAGCATGAATTCATTTTGAGGATTGTCATTGAACCACTCAGTAGAGTTCTCTCTTGTAAAGAGTCTTGCGTACGGTGAACCACCGAAGTTTCTGATGATCTCCTGCTCCTCAGTTATCTTTTTTTTCTCACCTGTCTCTGGATCTGTCTCAGTCTTCTTAACTGTCTTCTTCTCAGAACCGTACAGCATTTCCTGGTCGACTTCTTTGCCGTACTTGTTGATTACATTTTGACGGTATGTCTGATAAGCCTTAGCAATTGCTGCACAAGATGCTGCTAATGCTGCCTGACGCTGTTTCATAATATGATGAGATCCAAGAATAAGACCGATAGATACTGCTTCGAGAATTACAGGTCCTGCATAGAGCTTAACATACTGTAATGCTGTTTTTCTCCTCAGCAGAATCATATCGTTGGTTGCATCTTCTTTAGTGTAAGGTCTGTCAAGAGAGTCTGGATCTTCTTCATACTTTGCTGCTGTCTCTACTATTTTCTTTTTTGTCTCTTCTTCGTTGCTCTTTACTGTTGTTACTTTGAGTGTAGCTCTCTGTGTTGTAATCAGAGCTCCAATACCTGCTCCAATACCTGCAAATAACATGATCTCCGGAGAGTTCATTTTTGCCCAGGTCTTAGTATGGCCTATTACTGTTGATAAACTTGTTACTGCTGCGTCTAATGCTTTCATTTATTTGTCCTCCTTTTAAATCTTTTTATGCTATAAAATTAAATTCACTTGATGGAATCTTCGTATTACTGATCTTCTGATAAATATCAACATGCATCTCATCTTTATCACGATTATAAGTAACTTCAGCATACTTATCGCCCATCGGCTCGCCCCAAATAGTGCATTTTTTATACCCTAATTCGTGCAAGAGCCAAACCATATCTAACTGGTCAATAACAATATCCTCACCCAACACATCAATCACTGCGTTTTTAGCAGCTTTTTTCAAAATCATAACTTGCCATCGACTGATTTTCCTCCTATTTATAATATCCAAATACTGGTCTTTCCAGTTAAATACAATTGTTAAGCTATACGATCCGAAATCGATGCAGTCTTCGACTTATTCTTCGTACCTGTTTTGATCCAGTAAATGAAATCTAAGATATACTTTTCACCTTCTGTACGCATTTCAAACTTTGAGAAGATATCCTTCCACTTAACCTTAGTACTAAAATTGTCTGTGCCATCCGGAACAACGAAATTTGAATCAGACAGAACATCCCGTATTGAATATACCTTTAAATCCTTTGCTGTAAGCTTGACAAAGAAGTTTGCAATGAACATACATCTTTGTAAATCGCTCGGGAATACAATCGATTTACATGTTCCAGCAAACATGTGTGTTGAATAGTACACCTTCGCATTACCAAAAGTCTTTGATCCATAGATGACACATGGATCATTGTTTGTTTTAATATTCTTTGCTTCTTCGGAACTGGAACTCTTAGTTGCATCCATATCTGCGATCAGATAGTCCAGATAATTCCGAGCTTTCTTTAGATCCTCAACACCGTTTTTCTTCTGGAATCTTAACAGATACTTCATAATGTTCCATAACATTGCGGCCTGCTTTCCTGGCAGGTCCTTAACTACATCATTCAGAATATCAATAGCCTCAACGCCAGCAATATTCTGATAATGATTTGGATGATTTACTTTGTCTCTCATTTCTATATCTCCTTATTTTGTTGTTATTCCATATCTCTTTCCACAATGTGGGCATTCAATATAAGATATAACTGCTTTTAATTCGCCTCTAGAATAAAGCTTATCTTCTTTAATATTTTCTCTATCAGAGAATCTACAACCGCAATTTTCTCAGTCGTAAATAGTTCTGGTTCCAAACTCAATGATTTTGCTCATTAGTCAATCTCCTCCAATCTTGGTAGCTCTAATATATATCCTCCGTCTCTAGCCTTTCTAATATGTGCTCCTCCAAGCTCATACCATCCATAATGGAAATCGTTAGCCTGTGTCGGAATATCAATAGCCTCAAAGACGTCACCAACAGACACTGATCCATACTGATCAAGATACTCGGTTAAAGTATCAAGCAATGTGTCTGCATCTGCTCTTGAGTCGAATCTGAGGTTGTCCATTTCATATCTAGCCCTGCCTCGAGGTGCTGATCTACGTCCGCTACGGCTATCAAATCTGTCTTCATATGACACCCGTTCTACACGTCCTCGACTAATGCTGCTACGTCCGTGTGAACGTTTTCTAGTGTCACCATAGAATGCCATATTGATAGCACCTTCGACCATGTCCACAAATGTATCTTTTAATGCTGGGATCAGAACATCATTAAAGATATACGATCCAACTCCTCCTGATTCATCGCTTAAGAACGTTTCTCCGAATTTTTGGCTAAGAGATTTTTTCTGAGTTGTTACCCTGCTTTTTACAACTTTTTCAATCTTATGACGCTCTTCAGCTTTAGTAGGTTTTTTCTTTGTTGCCTTAGCGCCAGTAGCGATTGAGTTACTTTCAAGTCTTTCCATTTTGACTCCTTTCTAAAACAAAAAGTCTAAGACCATGTTTCCATGATCCTAGACCCAAAGATTTCCAATCTTTTTAAGTACTACTTTTCGTTTTCAGTTTCATCCTGATCCTCATCAGCTTCTTCAGGTTCCGCTTCACGATAGCCCGCATCTTTAGAGTCCTTCAGTCTCTTCAAATATGCTTTCTTTTCATTGATCTTATTGACAAGCATCTTACCCCCCTTAACTGCCGCTTTTCCAAGCGTGTAAGTTCCGACAGCTGCTAAGCCAATCAGAGCAATTCCAAGTTTACCTAATGAATCGTCTTTAGATTCCTCAGTTACAGGCGTCGTAGAAACAACGTCCTCTGATACTAATACCTCTGTGTTCTCATTCTGTAATTCTGACATACTTTTGTCCTCCTTAAAATATTTTTGTATATCTATCATTATAATATATGATTTTTATGCGAGCTTACATTATGTCACGGTAATCGAACCTAGGATTTGCGAAATATCCAATTGTCAGGCATGGTTTTCCGTTTCTTAATGTTGAGTCGAACTGAACATCTACATAAGTGTCTGGTGACCATCCTACGTCATCTCCTACTTCTACATGATTTGCATTTACTTCATCGTAGAATTCATTCAGAGATATAAACATCTCTCCGCCAAGGAATCGATCCTTTATCTTTCCAACGGCCTGCAGTATTTCTTCTCTTGTCGAATAGAACACATTGCCTGTATAGAGGTCAATGCAAACCTCTTTTCCTTCTGGCATGCCATCAAACTTAGACTCTGAGATCTCTTTTACCTGTTCGTCTCTAGCAGCTTTGGTAGCTTTTGCATCTGCCTTTGGTGATACCTTAGCTACGTTTCTACGATATCTGTCATATGCGTTGGCTGTGAACTCATACATTGCTGTCATAGCTGTAAGTCTGGCTGTACTGATTTTGTATGATCCGATGAATGCTGAGATGCTTAAAGTCCCTAAAATCACTGTAGGGACATAGCACTTCCAGCAAGACTTTACGATCTGCTTTGGACCGAGTTCTTCGAATCTATATGCCATGTCAGATTTGTTTACGGACATTGGCAGATCCTCGTATTCAATCTCTCCTTCCTCATATCTTCTTGAAATCTCGTCATCCATTTTGTCGATTGCCAGTGGCGTGGCTTTAACTGCACTTATTACTGTTGCTGCTAACCCTCCTATTCCTGCAATCATAAGAAGCATTGGTGCATTCTTGTCGGCAATGACTGGAATCTTGTTTGCTTCCTTAATTAAACTGTTTAAAAAACTCATTTTTATCTCCTTTCTATATCATACTTGATTTGTATTCCATATCTTTGAACCAGCCTTTGGCTTCTCGTTTTTCCTGTTTAGTTGACATAAATAACCCATGTGGCAAGTCAAGATACCTCAGATAATATCCGTCTGCATTTTCAAACGGAACAAGCTGAATATCAATCCATTCGTTAGTCTTGTCATTTTCATCCATGTCGATCTTTGACCACCCTACGATGTTTCCAAAATTTGTAGGGTGTAAATCGAGATCATCTCTAAACTGATTCAATGTTACTGTCTGGCGTCTGCTTAAAGCCAATTTTCTATTTAGCTTTAGAATTGCTGACTCTACTGTCGCCTTGTCAGCATAAAATCCCTCATCTGTCAGACTATCAATAAAGAATGTCAATCCTGTTGTATCTACGAATTTTGATTCCTGCTCAGATACTGTTTTTGTGATCGGTGATCTTGTACCTTTCCAGATTTCTTCTTCTTTTTCTTTGCCTACTTCGTTTACTACTTCTTCTCTGTATCGCTTAAAGTTAGCCTGTAAAAGACTCATAGCTCCTGCTAATGCTGCAAGCTGTTTCTTGTTTAAGAAGTTTGATCCAAAAATGCATCCTATTGTAGCAGCGCCAACTACAATAGACGGAGCGTAAATTGGAGCTACAATCTTTACCTCTTCAATAAACGTAAGCTCTCTATGCTTCTTTTTTTCTACCTCATCAACTTTAAGTGTCGCTTTTATAGATGCTTTATTCGTAAGTATATTTGATGCTACTACACCTATAGCCGCACCTATAGATAAAATAGTAGGCATGTTTCTTTTAATAAAATATCCTACCTGTTCACTGTTCATTTTGACTCCTTTCTAGAAAAGCTTAAAGGCCATGTTTCCATAGCCTTAGTAGCTGATTGCTTAATGATTCTCACAATGCTTAATGTTGAAATCAACTAATGCTTTTAGGACTTCTGGGTTTTTTGTGTTCTCATTGATCATCAAATTGAAACAGCAATTCATTCCCTGGTCGAATCCTTCATTGTACATATATTTCATGCTATTAGCAATACCATGTCCAATGCGATTTCCAATTATGCAACAACCAGCGATCCATAATCCTGTTTCAATAATAGATTTGTGGTGTTCACGCACAAACTCCTTTGCCTTGTTTAATTTCTGCTTAGTTTCTTCTTTCATTTTAATACTCCTTTTCTGTGCTAAACAATAAGTTCTCATTATAGTGTTTGAATACGCTGCGAAAGAAGAGAGGACCTGAATTAGTCCTCATCATCTTTTGAGTCGGTTGACTCTAAAGCTTCAATCTTCTTATCGACTGCCTTATCGATGTTCATCTGTGTTAAACAGATTCCTAAGAATGCTGCTACAGCAGTGCATCCGATTTGGCCAATCTTTAATAAAGTTTCTTTGCCCATTTTATCACCTCCTATTATACGAAATGATTTATTTGCGATTAGGTCTATCACAGAATATCATAACTAGAAACGCAGTTAATATTGCTAATAAGAATGTATCCATGCGACTCGCTCCTAATAAATATCAATATGATCTACTTCACTTTGCCATTTCGGGTAAGCGTATGCGCAACTGCCATGCTCCTTAACCTCACTAGACAGACTAGATTCATTCACTATGAATTCCACAATTGATCCATTGGCATTTTGACGCCTTGTGGAATCAGTATCTCTATCCGACTTACAATCGGCAAGTACCCCTGTTATTATTGTGCCATTCTTTAGCACAACATCAATGTATTGGCCTATATGCGTTGTGTAATATGATCCAACAGCAATGCACCATCTTCCGTCATATGTCCAAATGCCAGACGAGTCAAGCCGATAGCCTTCTTTCATCTTAAGCTGGTCCGTCCCTACACCCTTAATGCAATCCGCATCCATATATGAAAAGAACCCATTTTGACTTGGAACCGACTTTCTTTCACCTATAGGAGATCCTACAACCGGCGTATCATTATCTTCAACTGTAACTGTAACTGTAGGCTCAAAATGATACGGAGCCATGTAAGTATCTTCTAATTCAGCAGTTTTTCTCTGCAGTTCTTTTACGATCCTGTTAGTTTCTTCTTGCTGCTTTGCATACTCATATTTTGACCATGCTCTAAACGATACAAGTATCACGATCATTACAAGACAAAATATAAAAAATTTATCTTCCCTTTTCAATTTCTTCTCTCCTTTCTATAAAAGCTTAAAGGCCATGTTTCCATAGCCTATAAACTTAACTTTCTTGTTTCTCAGATCTTCGTCTTTGGAAAGATCCCCGGAAATGCCTTACTAAGTATTGCGCCTCCATTACCTTCAAAGACCATCACTCCGATGCTAAGACCGGCCCAAGCGGCCAGCGTTACTCCGGATTTGATCAACTCTAATTTTGAATTAGTTTTAGACTGCTCCAATTCGCGTTCTCTAATGTCGAGTTCTCTCTCTTTGTGATCAAACTCTTTCATTTTGAGATCGTGCTCCTGTGCAAGCTTGTCCTCTTCTAATTTCAATTTGTAGAAGCTAACCAAATTGTCGGCAATAGCGTTTCGCTCGTCTCCGATTTTCTCATCAAAGAGTTTATTGTCCTCTTCAATAATGGTTTGCTCTAATACCTCTCTTAAGTTTTCAGTTCCTTCTTCTCTTGCCATATTTGACTCCTTTCATATTATAACAATAAAGTTCTCATTATAAGCCCTGTTTTATTTGCGTGTCTGACATACGCCTAACTTCGAACGTGACTGTATCGGATTTATACATTTCTTCGATGGCTTCCTTTCCTTTGCCTTTAATTTCAAGAGCAAAGTAGTATCCTTTGTCTTCATCGTCCCTAGCTATTTTGATTATGCCTGGGTAAGACATTCTCATCATATTCTTACCAACATGTATACCAACAAGGTATCCAATAGTTACACATATAATACATACTAATACGTTCATTTTAATTCCTCCTTAAAACTTATATCCTATTATTGCTCTATCTTCGATATCTCCACATCTAATACCTCCTTGAACTGCGGCTGTGTAGGAAAACTCTGCGAGCGCTTCTTGGAGTTTGTCTGAATATGGTCTTGTCTCTTGCGCAAATATTTAGGGATAGCTGTGCGATCGTAATATGCGACTCTTTTTGCATAGTTTTTCACCGCCTTTTTGAATGCTCGAACCTTGCCGTACTGGAACCATTTATAAGAGAAGTAGATCCTTATATGATCTGGTCTAGTGACAGTGGTTATTACGTCCCAACCATTGCGCATCGTAATAATATCGTGAACCATATAGTAAATACAATTCCGTCTAGAAATATCAATGTAAGTTTTAAACATTATAATCCCTCCTTCATGTTTTTGAACAGGTGCTCGAAGCTGTCATCATTGAATTCAATTGCGTGGTAAATATCTTTAGAGATGTCCCTCGTATCGACTGGAGTTTCCTTTGGTAACTTACCAGCGATTAACGGACTCTTGCCTATTGTCTTCATTACTGAATTCAGCTCGATATATTTTGACAGTTTTACAGCCTTGAATCCAGACAAGTCAATAATGCCAGATGCAACGTGGATATCAAAGATATTGTTGTCCAGGTATACCATCTTCTTATCAAGTTCTCTTGCTGAGAATGGAATAATCATACTCTGATCATTGTCCCGGTATAAGAATACAGCTGACATCATGCCTCCGCAATTCGGAACCAACCGAATAGAATTGCAATCTGATGCTACCTTACTCTCGTAGAAATGACCATCCAATCCAACGAAATCTTCAACATACTTTACTACCATTTTTGTATCCTCCTTTAATTTAAAAAAATATAAAAGGAGAAGCCTATGTAGGCCCCTCCTAGTTCTTATGATGTTTTTTCCAAATGTGTTTGATGATAGCATAGATTATCAATCCTGCCACTATCACATCTCCGAAAGTGAACAGTATTGAAATACCTCCTGCTAAGAGCAGTGCTATTCCAACTACTATCACTCCTAATAAAATAGCTCCTAAAATTATCAATGTAATCATCTTACATTCCTCCTTTCATCTCATTATAGCATATGAGATTTTTGCGAGAAAATAAAAAGAGAATGCTTGAGTTTCAACCCCAAGTCGTTGGACACGTACCGTCCTATTTTATGAGTGTCTAACTCAGTACGCGCTCCGGTTGCTGTTTAAACTGTCGCAGTCCCCGATTGTTCATCGGCCGCTATATCGCCCTTTATTCTCTCATTATACACTATGAAATATTTGCGAGAAAAGAAAGAGCCAATGTTTCCACTGACTCATCCTAGTTAGAATAGTAAAGCTCCTATCCCAAGCCCTATTCCTACCAGTGCAATTACTGGTCCTAAAATCGCTAATGTAATAAATACCTTTACTATGTTTGCTAAGAATTCTTTCATTTTTTAGCTCCTCCTTTCTTCCTATTATAGAATATGTATTTATTGCGAAAAGAAACGGGCTTTGAATCCCCCGCGTCCCTAGACCTTATTTAGTTTTCTTCTTTGAATTTTTAGATTGCATACACATACATAAATAGCCATACACCCATACCGATGCAGCATAACCAACCGCACTAAGTCCTAATCCGATCCAGAGACCTACGTTGTAGATCATCCAGAATCCAACTATCATTAGTAATGTTGGTGCGCATACACAGCTTAAAGCCGCTACCAATGCAAATGTTTTCTCAATCTTCTTTTTCATATTAGTTTACCTCCTAAATATAATCTTCATTATAATGCCTGAATTTGTTGCGAAAAGAAAGAGACCTTGAATTAGGCCTCAATCTCAGATTCGTTCATTTCGTTTACAATTCTGTCATACGCTCTTACACCTGTGTCTTTGTCACATGTCCTTTTTAATACTTCGTCAGTTCTTATATCAACTACCAAGTACCCATTGCTAGACACCTCCTGAACAAGTGCTATAGTTCCGTTACTTTTTACTAAATCGTAATACATATAAATCACTCCTTTCATTATATGAAATGATTTATTTGCGAAAGAAGAGAGGACCTGAATTAGTCCTCATCCTCTTCGTCATAACTAAACATCATCGCTACAAAATACGCAATAATTCCGCATCCAAATGATACGATTGGACTCATGATTCCCGTCATAGTCAATACTGCAATTAAGAGTATTGCTACTGGGAATATAGTAATTAACCAACTTCCATCTTTGAATAACTTTAATAATCCTTTCATATTTATATACCTCCATAATTTGTTTAGTATAGTTCCTATTATACGAAAGGAAATAAATGCGAGGAAAAAGAAAGAGACCTTGAATTAGGCCTCAATCTCGTTTAAATAATTCTTATGTAATTTTTTCATACGATAGATGAACTTAAACATATTGATTACATGTCCAGATACTCTGTAAAGGCCGTCATCGTCAACACTTTTATACTCAATGCTATGACTCTTACAATAAGCCTTAAACTGCCAATCTAATTCATCTGCTATTTCAATATATCCTTTCATTTCGTTTTCCTCCTTAAATATAAGTATTATTTCTCATTATAATATACGAATATCTTGCGAGGTAAAAAGAAACACGCCCTGAATATCCAGCGATACTCTGACGTCCCTAGACCCTCGTATAGAAAGTATAGAGACGTCATATGTACGCTACTGCTTTTTTACCGAAGTAGCTTTACGCTTGTTATGCTGACTCGTGCTAATTCCGAGCAGGGCACCAAGAAAAGTGTCTACCGCAGTAATAGTTCCTACGACCTGGTCTCCGTATGGAAGCCCCCAGATAGTAGCCAGCGTGAAATACAGAGTACCTACTGCCGGTAAAGCGATCAATGCAATCCATTTAAGAATATCATACTGTTTGTTCGTTAACTTCATTTTGACTCTCTCCTTCCTTTATTGGCGGCACTGTAAATATCTTGAGTCTATTTACTCCCTCCATAACCCTCTTTGCTGAGCCATTGCCTCCTAATGCTTTATAAGGCTCGTAAAGATAGTCTCTCAGATTCTCATATTCATCTTTAGTGATCCACCCGCGTTCGATGTAGGACATTCCTAATGCCACAATACGATCGTGGGCCAGTCCAATGAGCATCTGACTTTGTAACGATTTCTTATCATCTTTTTTCTGGAACCAAGCCCAGAATCCAGAGGATGCAAGTACAGCGCAAACGATCGTTACTAGCGTTTGAAGAACTAATGTTCCCATAATCTTCCTCCTCATGCGATTACTTTATCAAGCTCATAAGGAATAAACATCCATGCGTCATTACCTAATACAGAATAAGCTATTGAAAATATCTTAGCTCCATAATCGGCTATAAAGTTGCAGACCCATTCTTCTGCCAATATCCAATATTCCGGTTTTACAACCTTATGAATATCGTCTAGCAGACCGTAACTAACAAGAGCACAATGACCTAGCTCATGGATAAGAACTTTCATGAGGAGTGCACCAGATAAGCTCCTCGACATGAAAATAGTTGCAAGGTTTGGGTCTGTGGTGGCTAATGTCATTTTTCCAGTCCTATCCATAAGCATTTTGTCATTTGGGTTTACGAACTTTATCCTCCATAAATATCCATTCATTGAGAATCTGTCCATAATCGCAGTTCTCTTTAGATAGTCATGTTGTCTACTAATGTAGAAAGTTCGGTTTTCATTGCACGCTTCAATTCAGGGCTTGCTTCGCTCCAAATATCACGCATAGAGATAATGGCCTTCTCGACATGTTCTTTTC
>ENA-ORRW01001115-ORRW01001115.1-human-gut-metagenome-genome-assembly--contig:-NODE-1115-length-27446-cov-18.164361_pt1 | contig 27446 bp, 20 predicted proteins | sample MGYA00242183_ERZ509150 | MGnify/ENA primary metagenome ERZ509150 (study PRJEB26280, sample SAMEA2338639) | human gut metagenome | biome: human gut; feature: human-associated habitat; material: faeces... | reverse complement strand
TCCTCTACAGGTTATCAATGATATTCGGTTAAACACAGGGTTTTACTGGTGAGCCCTTTTTTTCTCGAAATTTGCATTGATAACTTCCAAACCCATGATAGCCGTCATTAATGCTGTTACTCGCTGTTGTCCATCTATCATTATCTTTTTTCCTTCCGAAAGACTTCCATTTTTCAACTTCATGTTAGGGCTTTGCGAAATGATGAGATATCCGGTTGGATATCCGGTATAAAGCGAATCTATCAAGTCGCGCACTTGTTTAGGTTTCCATACGAAAGGGCGTTGTATTTCCGGAATGGCAATTTCTCCGGACTTAATGAAATTTAGTATCTGTTCCAATGCAATATTGGATGCGTTGTATTTTTCGGCCATGTATCCATTTACTTTACTAAGTTCAACAATGTATCAAAGCTATCCACTTTGCCATATTTTATTTTGGCTGTGCTTAATTGCTCAAACAATTTTTCGGCACAAGCAATTTTATTTTTCTCTATTTCGCGTAGTTCCATCGAAGACATGGAACCCTTGGTTTCTGCTACAAAGTACACATGCTTCACTTTACCTTGTTCAAACGCTATAGCCCAATCGGGAGTATAGTTTCCAACAGGTGTAGGAATATGGAAACCTTTTGGAAGTTTTGCATATACTACTACTTCATTCGCAGTATCAAGGTTTTCTACAAAAATTCTCTCGTTACTCTTTTCTGCTGTACCATCTGTAAACACATAATCTTGTATGCTTTTGTTTGCTCTGAAAGCCTTATCCATAGAGGTATGCTTCTCTTGAGTGAAGATGCTGCTATCATACTCGCCATCCACCAGATTATAAGAGATGTGGTCCACTATCATGGTAGCTTTTTGTTCGAGTATCAGGCGGGTTACTTTAGAAATGAATTCCTCTGGATTAGCTTTGAACATCAGGAACTTGGCAGGACGTATCTTTGAAAGAATGGTTGCCACGGTACGGCGGGTAAGTGTTGTCCCTGATGCTATTTTTCCGATAAGATCGTACTTGACATTACTTACTATATTAGTTGAGAGGCGTTCCGTTTGAGATGCCTGCTTTTGTATTATCTCACCGGAAGTGAGGTCTTCTTTTCCCAATTCATCCTTTTGTAGTCCTTTTGTTATTACATAGGTCAATTGTGTCACTTCCAGTTCTTTATCTATGGCAATGATGGCTTTTTCTATAAGTTCTTCACTGTTGAACGATACTTTATAAGCATATTTGTGATTAATACGTTTCCACAGTTCCTGAAACTCCTTTTTGCTGAAGTTGTCATTCAAGGTATTAGCAGGAGTTTGTGGCTTGCTTCCGTTGTCAATCATGTCATCAAGAGCTTTCGAATCGTATATAGATTGTACTCTCTTATATATAGCATCCGTAAGTGGCGCCAATTCATCCGGCAATGGTGGTATTATTCCGGTTTTAAGCTCTTCACGGAATAGGTCTGTTACCTCACCACTCTTGGTAATGTAGTTTTTCATGCGGAGTTGAAAGAATATTTCTTGCGCTTCTTCTTTGCTAATGGTATGTTTTTGTCCGTCTGCCAGAATGATAATCTTTTCTGTGAAGAAATCAATATCTGCCTTAGTCGGTCGGTCATACAAATCAGCTTTAATGTCCTTTTGCAGGTCTGCTACAAAAGTTGCATATCCTTCGGAAGCAATTACTGTCAGTTTGTTTACGCTATGGACTTCATCGGGTAACACTTGTGCATCCATGCGCACACCATGCTGGTCAACACAAAGACGCAGACCGCGACCTACTTCTTGTCGTTTCTGTGAAATGCTGTTGGATTGGCGTAGTGAACAAATCTGGAATACATTCGGATTATCCCATCCTTCACGTAAAGCTGAATGAGAGAAAATGAAACGTACAGATTCGTCAAAGCTAAGTAATCTTTCTTTGTTTTTCAAAATCAAATCGTAAGCGGAGGTATCATCTGATTGGTCGGAACCACGTTTCACTTCGCTATTGACGCTTCTTCCTTTCTTGTCGATACTGAAATATCCGGCGTGGGTCTCTTTGGCTGGGATGGCGCCAAGATAAGAAATGTAGTCTGGGTCAAACATATTCTGATTGTTATTCAGTTCCCGTATGTATTCCTCTTCAAACATTTCTCCGTATTTGCCTAATACTTGTTCGTTATCTTCATTATATCGGCGATAGTTGGCAACTTCATCCAGGAAGAAAAGGGACAAGCATTTGATACCTCTTTTGAACAAAGCACTTTCTTTACGGAAATGCGCTCGTATTGTCTCTCTTATTTGTATCCGTGCCTTGTGCTCGGCAGATATATCTCCATATACATCTTTTATATACATCACTTTGCCATTAGCAAATGATACAGTACTATGACTGCTGTTTAATGTATCAATATGAATGTCTGAAATAGTGTAGCCACGGTATTGTTCCAATTCATTAGAGCTGTAGAACAAATCATCACCTACATTCAGATTCTTGATTTCGCGCTTGATGTTATTAGTATGTTTCACTTCTATTTCTATACGAGCTTTGGGGGGGGCTTTTTTTGACAGTAGAATGTCTTCCAGATACATATAGCCGTCTGTCCCTTTCAGGTTCTTTAGTTCAAAGCCAACCACTTCTATCTTTTTTACCAACTTTTGGTTATAGGCATCCAAAGCATCCAGTACATAGACCGGATTATGTGTTTCTTTGTGGGTGGCTGAGTAGTTCAGTGTAAAAAGTGGATTGAATCTTGTCAATGCAGTCTGTGTAGCAATACCTCCCATTTTTTGTGGTTCATCAAGAATGATAATGGGGTGGTTGGCTGCAATTACATCAATCGGTTTGCGACTGGCAAACTCATCCCGTACAGAATAGATAATTCTGGCAGCGGCATTTTTGGCCCCTTCTTTCATTGAAGTGTTGAATGCCTGTGTATTGATTATCATCACATTGATGTCACTACTTTGCGCGAAAGTGTCTATCTGGTTCAGGTTATCACTGTTGTAGATGAAGTATCGTGCTTTTTTGCCATAGAGTTCCATAAAGTGTTCACCTGTTATGTCAAACGATTTCTTTACACCTTCACGAATAGCGACACTTGGCACAACAACGATGAACTTCGTCCAGCCATAAAGCTTGTTCAGTTCAAACATTGTCTTGATATAGACATATGTTTTACCAGTTCCTGTTTCCATTTCAATATCCAGTTGGCAACAGCCCAGTTTATCTACCAGATCACTGGACATCCGGATATTGTTTTCCGCCTGAATCTGATGAATATTGTTCAACAGGTCTTGCCTGCTGAGCACAACATCTCCATTTTTGTAGCCTGTATGATCATCAAAATCAATAGCCTTAACTTCATGCAGTTTTCCATTTTCTTTTATATAGGTCTTGCCTTTATCTACAATGTATTCGGCAAGTCCCTTATTCGGCTGACCGTTGAAAACCTTAACTACATTTTGAACGGCATCTGTCTGATATTGCTGTATTTTGAATTTTAGTTTCATTATTTCTTTCCTTTTGCCTTATTATTCAGCGTTTTTATAGAATCCAAGTAGGCTTGTTCTACAGGAGATAGGGTTTTTACCTCAAATTTCCGATACTCTGTTTCTGCTTTATCCATAGCTTGATAATGGCTGATAGAACCTGCCCCAATCAATAATGCTTCACCAGTGGACGAAAGAATTGTATCAAGATGCTGAATATAATCAGCCATATACATGGGGCGATGTTTCATTGCTTGTATTTCAGCAAAATCAAAATATCCCGAAACCAGGTTGTTCAACACTTTCAGTTCGTCTTCATTCAGATAATTTTTGGCTATTTTCGCATCTCTCAATGTTGGGTGTTCACCACGAAACGATGTCAGTCCCATCATGGGCTGTTCAGCATCGGCACGTTCAAATATTACTTCTGCTGCAGTGTGCCCGTGAGCCGCAAAATGCAATTTATTCTGTACAATCTTAAAGAACTCGATGGACTGGTCTGACCTAGGGTCGTAGTCAACAGCCGTAGCATAGATGTCGAGCACTTGACGATACATCACTTTCTCGGAAGAACGTATATCCCGGATTCTATCTAAAAGCTCCTTCCAATAATTACCGCCTCCCATCTGTTTCAATCGTTCGTCATCCATAGTGAATCCTTTGATGATATATTCAGTCAGGCGAGCTGTTGCCCATTGGCGGAATTTTGTGGCAATGGAAGATTTTACACGATATCCTAAAGAAATAATCATATCAAGATTATAAAAAGGCTGTTCTCTTTCTACCTGTCTTGTACCTTCCATTCGAACCTGTCGGAATTTCCGACAAGTTGCTTCTTCTGTCAATTCTTTCTCTTCATAGATGTGCTTGATATGCTCAACAACATTCGTTCGTGAGGTTTGGTACAAATCAGCCATTTGCTGTTGAGTTAACCACACTGTCTTGTCATCCAAACGAACTTCAAGGTGTGTATTTCCGTCTTCCGATTGGTAGATGATGATGTTGCCTTTATTTTCTTTTTCCATAACCTTATAATACTTTGGTTGTTGTGCTTGGTGAATACGTTTTAAATATTTGTTCAAAGTTCGTGGCAGTGCTATCGTCTACTATTGAACTATCACGGAATACGGCATATTGTGGTTGCATTTTGGCAATGGCAGTAACAACGTCATCATCTATTTTATTATCAAAACAAGCGACGAGATAGCCGTCTGCAACGTTATAGATGTTTTTACCTTCTATTTCTGTTTGTTCAATTTTGCTGTCAAGTGTAGCTCCTAATTCAAGCATCACTTGGAATAGAAGGTCTTCACTTGTACGGTCGGATTTGATATTTTCTGTTTTTGTAAAAAGGGTTTGCTGATTGTATTCTGCCGGAGAATAATATATATCTTCCATATTACTGCTGTCAAGCTTGAGAACTCGAAAGCCTATGTCAAGAGTTTGTTTCTCCTCTTGTTCGGGTAATCCTTTTTCTTGTTGTTTGGCTGCTAATTCGTCTTTGATTTTCTTTCCGGCACGGCGAATGCGCTTTTTGCCGATGTCGCAAATAGTCCAATATCCTGCTTTTCTTGCTTCGCTATCTTTAATTATTATTGGACGTTTTGTTGTTTTATCTATTATATATCTTTCTTTCTCCATATCTCCATCTTTGTATTTTTCCATTTTACTTTCGTATGTAAGTTCTGGAAGTTGTACCATGATGAATTTGCGATTTCCGTTATCATTTGCGTTTAAGTTCATCACTGCATGTGCTGTGGTTGCGGAACCTGAAAAGAAATCAAGTATAAAAGAATCTTTTAAGTCTAATCGACCTAATAAATATTGTATGAGTTCTTTAGGTTTAGAATAATTAAAAAAATTCAGACTAATACTTTCTAAGAATTTTGAGGCTTGTGTACTTGAATATTCATCAATAATGCCCATTGGGCGTTGGGTGCGTTCTATAGGATTACCATCATTATCACAATTCATGTACTGCTTGGTATAAACAGTCCACATATTGGATGTGTCTTTTTTTATTACAACAAATCCTCTTTCCTTATTTTTTAGGAACTTATCCTTTGACCAGCGCCAACATGCTTTTTTTCCACTATTATTGTCTGCGGGCATTATACTAGAACCATCTGGAGCTTCAATCTTATAATCTAAAGATTCTGAGTATTGAATAGACCCCATCCCTAATTTCTGTAGATAATATGGACCTCTTTGCGCCAAGAATTCATCTTCTCCTTTGTATCTTTCTGCGTTACTGATAGGTGTGCCTATAATATTTACTTTTTCAATGTTTTGAGCATAGCACAATATATGTTCATGTTTTATTCTAAACAATTTACTATCCGAACTACCTCCTCCCTCTTTATTGCTCCAAATTAAATCGGCAACAATATTGTTTTCTCCATATAATTCGTTACACACTTTTTTTAAATTCTCAATTTCACAATCATTTATGGAAATGAATATCACTCCATCTTCCGTCAGCAAATCTCTCGCTACTTTCAACCTAGGATAAATCATATTTAACCAATCTGTATGAAACCGCCCATTACTCTCCGAATTAGTAACTAGTCGGTTTCCTTGCTCATCAAATTGTCCGCTATTAGCCAAATAGTCAGCTGTTGATTCTGCAAAATTATCTTCATATACAAAATCATTTCCAGTATTATAAGGCGGATCAATATAAATTATCTTCACCTTACCAAGATAGGTTTCTTTCAAACATTTCAAAACATCCAGATTATCACCTTCAATATACAGATTCTGCGTATTATCAAAATCTACACTCTCCTCGCGGCAAGGACGAAGTGTCGCATTGATAGGCGAGTTTGCAAGAAGTACTGCTTTCTTCTTGTCAGGCCATGTAAACTGATAGCGCTCCTCACGCCCTTCCACTATTTCCGAAGAAAGTTCTTGGCGCAATTTATCAAAGTCTATTGCTAAGCTAACCTTACCTTTTGCATCTTTACGTTCAGTGATACAGTTTGGAAAGAGCATTGCTATTTTGTCTATATTGTTTTGGACGCCATCAAGCGTTTGCATTCTAAGTTTATCCATATATTTCAATTTTATTTTTTACTTATTTTTAATTCCAATGCTATGCGTTGTTGATGCAACACAAATTTCTTTTGAGGTTGTTTCTCTTTATTTTCCTTACGTTTTAGAATCTCTATTTCTTTAAGTAATGCTTCATATTGAGAAGACTTTTCCACGTCCTCATGTAGATTCTCGCTTTGTAGAATAATACGCTTTCCAGCCACTTGGCGAACAAGAGTTCCATAAATAGCATCCATATTCAGACCTTCTATAGAAAGACTGATTTCTGTATCTTTCACCCATTGGGAGCGATACGTCTGTACAATACGAAAAGCTTTGTCTGCCTTCGTATTATTTCCCATCCATTCCTTATAGTTGAGATGTAAACAACTCATTTCTCCCCAACGTAGAATGAAAAGCGTATGTCGTGGCATCAAACTATCTACAAAAGAAAAAAAATCATCAGAACAATTCTTATCCTTGACAGGTACCAGAAATACAGTAATTTCGTGTACCTCTTTCCCATCTGCCACATTTATAGTGCTTGGCGCTAATTTTGCCAGCCACTCCACTCGAACCACATCATTAGTAAGATGGTCTTTCATACGAGTATTAGCTCCCAATTGACTTACAAGCGTTTTCTTAGGAATAACTTTGTTTACGATGGTTGATTGCGGAAGATTGTACATGACTTATTTCTATTTTATAACCAAAAAACAGATTAATTCAAAATCATCAAGCCCGGATATTTTATTCTGCAACGCAGTGGTTTCGCCCGCCGAAAAAAGGCTCATGATGTCCGACTCTTCTTTTACTTCAATGATACTATGAATAGCTTCCTGTAATAAATCCGAATAGTGGCTCATCTCACGTCCGTTTTTCGTTTCTTTATTGAAAACTGTACATAAAACTTTATTAGGTTCATGTTTACCCCGACAAGCAGCACGCATATTGTCGAGCATTGTTTTTGGGGATAAGTGGTCACAAAGTACTTCTCCTTCATGGCTCAGATAAACCATATAGAATGGATGCAGTAAATTCTGATTATTGATATTGATTCCATTATTTCGGTTCTTCAACACATAAATAACGCCCGGTTGCACAAAGTCGGAACTTTCAACAACGGTACTCATTCCAAATGGAGTATGGGCAATGTCCGGATTATCCTTCATATAGGCTAAAAGGTCTAATCTGAATTCATTAAGTCCTAAATCCATGATATTGATGCCCGTATCCATATCTTCAATATCCACAACTTCCTCTTGCAAACGTTTCAATTGCTCTTTACGGTATTCCAAATCTCCCTTTTCCTCGTCAGATAGAAGATTATCATCGCCCGTGGCAGTCATAACGGTTACTTTCATGCGTGCTTCTACACGACCTTTTAGTTTGATGTAATCGTCTAATTCTACATCGGGCCAATAGTTTACCAGTTGAATTACTTCATTTTTGGAGCCGATGCGGTCTATACGTCCGAAACGTTGGATGATACGAACTGGATTCCAGTGTATATCGTAATTTATCAGATAGTCACAATCTTGCAGGTTCTGACCTTCTGATATACAGTCTGTCGCAATCAATACATCTATTTCAGTTTCTGACTTGGGAAATAGGATATTGCGCTCCTTGGATAGGGGAGAGAAAAGTGTAAGGATGGTATTGAAGTCTGTTTTCAGTTTTTTTATTGTACTCATTCCGTCTACAGAACCTGTTATCATAGCGACATTTAAACCATATTCATTATGAATGCGGTCGGCAAGTTCTGAATAGAGATATTCAGCGGTATCAGAGAATGCCGTGAATATCAATACCTTCTTATTCTCACCATTAATGGGATGCGTAAACTTGTAGTCCAAATCTGCGATAAGCTGTTGTAACTTACTGTCGTGGAGAGGGGTAATGTCCTGAAGCATTGTCAAAAGGAAATTCAGGGTCTCTTTGTCCTGAATCAAATATTGTCGCCATGATGCATAATCCATATCGGCCAAATCAATTTTTGTCTTTTTCCCACCAATAAAAGATGAACCGTAGAATTCTTCCTCTTCTGCAACCATTGACGGATAATAATCTTCTGTTTCTAAAGAAGTATACTCGTACCTGCCTTGTGCAAAATTCTCAATTCTGCTAATTGTATTTTGAATAAGTTCCTGTATGCGCTGAATAGTTAATCGGAATGAGTTGACAGAACTTTCCAAACGTTTCAGCATATTGATTGCCATCAATTGACGGATCCCCTTTTCCCGACCTTGCATGGATAGTCCGCTTTCCTTACCGGTTTTTTCCAAGTCTATATATCTGCCAATCCTACTTGGTAATATAAAGTCGGAAGGAGTATATATAGCTAAATTCAATGCCTGCAACTGGGTGTAAATTTCATTGTAATTGATAGCCGTACACAAATCCGTTAAACACGGACGACGGGAAATCGGTTTCAGACGGGTAGGAAATTTACCGATGTCTGTGGTGTCGTAATAACGCTCGATATGTTTCCGGCTGCGGGCAATTGTTACAGAATCCAGTACTTCAAAGAAATCAAAACTCAACATTCCCAATAATTTAGCTGTAGTACGTTCCGTTGGTTCAAACTTGGCCCATTTATTATAAGCTGTCTGTGCTTGGCGGAATATATCGTCAATGCTGTTTTTGGTATCCAGCAAAAAGTCAATCTTTTCAACTTCGCCTTCATAAGCTAACTGTAATTGGTTTTTCAAGTCCTTGAACCCATTGTTCACAGGAGTGGCAGAAAGCATAAGTACCTTTGTTTTTACTCCGGCACGAATTACCTGATTCAGCAAACGTAAGTAGCGGTTTTCTCTTGGATTCTCATCTTCCTCATCTGTCGTGATTTTACCACCATTACGGAAGTTGTGGCTTTCATCAATAACAATAAGGTCGTAATTACCCCAATTGATGTGAGAGAGATCCAATCCATTAGAGATTCCATACTCACGGGATAAATCTGAGTGGAACAGGATGTCATAGCGTAGTCTGTCAGCAGCTATAGGATTATTTTTATAGTTGCTGCGGAACGTAATCCAGTTGTCATTCAGTTTTTTGGGACATAGGACTAAAACGGATTTATTTCGGTTTTCGTAATATTTAATGACTGATAATGCTGTAAATGTCTTTCCCAATCCTACACTGTCGGCAAGAATACAACCGTTATATTTCTCCAATTTGTTGATGATAGCTAACGCCGCATCTCTTTGGAAGTTATAGAGTTTATTCCAGATTACACTACTCTTGAAACCAGTAGCCTCATTAGGTAATACATCTTCGGATATATCTTCCAAAAACTCATTGAAAATGTTATATAGTGTGATGAAGTAAATGAAATCAGGAGAGTTCTCCTTGTAAACCGTTTCTACGTATTCCAGTACTTTATCTGTAACATCTGTAAACTTTTCGCTATTATTCCATTGCTCATTGAATATTTTAAGATATTCTTCAGCATAGGGTGAGGGTGAACATTGCACCATTGAGTATACGCTATTTCCACGGTCTAATCCCAACTCCGTGGTCGTAAACTCATTGAATGGCGCATAAGAACGTGGATTTTCATTATCTATTTGCAAAAATCCACCCATAATCTCTGAAGATGAATTGGATTTGAACCGAACTTTTTTACGAATCCATTCTGCACATTCTCTGGCTATCGCTTTTTGTGACAGTTGATTACGGAGTTTGATTTCAAAATCGGAGCCATATAGGTTGCGTTCTCTATTAAGTTTTGGAATATAAAACTCCCTTTTCTCTTTTTGCGATTTATCTTTCACAAATGTGGGTGAGGTGAAGATAAATCGCAAATCTTCTATTTCTTCTAATTCATTTTTTAAGGCTTCAAAAGCATATATAGAGAAGGATGCTGCAGCAATAGACACTTTTGACTTGGCAGATAACCTGTTTTTAAGGTCATCTACTACTCGTTCATTTATGTTATTGATCAATTTCGGTAATTCCATGCTGCCGCCCTTTTTCTTTTTAATTTGCTTCAAATGCAAAAATATCATATTTCTTTGAGAAACTAGGTGTCTAATCTGTTTTTTATTAACATTTTGTTATTTTATCCTCATCCCACACTACTCCGTTCTCTTCCTCGACCTTACCCCATGTTTCTGCAAAATTCCTTTGAACATCCTTGTTTTCTTTCCACCTTCTTCACCCACAAAAAATAACTCTTCAGCAACGTCTCTTCCGGTATAAGCTCCGTCATTCCGTGCTCTTCCAGATACAACTCCGTAGCCCTTGTAAACATCATTCCGTTCTTAAACTTGTTCCTGCGCAGGAAGCGGTAATAATCCATTCTCATTTCATAGTTGATTTCCTGTTCCAGAATTTTCACGGCTTCTTCTCCTAAATAATTGTAGGTTCGTGGGTCTTTCCCTCCACTGGGGCAGGGTAGGGAAAAGGTGATATTTCCCTGATCCCGCCATGACACACCTTTGGGGCGGGGAGTGGTGAGCTGTAGTAGGCAACTGTAAAGATTCTGATTTTTTGTGAAACGGATGGCACCCTCTATGGTACAATGCGCGTATGCGCTTTGCAGGTAAGCCGCGAGATAGGGCTTTACCTGAATGGTAACTGTAATCATTTTGTATATTGTTTTGAAGTGAAAAATATTTCCATACGTTTGTGTCCCTGTGGCGGGGAGCGTTCCTCGGAGCAGTGGAAGAAGGCAGATGTGTTACTCCGGCAAACGATGGAAAATCAAATGATTACGGTATGTCGATGTTGCTCTACGACCAATAGGTCGTTTCTCTACGAGGAAGGGTGCTTTGCCCGTAGAGGAACGCATGGCTCTTCTACGGGACTAAATCACCCGCCTCTGACCTTTGGTGCAAATATCTGTCAAATTAACATCTCTGGCAAAACTTAAAGACGGTGGTTAAAGATAGTATTGTAATGAAACATTTGTCTTTAATGCCTGTTTGTGACGTAGTATATGCGCGTGCAATAACGTGCGAAAAAATGAATGAATATGAAGACAGTCTATTTAAACAATTTTATGAGTTCGGTGGTCACTGAGCTTGAAAGAAACGGGCAGTACAGTACCGCCCATGTATGTGGTAGCGTGCTGCGGTCCGTGATGACCTTTGATGGCGACGGTTTGCTTCTGTCCGGCATTACGCCCCTGTGGTTGAAGGCGTATGAGCATTACCTGCTCCATAAGGGCGAAAAAGGCCTGGAGTGGAATACAATCTCTACCTATATGCGTATGCTTCGGGCGATTTATAACCGGGCAGTAGTGCGTAAACTGGTGCCTTTCGTTCCCCATTTGTTCAGGGAAGTGTTCACAGGGCGCAAGGCAGACCATCGGAGGGTACTGGAACGGGATGATATGCGGCAATTACTGGCAGAAAAGGATTTGGATATTATCTCTCCTGGTATGGAGTGGGCACGTGCATGCTTGGAGCTTATGTTTCGCTTTCATGGGATGCCTTTTGTTGATCTTGCCCATCTTCGGAAGTCTGATTTGAAGGATGGCTATCTGACCTTGCGCCGCAGAAAGACGGGGATGCCGCTTTCTGCGCGTGTGGATAGTCGAGCTATGCAGTTGTTGGAGCGCTACCGGAACCGGGACGACACTTCGCCTTATTTACTTTGTTTTCTGGATGGAAGTCTGGAAGGAATGGCTGCTTACAGGGATTACTTGCGGATTTTACGCTTGCTTAACAGTAAACTGCGTGCGCTTGCTCTGTGGAGGAAAGTACCGGGTAAAGTGACATCGTACACGGCCCGACATACATGGGCCACTGCGGGCAAGTACTGTCACGTTCCCATTGAAATCATTTCCGAAGGGCTGGGACACGCTTCCGTAACTACTACCGAGGGGTACATGAAGGGGTTTGGAAATAGTCGGATGGATCGGGCGAATAAGGTTATAATGAATTACATATTTGAGAGCTAGTCTAATATGAAATTTGAAGATTAAATGCTTGATTTATAGTTTAATGTGAATAAATTACCTTGTAGGTAACGTAGATGTTATTATAGCGCAAAAGTAGATAATATATTTCTAAATCCCAAGAGAAATATATTTTATTTGCTTGTTTACATGCATTTATCAACCGGTGATTTATATTAGAAAACAAATACTACAGATTTTACAAGTTTCTTTTCCTGTATACAGGTCTGGCGAATGATTATTTTCTCCTGCATCGTGCAAATTTGTATACTACTTCCCTTACCCGTTTCTGGAAGCTGAAGACGGGAAAAGGATTATTGTACACCGTGAAACGTATGTACATATAAATTTTTGTATATATCGGGCTTGTATGAGTCTTGTGTCTTGCTATATATGTGTATATCCGTTACCTACAAGGTAATGCCAGTGCATATAATGGATAAAACAGAACAATTACCATGATAACATCCAAAACACAAGCTGCCATCGCAGTACTTAACGACATCTATGCGGGAGGAGACATAATCCGTGCGGATGCTTGCCAGCTTACAGAGCAAGATATGGACATCCTGCTTTCAAAACTTTTAAGTGCCGGACTCATAAAACTGTCTGACAAGGGAGATTCCCGTGATATACAGGTGTACAGTCCTGCACGTGACTCTTCTGATGTTTCCCTTCTCGATATCCTCGAAGCTACTGGCGAGCATCTGGATTGCAATCACCCCACTACTGAAGAATTTCACATGCGATATGGGAAAGCTGCGCAGAAACTCGGTATAGTGAACTATATCACGAGGGAATATCTGAAAGAGATAAAGCTGTTTGAGTTGTAAACGTAATCCGCGAAACCTTTTGAAAAGAAATACTTTCATATTGTCCCTGATTATGCTGCTGTTCTGTCTTACAGACTTGCATTCTCAGATTCTTGCAGTGAAGAGTGATCTGCTGACGGGAATGCTTTCTTCGCCCAATTTCGGGGTGGAAGTGAAGCTTTCCAATCGGCTCACATTAGAAGCTGAATTTCATTACAATCCTTTTCCGGCAGGCGGAGACAAGCGTTGGAAACATTGGTTTGTGCAGCCTGAACTGCGCTACTGGATGTGCCAGCCCTTTGGCGGCCACTTCTTCGGTGCGCATTTGTTGTACGGAGTATATAATGTGGGAGGTATGAAACTCCCTCTGGGGCTCTTTAAGGGAATACGTTCTTCAAGATATGAAGGGGACTTTATGGGGCTTGGAGTATCATACGGCTACCACTTTATTCTCGCCCCCCGCTGGAGTATCGAGACAAGCGTCGGCGTAGGATTTCTGCATACCGGATATGAACGCTACCGTTGTTTGCATTGCGGTGAACAGACTGGCGGCGAACATAAAAACTTCATTGCGCCAACCCGGGTTGCGGTATCACTGGTATATCTGATAAATTGAGAGTTGTTTATAATTTAGTAATTTGTAATTAAACATAGAGCATGAAAAACTTAATCCGTATTCCTTTGACATTGACACTCCTGTTCGCTACGTGCTGTCTCTGTCTTGGGCAGGAGTTTTACCGGGGAGAACTATTTGTTACCGGACAACATTTTTCGCTGACGAATGGGCACCTGAATGTGGAATTGTCTGTTGACTTCGAAGGACTGAAAATGCCTTCGGATGAGTCGCTGACCGTGACCCCCGTACTTAAAAACGGTGAATACGAGCAGGAGCTTCCTGCCGTACTCATCAACGGGACGGAGAAACAAAAAGTATATCAGCGGACACAGGCTTTGGCGGCTGGTAAACGCAATGATGCTAAGGTACGCATTTCGCCAATTCCGGCAGTGGTGATACGCAACGATCATGCGGCCTCCCGCGCGTTTACCTATAAAGTGTCGGTGCCCTATGAGCAGTGGATGGAGAGGGCTATACTCTTGTTGCGTTCACAGGAATGTGCCTGTCATGGTAAGAAAGGGGATGTTTATGAAGATAAGATAGCGGATGGAATCCGCCTGCCGAAGATGCAGGTATCCCGGTTGGATGCGGATATCGATGCCGATTTTCTTTCATTGGTGAACTTTATTCAGCCTGCACCGGACAAGGACACGTTGCATTGCATAACGGGATCTATCCCATACTTCAAACGGAAGGAAGGACAGAAAGACGGGAAGCAGCTTGGCGAACTCTCCGAGGAAAAGCAGAACTTCGAGATTTACTGCCGTCTTCGCAACGCACTGCATGATGTACGTCAGGAGATGGGTACAGAATTGGCGAAAATCAGTGTAACCGGTTACGGTGTCCCTGTGGGAAACCTGAAGAAAAACGAGACAAATGCCCTGATACGTGCTCTTAAGTTAAAGGAGTATTTACGTGAAAACCGCCTGGCGGGAAGAGCCTTGCTGGATGTGAGTTGGATTTCTGAAGATTGGGACTCCATCACTAGCCTGGTGAGAAAAAGTGATATGCTACTGAAAGAGGCTACCCTCGACCTTATTAATAATATAGAGATTGTTAAAGGTCGCGAACGTATGTTGATGTCGTTTGCAGACGGCAAGCCTTACAAGTATCTTATGGAGAAGATATTTCCTGAAGTAATGCGTGTGGACTATCGGATAGAATACACCCGCAAGCCTCTGGGCGCTGCTGAAAGTCTTCAGTTGCTACGCAGTGGAAAACAGCGCGCTCTTCATCTGAATGAATTCTTTGCTGTGGCAGGTAGCTATCCGGTGGGTTCTACTGAATATAATGATATACTGGACCTTGCTGCAAGGCTTTTCCCGGAGAGTCCGGAAACCAACATCAATGCGGCGGCGGTAGCTTTGAGCAAAAAGGAACTGTCTAAGGCACGTGGGTATCTGGAACCTTTTGCCACCCTTCCGATAGCCTATAATAACATGGGGATTCTCTGTCTGCTTGAAGGTAACCGGGATAAGGCGGAGGTGTACCTCACGATGGCGGCCGCCGCCGGAGTGGAACAGGCGATTAAGGCGTTAGAAAAATTGAAAATTAAAGATTAAGCAGTGAATAATAACCATAAACGGTATAATATATGAAAACGAGTAATTATTTGTGGGCTGCGCTGGCAACAGCAACCCTTTCGCTGTCTGCATGCAGCAGTGATGAAAACGAGAATGGAATGCAGCCGAAAGAAAAGACTGCAAAACTTGAACTTACATTAGTGGGAGCACCAGCGGACAGCCGTGCTACGGGGACTCTACCCACCACCGATGAATCCCAGATCAATCGCCTGACAGTAGCTGTATTCACCGGAGCGACGGGTAACCCTGTCAATGCCTTGCGGGAATTCACAGGCAAGGATATCAAAGATGCAGAGACTGGTAGTGGAAAGACGATTTCGATACTTTGTGAACCAGGCGACGAGCAAACAATCTATGTGGTAGCCAATGCTTCCCCGGCGCTTTTTGCGGGAGTAACCAACCTTGCTGGGTTCAAAGCCAAGTTGATGCTTCTTTCGGAAACGACCAAGGCTGCGGGAGCAGGTGAGGTAACGGATGCACAAAAGGCCAATAACCTTCCGATGTTGGGAATAGTAAACAAACAGAATCTCACGGCGGGCGTAGAAGCCACGGCTACCGCGGAGCTAACCCGTCTTGTTGCGAGGGTATCCATAAGCAGTATCAAGACCGCTTTCGACAAAGCGGGGCAATTTAAAGATGCCACATTCAACGTGACCGGTATCTATCTGAAGAATGCGAATAGTTCCGTCAATGCTGAAAAGACTGGCAGTGTTCCTATCAGTGGGAGTGACAAGGCCAATAAATACCTGTATGAAGCGGTGGCTTCCCATACAGCTAATACGGAACTCACTACTCCGTACTACTTCTATACATTTCCGAATGTTTCGACTACGCCGACCAAACTCATAATTAAAGGAACGTTTGATGCGGATGGAACCGGTTCAACCAGCGCTCCCGTGACCCGGTATTATCCCATCACTATTAATAAGAAACAGGCGAACACCACTATTACAGGAGGAGAGGGCACAGACAAAGGCAGCATAGTGGCTAACACCCGATACGTACTTACCGCCGTTATCAAGGGAGAGGGGGTGGATGATGATAGTAAGGAAATAGACCCTGCTACTTTGAAACTGACGGTTACTGTTGCTGATTGGGCGCTTACCATCAATCAGAATGTGACTTTTGAGTGATATTTTCTATGAGACAGATATGACATTATAAACCAATCCGTACCAGCCTATGCGAGTTCTCGGAATATTTCCCATCTTTCCGCTTCTTTTTATTCTTCTCTGTTGCGTTTCGTGCGTGCGTGAGGATATGGAAGGTTGTGTCCGGTATGAACTGCATGTCCGTGCGGTGGATGCGGATGGGAACGACCTTACCGGAAATGGAGTTTTGCAGAAATCGGATATCTACCTTTTTAATGAACAAGGTTTCGTCAGAATGATTCCCTCTGAGGGATTCTCGGACTTTTTCTTTGGAGAGGATAGGGACGAACGGCTCACGCTCGTAGCTTGGGGTAATCTGAAAGAAGATACTCTGATTACTACGGAGATAGCACCGGGAACATCCCTGAAAGATGCGAAACTCCAGCTTCGGCAATATACCCACGGTACGCACATTCCGCTAACAGACCTGTTCTATTGTCGCAGAGAAATAGGGGAGATAAGCACGCGGGGTGTGGAAGGAGCGGATATTACGCTCGTAATGGAACGTATGGTGGCGGGCCTCAGTATACGCACGCGTTATCTTGCCGAACGTTATCCTTATAACGGTGAAGCATATCGTTTCGTCGTACACTGCATCGGTACGGAAATGGATTTTATGGGTGAGGCTTCGGGGGACGGAGCCGGATACGAACCGGCTTCCGTTACTGACGCCAAGGGGGATGTCTATGCACCGCTTTTCCATATATTCCCTACCGGGGAGGGACAACCGTTGGAAATAGACGTCTACCGGAAAGATGAGAAATTATTTACTATCACTAAAGATAATGAACTTCGTCCTTTGTATGCCCCTGTGGGGCAACAGACCAACATTGATATAGACTTTCGTTATGCGGAGGTTAAGGTTTTTGTGAGTGTGGTTCCCTGGGGAACGGTCGGTCAGGATGTAGAAATGTAAGTAAAAAGTGTATGATTAGGTTATTTGAATACAGGGTATACCCGAAAACGGAAGAACCCATACCGTTTTGCTGGAAGGTACTTTTTGTGCTGTTCATGCTGGGCACACTGTTAGCAATGGCGGCTGTGTGCAGTTCTTGCCAACCGGAAGAAGGGGGCATGGAGGATATGGATATGGAGGGTTTACCCGCTACCATTCGGGTGGAAGTGCAGGGAGAAGAACAAGCGAATTTTGTTACTCGGACAGTCAATGAGAGTGTGATCAGTGATCTGCACATTTTGGTCTATAACAGTGCGGGTGAGCTGATCGGACAGAAATACCAGACGGGTAGTTCTACGGTTACCATTAATACGCGCAGTGCTACCGGATGTACCATATATGCCGTTGCCAATACGGGTAAAGCTGACTTGTTTAAGGGATATACCATGCATAAGGAGTCTTATCTGAAAAGTATGGTATACAGCCTGACCAATTGGGATGACTTGAATAAAGGCACCAATCTGCCAATGACGGGAAGCATGAAAAGTGTGAATATCAAGGTGGGGGCAAACACATTGTCGGGAACACTGGTATTAACTCGTATGGTCGCAAAAGTTGAGTTAAAGATTAAAGTGAAAGAAAATAGTGGGATTAACATTACTAATTTGAAAATTTATAATCTTCCTAAAAGCTCTTACTATGTATCCGGTACAGCAGATGCGACAAATACCACTTGGTTGAACTGTGGCGGTATAGGTCCAAGTAGTACAACCACTGCCGGTACAATATTCTATATGTTTGAAAACCGTAGAGGAACCAAAACGATTTCCGCCCAAAAGGATAAAACGACTGCAAATGCGCCTGCACATGCTACGTATGTAGAAATTAACGGCACAATAGGCACTGTTACAGCAAAGTGGACAGTGTATCTTGGAGAAAATAATACGAGTGATTTCAATATCAAGCGGAATGGCAATTATACGTATAACATTACTCTGAATGACGTTGCGGTAACAGATACGAGGGTTGTTGTAGATTTTACGGGAACAGAAGATTTGAGTAGTGCAGGTACGGCAAATTGTTATCTTGCCAAGAAGGTAAATACGTGGTATAAGTTTAAAGCTACAGTGAGAGGAAATGGGGCTGCCACTGCTGCATTGATTTCTCCGACCGGAAGTGCTTTGGCTGCTAATGCTGCTATCAGTCCTACAAGTGCAGAACTCGTTTGGGAAACCAATGGTCATGGGCAAATAATACAAGGTGTGATTCTGAAAGATGGATATGTTTATTTCAAAACTGGCCCGAAAGCTGAAGGGAATGCAGTGATTGCGGTAAAAGACAGAAGTGGTAATGTGTTGTGGAGCTGGCATATTTGGAAAACATCCTTTGATTTAGCAGAGTTTAATTCTAATCATACACAAACGTATAAAACTAATCCGAGAAAAATGAGCACAACTATTTATGCAAACACTCTTTCTTCTCGTGATTTAATAATGATGGACCGTAATTTGGGGGCGGCCGATAATACACCTTCCAATACAGATAACGTAGCTAAGACTTTTGGTTTATATTATCAATTCGGGCGTAAAGATCCATTTCCCAACGCTAAAAAAAGAGAAAGGCGTACTACTGCGGTTGCAGAAGTAATAGATATTGTTGATAAGGATAATAATCCGCTAACCATTAATGAGTTAATGAAATATCCTTATCAAACTCTTAATTCTGATATATCTAAAGATGTGAAGGATCTTATTCTTTATTCTATAAAAAATCCTTTAACCTTTATTCTTCGAGATGATAAAGATGGCCTTACAGATGATACATTTTCGGGAAATTGGATTTATGGAGCATATAAAGGAACATCTGCTTTAGATGCTTCCAATAAATTATGGGGTAGTGATTTTGTGGATAAATCAGGCAATTTAGCTCTTAATGCAACATTTAGTGGAAAAACGATTTATGATCCCTGCCCAGTTGGGTGGTGCATACCTCCTCAGGATACTTGGACTAACTTCACTAAAAATACCCCCGAACAATGGAATAATTATAATATAGCAGGAACTACTGGAAGCGGTACATTTATCAAATATTACAATTGTCCGGTTGAAGACCAAAAGAATTGGACTGACGGGGATGGAATGGGCTTTATGAAAGCTCCTGTTTTTGGACGTCGTTTTTACATCAGAGGAGAGGGAGGTGATGTTGCTTTTTACCCGGCAGAAGGTTGTCGTTTTGGGAAAGATGGAACTACAAGCGCTGTTGGAAGTGGTTGTTACTCTTGGTCATCGGCACCTACTTATGCAACGTCACCGGATGGTGGATATTTTATTACAAATCTTTCTTGGGTGTATCCGGTGGGATATACAACCCGATCATACGCAATACCTGTCCGTTGTGTTAAAGAAACATCTCTGTAAATAAATATCTAGTTCAAGCAGATGATGATAAGGATATGAATGGAAGGATGGTTTCTGCTCCAATGAAGAAAGTATTCACTGACACTCAATGAAATTAGCAAACAGTGCGGTTTCAAGGAGCTACTCACTTATCATGTAACCCAATATATGAATGTCGCCACTATTACTAAGTAATAATAGGACATTTTCTCCTCTATTAAAAAGTACATAATGCGATTTGAGCAGGTTAAGTCCAAAGGAAAAATCGCGTAATAAAGTACTATAGTCCTTTTTCTTTCATACTAAAATAAACTAACTGATTAGCCAATTATTCAATGGTTTCTGTTTATTCATACACAGAAGCTTCATACTACGGGTATTTTAAGAATAGACGGAAAAATCTTTATTTGAATGAATTGTTCATAAGTATAAGATGCTAAAAAAGAATATGATAACGTTTTGGTGTACTTCCTATGTAGAAAATAGAAAGTATAGTTAAATGATATTGTATAATGTGGCAAAATATCAGCGAATAGATAAAAAAATATGTTTTGTATATACTTTTTTGTTTTAAATCGTCTATGAAAAAATGTCTTTTTAAGTCTATCTATGGAACTCTCGGTTTTCAATATAGATAGAAGACATAAAAATAGTCTTTGAATTCTCCGGATATACTACCGCGTTTTCTTCCTTTTTTGGTGAGTAAGTATGTGATATGTATATGGGAGTAAATAATGATTCATTTCTACAAGGCGTGTAGGCTTCTATGTGGGATAGATTTATGGATTGGAAATACCATAGTAAGTGTTCATTTGAGCTTTATAGAAGTTACCGCATCTTTGCAACGTTAACGTTAGCGAAGAGATTTTGAACATGATTTATTTAATTTAAAAAGAAAAAGAACTATGAGTATTTTGTATAAGAAGGTTTGGAGATTACTAAATCCCCTCGATAAGAAATCAGCAAAGAAGGTATATCCGGTAATCACCTATAAGTATGGTGTGGCGATGGATCTGAAGCAGATTGCGAAAAAGATCAGCCGACTTTCCGGTGTAAGTGAAGGTGTGGTGAACTCTGTGCTGAAAGATTTTCGCACGGAGTTGAAAGAAGAGTTGCTTTTGGGGCGGTCGGTAAATATTGACGGACTGGGATTTTTTTATCTTGCCGCCCGTAGCAAGGGGGCGGATACAGCAGAGGCGTTTACAGCGAATGACATCACTGGCTTGCGCGTTTGTTTCCGTGCCAACAAGGAAATTCGTATTACGGCTAACGGAAGCACCCGCTCCGAAGGACTTAGCCTCAAAGATGTGGATCGCATCAATGACGAACTTCCTACAGAAGGTGGTGGCCCGTCGTCACCTGATGGAGGAATAGTGGAAAACCCGCTTGGATAAAGTCTAAAGCTGAGGAGCTTAGAAATTAAAAAATGAAGAATTAAAAATTAAACGATTGTATTTATGAAGAAGTCTGTTTTGAAAAAAATACTGAAAGTAGTGATGGCTATTGTTTCGGCTGCGCTGGGAGCACTGGGGAACAATGCAATGAAGTGATGACGAGGAGATATAAGATCTGAGTTAAATAATAGATAGGGGAGTGTCGGAATTCAGGCACTTCCCTATATTTTTAATGAACCATTCCGTAAAGTAAAGATCGTAAAAAAGCTATTCTGTGGAGTCAGTACTGTGCTTGTTGTATTGATGAGCAAAAGAACTATGTGTAAATAACGAATGAAAATGCGTAAGAAAAAACTCGTTACTTAATTGTGTTTTCGCCTGAATAACTTTACCTTTGTTTTCATAAACCTAAAAACCCGGTAAGTCATGAAATACAAACTATTAGTTCTTGATGTAGACGGAACTCTGCTTGATAGTGAGAAGAAAATCAGCAAGCGCACGCTGGCCGCCTTGTTGAAAGTGCAACAGATGGGCGTACGCATCGTATTAGCTTCCGGCAGGCCCACCTATGGCCTTATGCCCATTGCCAAGGCTCTGGAACTGGGCAATTACGGAGGCTTCATTCTCTCCTACAATGGCGGGCAAATTATCAATGCTCAAAGTGGCGAACTACTCTTTGAGCGTAGGATAAACCCCGAAATGCTGCCCTATCTTGAAAAGAAATCCCGTAAGAACGGGTTCGCCATTTTTACGTATCACGAAGATACCATCATCACCGACTCGCCCGAAAACGAGCACATACGCCGCGAAGCCGAGCTGAATGGCCTGAAGATAATTGCCGAAACCGAATTCTCGATAGCGGTGGACTTTGCCCCTTGCAAGTGTATGCTGGTAAGCGATGACGAAGAAGCCCTCGTGGGACTGGAAGACCACTGGCGCCGGAGGTTGAACGGAGCGCTGGATGTATTTCGTTCGGAACCCTATTTTCTGGAAGTGGTGCCCTGCTCCATTGATAAATCCAATACGCTGGGCGCCTTGCTTGAGAAGTTGGGCATCAATTCCGAAGAAGTCATCGCCATCGGCGACGGAGTTTGCGATGTCTCCATGATACAATCCGCCGGACTGGGCATCGCCATGGGAAACGCCCAAGACTCGGTGAAGGTCTGTGCCGACCGCATCACCGCCTCCAACGATGAAGACGGCGTGGCCGAAGCCGTGGAGAAGGCGATACTTGCCGAAATCCGCCCCGCCGACGTGCCCCTGGAGCAGCTCAACCAGCGTGCCCGCCATGCATTGATGGGAAATCTGGGCATACAATACACTTACGCCTCCGAAGATAGGGTAGAGGCCACTATGCCCGTGGACGAACGTACCCGCCAACCTTTCGGCATCCTGCACGGAGGTGCCAGCCTGGCATTGGCCGAAACCGTGGCCGGACTGGGTTCCATGATACTTTGCAAGCCGGACGAAATAGTGGTCGGCATGCAAGTCAGCGGAAACCATATCTCCTCCGCCCATGAGGGGGATACGGTAAGGGCGGTGGCGACCATCGTGCATAAAGGCCGCTCTTCGCATGTGTGGAATGTGGATGTGTTTACTTCCACGGCCAAGCTGGTGTCTTCGGTGCGTGTAGTCAATAGCATACTGAAAAAGGGATGATCGAAAATGAATTGGACAACGGGCCACAAGAACCACCTGTTGAATCCGCTAAGAAGAACAATACCCGGATCCTCGTAAAAAGAACACTTGCGATTGCCGGTTTAGCCTTGGTTGTATATTTTTTGTACTCCATCGTTCACCTGTTTGTTTCGCCCGACCGCAACATTCAGCAAATCTACCTGGTGCCCGAAGACGCGGCATTTATCATCCAGTCCTCGGCGCCCATCGACGATTGGGCAAAGTTCAGTGGAAGCGCAACCTGGCAATGCCTGAAGCGGGCGAAAGCCTTCGAGGACGTCACCCGGAATGTGGAAACGCTCGACACCGTGGTCCGAAGCAATAAAATGTTGTTATCGCTTGTGGGCAAACGGGATATGCTCATCTCGATCCATAAAGTCCGTGCCCGCGATTGGGATTTCCTGATTGTGCTGGACATGCAAAAGGCCTCCAAGATGGACTTGTTGAAGGATCAGCTTGAAACGGTGCTCACCATGGCGGGCAGTTCCGTAACCAACCGGATGCACAACGGGATTAACATCCTCGAAATGCGCGATCCGGATACACGCGATATTTTTTATTGCGCCTTTGTGGACAACCATTTTGTAGGTTCCTATACCTCCAAACTTGTAGAATCGGCCATCAACTCACGCAACAAGCCCAAAATCGGTCTCGATCATTCTTTTATCGAAGCCGAAAAACTGGTGTCCGGCAAAGGACTTGTCCGCGTTTTTATCAATTATGCACGCCTGCCCCAATTCCTGAATATTTATCTGGGAACCGGGAACGAGTACATCGATATGTTCAGCAATTCCATGGATTTTGCCGGACTCTATTTCAATACCGACCACAAACGGATGGAGGTGAAAGGATATACCTTGCGTAAAGACACCGCCGATCCGTACATCATGGCCTTGCTGAACTCGGGTAAGCACCGGATGAAAGCCCACGAAATCCTGTCCGGACGGACGGCACTCTATACCAATATCGGTTTTAGCAATCCAGTGACATTTGTACAGGAATTGGAGAATGCACTCGCGATCCACGACCCGCAATGGTGCGAATCTTATAGGAGTTCCCGGAAGAAGATTGAAAGCCTGTTCGACATCTCTCTGGAAGAAAACTTCCTGAGCTGGATGTCGGGAGAATTTGCCATCACCCAGTCCGAACCGGGGCTGTTGGGGCACGATCCGGAACTGATTCTGGCCATCGGCGCCAAAAGCATCAAGGACGCCCGTAAGAATATGGAGTTTATAGAAAAGAAGATCAGACGACGCACCCCGCTCCGGATAAAGACGGTTGATTATAAGGGATTTGAAATCAACTATGTGGAAATGAAAGGCTTCTTCCGTTTGTTCTTCGGAGGGCTGTTCGACAAGTTCGAAAAACCCTATTACACGTACGTGGACGATTATGTGGTGTTTAGCAACAAAGCCTCGTCTCTACTCTCATTTATAGAAGATTACGATCAGAAGAACCTGTTGAAGGATAATCCGGGCTTTAAAAATGCCTTCTCGTACCTGAATTCGAGCTCTACCGTTTTCTTATATACAGATGTGCATAAGTTTTATTACCAGTTGAAGCCTATGATGAATGCCGTTACGTGGGGAGAGATACAATCGGACAAGGACATTGTCTACTCATTTCCCTATTGGACCATGCAGATTACGGGAGACGGCCAGTCCGCCTCGTTGCAATGCGTGATGGACTATAAACCTTATCAACCGGAAGAAGCGGCCGTAGCGGTGGTAGTGGACGATGAAGCCGACGAAGTAATGAACGAAGATGCCGAAACGGAGAAGGAGCAAATGAGTGAGTTGCAACGCTTCTATGTTGAGAAATTTGAGGGCAACGTCTTGCGGGAGTTTTATCCCGAAGGAGCGCTGAAGAGTGAAGCGGAAGTGAAAGAGGGAAAGCGCCACGGACGCTATCGCGAATATTATGAGAACGGCAAACTGAAACTCCGCGGAAAATACGGAAATAACATACCCAAAGGCACATGGAAGTACTATACGGAGGAGGGAGAGTTTGAACGGAAAGAGAAGTATTAAAAAAGAGAAAAACAATGCTTGCATATACCTATATTGAACACGGAAAATTTGAACTTATAGAAAAACCGAAACCCGGGTTGAAAGCCCCCCGCGACGCCATTGTCCGCGTGACGCTCGGCAGCATCTGCACCAGCGATTTGCACATCAAGCACGGTAGCGTGCCGCGTGCCTTGCCCGGAACCACGGTGGGGCACGAAATGGTAGGCATCGTGGAGCAAGTGGGCGCGGACGTCACTTCCATCAGGCCCGGCGACAGGGTTACGGTGAACGTAGAAACCTTTTGTGGCGAATGCTTCTTTTGCCGACACGGATATGTGAACAATTGCACCGATGCCAATGGTGGTTGGGCACTGGGTTGCCGCATCGACGGAGGTCAGGCCGAGTACGTCCGCGTGCCTTATGCCGACCAGGGATTGAACCGCATTCCGGATGCGGTGAGCGACGAACAAGCGCTCTTTGTGGGCGACGTGCTTGCCACGGGCTTTTGGGCGGCCCGCATATCGGAGATTACCGAAGAAGACACGGTGCTTATCATCGGCGCTGGTCCTACCGGAATCTGTACCCTGCTTTGCGTGATGCTCAAGCAACCCCGTCGCATCATCGTTTGCGAGAAATCTCCTGAAAGAATACGCCTTGTGCGTGAACATTATCCGGACGTACAGGTGGTGGAACCGGAGGATTGCCGGGAGATTGTGTTGCGGAGTAGCGATCATGGCGGAGCCGACGTCGTGCTCGAGGTGGCAGGAACCGACGACACCTTCCGTCTGGCGTGGGAGTGTGCACGCCCCAATGCCATCGTCACCGTGGTGGCTCTCTACGACCGCCCCCAGGTGCTTCCCCTGCCCGATATGTACGGAAAAAACCTGACCTTCAAGACCGGTGGCGTGGACGGGTGCGATTGCGCCGAGATACTTCGCCTGATCGAAGAAGGCAAGATAGACACCACGCCGCTTATCACACACCGCTTCCCGTTGAATGAGATTGAGGAGGCTTACCGGATTTTTGAAAATAAGCTGGAGGGGGTGATGAAAGTTGCGGTGTCTGAAAGAGAAAAGAAAGGAATAAGAGTGATTAGGGGTTAGTGATAAGTGATTAGCGCCATTCGGTATACAGTCCCCGCATCATTTGTTATGTCTCCGGTACAAAGAATCCACTGAAATCATATACCGAATGGTGCTAATCACTTATCACTAAACCCTAATCACTTTATCCATACCCTTATTAAAAAGAATACAGCCTTATGCCCATTATTGAAATATCCTCCTTGTCACACCCCGGAATCGAGGTGTTCTCCACCCTCACCGAGGCCCAGTTGCGCAACCGCATCGAGCCCGATAAAGGCCTGTTCATAGCCGAAAGCCCGAAGGTGATCCGTGTAGCATTGGATGCCGGCTATGAACCTCTGGCCCTCTTGTGCGAGCAAAAACACATCACCGGTGATGCCGCCGACATCATCAGTCGTTGCGGCGACGTGCCCGTCTATACGGGCGGGCGGGAGTTGCTCGCCACGCTGACGGGCTATGTCCTGACGCGCGGAGTGTTGTGCGCCATGCGTCGCCCTGCGCCCCGCACGGTGGAAGACACATGTCGGGATGCCCGGCGTATCGTCGTCATCGATGGTGTGGTGGACACCACGAACATTGGTGCCATTTTTCGTTCGGCGGCCGCCCTCGGGATGGATGCCGTGTTGCTGACGCGTAACTCTTGCGATCCGTTGAACCGTCGTGCGGTCAGGGTGTCCATGGGTTCGGTCTTTTTGGTTCCCTGGACGTGGCTGGACGGTACTCTCAGTGATCTGGCCCGCCACGGCTTCCGCACCGCCGCCATGGCACTTACGGACGATTCTATCTCCATTGCCGATCCTGTCTTGACGTCCGAACCCCGGCTGGCCATTGTGATGGGAACGGAGGGAGAGGGGCTTCCACCCGATACGATTGCCGCGGCGGACTATGTAGTCCGTATCCCGATGGCGCATGGGGTCGATTCGCTCAATGTGGCGGCGGCCGCCGCCGTGGCGTTCTGGCAACTTAGGGCTACGGATTAAAACTATTCTTGTTTTAATTTCGATATGGATAATCTTCGGATGTATAAAGAATTACTTGCGGATAAATATTTCTAAGGAAGGAATTCCATGTGGCTGTTGGATGTGTAGAGAGGAAGAGTATGACCGTAAAGAGTCTAAAAGAGAAACTTGGTGCATTATCAAAGAATGAGCCAATAGATTAAAATACCATTCCTCGCTCTTTCTATAAGTGTGAAATGGTATTTTGTTATTCAGTGCGTAATGTTGAGAATTCTTGTTTTTTAATTGATAATTTATTATAGGTTACTTACCGATGCAGAAAATGTTTTGTATCATTTTTGACTTGTAATAAATTGATATTTAATATATTATGTTTTTATGAAATGCTTCGGGGACAAACTGGGGACAAAAATTAGCTATCCAAAAGATAAAAAGAGCAAATATAAGGTCTATCCCTTGATGTTTTTTAG
>ENA-ORRW01001109-ORRW01001109.1-human-gut-metagenome-genome-assembly--contig:-NODE-1109-length-27515-cov-3.782192_pt1 | contig 27515 bp, 24 predicted proteins | sample MGYA00242183_ERZ509150 | MGnify/ENA primary metagenome ERZ509150 (study PRJEB26280, sample SAMEA2338639) | human gut metagenome | biome: human gut; feature: human-associated habitat; material: faeces... | reverse complement strand
GGGTAGCCGCAGCCGCCGCAGTTAGCGCCGGCCAGATGGCTGAGGATAGCCTCCTCGCGGGGATCCTTTTTGACCTCAAAGATCTTGGAAGCCACGGACAGGATCAGTCCGAACAGAGCGCCCAGAGCGCCCAGAACTGCGATAGCAGCAATAATATTTCCCATCTTTCCTACCTCCTTACCAAACCTTCAGGCCGGAGAAGCCCATAAAGGCCAGAGCCATCAGGCCGGCGGTGATCAGCGCGATGGGGAAACCGTCCCAGCACTTGGGATAGTCAGCGAACACCAGACGCTCACGGATGCTGGCGAACAGCACGATGGCCAGCAGGAAGCCCAGACCGCCGGTGATGCCGTAGACCACAGACTCAATGAAGTTGTAGCCGTTCTGCACGTTCAGCAGCACAACGCCCAGAACTGCGCAGTTGGTGGTGATCAGGGGCAGATACACGCCCAGAGCGGTATACAGAGCGGGCATGGCCTTCTGGAGGAACATCTCGATGAACTGCACCAGAGAAGCGATGACCAGAATGAATGCCACGGTCTGCATGTAAGCCAGATCCAGAGGGATCAGGATGTACTTGTTCACCACAAAGCACACAGCGGAGGCCAGACCCATAACGAAGGTAACGGCCACGCCCATGCCCACGGCGGTATCCGCCTTCTTGGACACGCCCAGGAAGGGGCAGCAGCCCAGGAACTGGGAGAAGATGAAGTTGTTTGCCAGGATTGCGCCCAGCGTGATCGAAAGCAGCTTAAAGATTTCCATTATTTGCTCTCCTCCTTATCCTTCTTGGGACGAGCCAGAGCCCACTGCATGGCAGCGATCAGAGCAGCCAGCACCAGGAAGCCGCCCACAGGCAGGGTCAGCATACCGATACCGTAATCAGCGGGGAAGATCTGGATGCCCACATGCTGACCGGCCTCGTTCACAGCGCCCAGGACGCCGCCGCCGAAGGTGCCGCCGCCCAAGAACTCACGGATGATGCACATGGCCAGCAGGACCCAGGTGTAGCCGATGCCCTGGAAGATGCCGTCAAAGAAAGAGGCAACCATGCCGTTCTTGTAGGAGAAAGCCTCCGCACGGCCCAGGATGATGCAGTTCACCACGATCAGGGGGATGAACACGCCCAGAGAGTTGGCCAGATCCGGCAGGAATGCCTGAATAGACAGGTCCACGCAGGTCACGAAGCCGGCGATCACCACGATGAACATGGCGATACGGATCTTATCAGGGATGATCTTCCGCATAGCGGAAATAATGATGTTGGACAGGGTCAGGATGATGGTAACCGCCACACCCATGCCGATGCCGTTGAAGAAAGAGGTGGTGATGGCCATGGTAGAGCACATGCCCAGCACCTGAACCAGAACGGGGTTCTGCGTCAGCATACCGTCCTTGAATTGTTTACCAAGATTCATACTTCAGTGTCCTCCTCTCTTAACCGATGACGCCGGCAGCAGCCAAAGCGGCATTGACGCCGGTGGTCACACCCTTGGTGGACACGGTAGCTCCGGTGATGGCGTCCACGTTGGAGCCAACGGACAGAACGCCGTCAGCGGCGGACTTGCCGATAAACTGATCCAGAACGCGGGTGCCGTTGGTCAGAGGCTCGTTGCTCATGACCTTGGAGCCGATACCGGAGGTCTCAGAGTTGGTGACAATGGAAACACCGGTGACAGCACCGTCCATGTCGATACCCACCATCATGGAGATGGTGCCCTGAGAGCCGGAAGCCTCCACGTTGATGGCGTAGCCCACAGGCTGACCGCCGGACTGAGCCTGATAGACAGCAGCCAAAGTACCGCCCTGAGCGGTGGCAGCGGCAGTCATATCGTCGGTCAGCTCCATGGCGTCGGAGAAGTCATCGGCCTCAATGACCTTCTGCATAGCGGCCACGGTCTTTTCCCAGGTGATCGCGGCGATCTTATCCTTGGTGATGCTGTTGACCCAGCCCAGCAGGCCAGCCACGACCATGCAGGTAAGCAGCAGGGTCACAGTCAGCTTGATGATGTACTTGGGGTCCATATTGACCTTTTCCTTGGTCTTCACTTCATTGCTCATTTCGCGGCTGCCTCCTTCTTGTCGGATTTCACCACGCCGAAACGAACGGGCTTGGTGTACTTGTCGATCAACGCGGTGCAGCAGTTCATGACCATGATGGAGTAGCAAACGCCCTCATTGTAAGAACCGAAGTACCGGATGAACACGGTGAACAGGCCGCAGCCGATACCGTAGATCAGCTGGCCCTTCTTGGTGACGGGAGAAGTGGCATAGTCGGTAGCCATGAAGAAAGCGCCCAGGAACAGGCCGCCGCCGAAGATGCTGTAAAGCATATACTCAGCGCCGCCGGCCTTGGGGAACAGCACGGTCAGAACAGCCACGGTGGCGATGTAGGCCACGGGAGTCTGCCAGTTGATGACCTTGCGCCAGATCAGGTACAGGCCGCCGATGAGCAGCATCAGGGCAGAAACCTCACCCATGGAGCCGCCCACCTTGCCCAGGAACATATCACCCACGGAGGCGATCTGCTTCAGGCCCTCCAGATCGCCGGTCTTCAGATAGGCCAGCGGGGTCGCGGCGGAAACCACGTCCACAGGCATACCGCCGCCGATGGCGGCCTTGGTGCCGGCAGGCAGCCAGGTGGTCATGGCGCCGGCATAGCTGGCCAGCAGAGCGGCACGGCCTGCCAGAGCAGGGTTCAGGAAGTTCTTGCCGATGCCGCCAAAGAGCTGCTTGACCACAATGATGGCAAAGAAGTCACCGATGAGGATCATCCACAGCGGGGTGGTGGCGGGGCAGACGAAAGCCAGCAGCATACCGGTGACCACAGCGGAGAGGTCATCGATAGACTGGGGCTTGTGCATGAGCTTGCGGTACAGTCCCTCAAAGACAACGCAGCCAATGACGGACACGGCGGTGAGGAGCAGAGCCTCCACACCGAAGTAAATGATGGCCCAGATCAAAGCGGGACACATGGCAATGATGACGTCCAGCATGATGGACCGGGTGGTCTCACTGCCGCGGATGTGAGGGTTAGAAGTGGCAATGAGCTTCAAATTCTTGTAATCGGTCATCTCTTATGCCTCCTTCTTCGCTTCCGCGGCCTTCTTGGCCTCAGCGGCGGCCCGATCGGCAGCCATCTTGTTCTTGACGAGCTGCTTGCCGGTCTTGAACATGTGGGTCAAGTGCATACGGGCGGGGCAGGCGTAAGCGCAGGCGCCGCACTCCATGCAGTCCATGATGTGGGCCTCGTTCAGCTCATCCACCATGCCCTTCTCGGCATACTGATACATAAAGAGAGGCTCCAGGTGCACCGGGCAGGCGGCAACGCACTTACCGCAGCGGATGCACTGGGGATGCTCAACGGTCTGCTCCTCCTTCTCACAGAAAGCGAGGATGGCGCCGGTGCCCTTGGCCACGGGAATATCCGCAGTATACTGGGCCATGCCCATCATGGGGCCGCCGGCGATGAGCTTGTAAGTACCGTCCTTCACGCCGCCGCAAGCGTCCAGCAGCAGAGACACGGGGGTACCGATGGGGCACTCAATGTTCTTGGGGTCCACGATGCCGGAGCCGGACACGGTGACCACCTTGTTCACCACGGGCATACCGGTGGTGATGGCCTTGAAGATGCAGATGGTGGTGTTGATGTTGAACACCGCGCAGCCCACATCAGCGGGCAGGCCGCCGGGAGGCACCTGACGGCCGGTGATGGCCTGGATCAGCTGCTTCTCACCGCCCTGGGGGTAACGGCAGCGCAGAGGCTCCACCACAACGGGGGCCTTCTTCTCAGCGATGACCTTGTTCATGGCGTCGATACCGTTCTGCTTGTTGTCCTCAACGCCGATGATGACCTTGTCCACGCCGAACATCTTGGCCAGATAGGTAGCGCCGCCGATGATCTCCTCGGGACGCTCCAGCATGGCCCGATGGTCGCCGGTGATGTAAGGCTCGCACTCAGCGCCGTTGATGAGCACGTCCTTCACCTTGCCGATGCCGCCGGAGATCTTAACATGCGTGGGGAAGGTCGCGCCGCCCATACCCACGATACCGGCATTCTTCACGATCTCGACCATTTCCTCCACCGTCAGAGCGTCGGGATCGGCAGGAGCCTTCACCTCTTCGCTGACCGTGTTCTGGAAATCGTTTTCGATCACAACGGACACCATGTCGCCGCCCATAGAGAAGGGCCGGGGCTCGATGGCCTTCACCGTACCGGAAACGCTGGCATGGATGGGGGCGCCCAGCCCCTTGAATTCGCCGATTTTCTGACCCACCTTTACCTGGTCGCCTACTTTTACGATCGGGGTGCAGGGTGCGCCAAAGTGCATCGACATGGGGATGACCACGGTAGCCGGGGGTGCCAGCTGCTCGATGGCCTTTTCATTGGTTGCGGCCTTCATATCATGGGGATGAACGCCGCCAAAGAAAGCTTGTGCCATTGTCTTCACCTCATTCTTACTCCATTGATAGGTGTCAAAGCATACCCCGCCCCGCCATCGGGCAATGGCATGGCAGGCCATGCTTCGGCACACTATCACATACTGCGCTTTATTCTACACCACCTGTTGAAAAATGTCCAGACTATGAATTCGTTTTTTTGTATAAAATTTATCAATTTCTTTGTATTCCTCCACTTTTTCCCTGTTTTTGCACAAGCCCACCCTCTCTTTTTGGTCAACCTGCATATTTTCCTGCCGACAACTCCCGCAGTCGCTGTACCCTCTCTGCCTCTCTTGTCTTTTTTTCAGAGGTATGCTATGATGAAGCATATCTTTCAGAAAGTATCGCCGCAGTTTGGCCTGTCTGCCGGAGCGGCGAATGGAGGTCCCTTTTTATGACGAAACCCATTGACCGCGCCGAAATGAAAGCCCAGACCCGGAAACTCTTGCAGACAGCTCAGGTATCCCCCAAGGGTATGACGGCCCTATACTGTGCCTGTCTGTTTCTGCTCAGCCTGCTGGAGGCCCTGATTCCCGGGCCGGAGCTGGTATCCACCTTCCTCTCCATCCTCACAACGCTGGCCGGGTGGATCTTAGCCGCCGGCTTTGCCCTCTACTGCATGGACATCCGCCGCCGGGAACGTTCGGAATACGCGGTGCTGTTCGACGGCTTTTCCTTCACCGGCAAGATCATCGCTCTGAACATCGTCATCAACCTGTTTGTGTTCCTGTGGTCCATGCTGTTTGTGGTTCCCGGCTTCATTGCCTACTACCGCTACCGCTTCGCCCTCTATAATCTCTATGAAAATCCGGATATGGATATTATGGAGGCACTGAATTTAAGCAAGCGGCAGACGCAGGGATATAAAATGGAGTTGTTCAAGCTGGATCTCAGCTATATGGGATGGATCCTGCTGAGTATACTTCCCAGTCTCTTTTTTACGAGTCAGGCGATCTTGACCCTTGGGTTCAGCGGTATGGACCCCTATGCGGCCCTCGCCGCTCCCATGCCTCTGTGGCAGATTCTGGCAGCCTCCGCCTTCGTTTACGCGCTGTCCATCTTCTATCTGCCTAACTACCAGTGCGTCCAGCTTGCCTATTTCGATGCCGCCAAGGAAGATATGCCGGAGTTCCGCTCCCGGCAGTCAGATTTCTCCGACGGCCCGGGCAGTTTCTGAGTTTTCTTTCTAATCATTCCGCCCCGGCTGGGTCACCCTTGCCGGGGCGTTTTTCCCATCCCATTCCGGAGGTGCCGCTATGCTGACTTACCCCATGGAGGAGCGGGGTTCTCTCCCCCTCTATGAATACCTGTGCCGCCGCATCCGGGCGGACATTCTCAGCGGTGCTCTGCCCGCCGGGACGCGGCTTCCCTCCAAGCGGGCGCTGGCGGAGCATCTGCGGGTCTCCGTTGTTACCGTGGAGGGCGCGTACAGCCAGTTGGAAGCGGAGGGCTATTTACAGGCTCAACCTAAGCGGGGCTTTTTTGTCTCCGCCGTGGAGCAGGCCCCACCGCCTGCTGTCCGCTCGGTTTTGATGCCGGAGACCCCCGCTGTTTCCTGGCGGCTGGATCTGGGCCGCAATCAGGTGGACACTGCCCGGTTCCCCGTTTCCACCTGGGCCCGCCTCACCCGGCAGGTCCTCTCGGAAGCACCGGAGGCTCTGTTGTCCCCGGTCCCCCATCAGGGCTTGGCTGCCCTGCGGCAGGCCATTGCCGACGATCTCCGGGACTTCAAAGGTATGGCAGTCTCCCCGGAACAGATCGTCATCGGCGCCGGTGCGGAATACCTTTACTTATTGCTGGCCCAACTGCTGGGCCGGGACACGGTGTTCGCCGTGGAGGACCCCGGCTATCCCAAGATCCGTCAGGTCTATGACGCCTGCGGAGCCGTCTGCGCCCCCATCCCGCTGGACGGTCAGGGCGTGGAGCTATCGGCTTTGGAGCGGTCCGGGGCAAAGGCGCTGCACATTTCTCCCAACCACCAGTATCCCACCGGACTGGTGACCCCCATTGTCCGGCGGCAGGCGCTTCTGCGCTGGGCGGAGGATACCGGCTCCACCATCATTGAGGACGATTACGACAGTGAGTTCCGCTACACCGGCCGCCCCATCCCCACTCTGCAAAGCATCGACGACCGGGGGCGGGTCATTTACCTGAACACCTTTTCCCAGACCATTTCCCCCTCTATGCGTCTTGGCTTTCTGGTGCTGCCGCCCCGGCTGCTGGAACGCTACCGGCAGGAGCTGGGCTTCTATGCCTGTACGGTCCCTGCACTGGAGCAGCACGTTCTGGCCCGTTTCATCGCCGGGGGCCACTACGAGCGTCACCTCTCCCGGATGCGGAAGGAATATCGGGACCGCCGCTCCGCCACCATCAGCGCCTTCCGGGCTTCGCCGCTGGCCAGCCATGTCACCTTTTCCGAGGAGGGGGCCGGTCTGCACTTTCTGCTGCGGCTGGATACCAACCGCTCCGATGAAGAATTGCGCCGCCTGACGGCGGAGGCCGGCATCCGACTGAGCTTTCTCTCAGAGTATGCCGCCGTACCGGACCCCCGCTTCGCCCACACGCTGGTCATCAACTACGCCGGTCTGTCCCAGTCCGATCTGGAGGAGGCCCTCCAGCTGCTGACGGATGTTCTGCTGCCGCTGCTGGCGTAAGTCCATCCCCAGGATTTCTCTATTTTTGTCCAAGAGAGGTTCGTTCTATGAAGTCCGTCAACCGTGCCAAGCTGGATCTCATCATTGCCGTCACCGCCTTCGGCACCATCGGCATCTTTGTCCGCTATATTAACCTGCCCTCCTCCGTCATTGCCTTTGTCCGCGGTGCGGTGGGTGCAGTGTTCCTGCTGCTCTTGTTGTATCTCCGCCGGACGCCCTTTCGGTGGGCAAGCGTCCAGCCGCATTGGAAGCTGCTGGCTCTTTCCGGCGCGATCATCAGCTTCAACTGGATCACACTGTTTGAAGCCTACCGTTACACCACCGTGGCCACCGCTACCCTGTGCTACTACATGGCGCCGGTGTTCGTGACGCTGGCCTCCCCCTTTCTCTTCCATGAAAAACTGACGCCCCGAAAACTCCTCTGTGTGCTGGCCGCCCTGTGCGGCATGGTGTTTGTCTCCGGAGTCCCCCAGTCCGGCCTGCCGGAAGCCGGGGAAGCCACCGGTATCCTACTGGCCCTTCTTTCCGCCGTGCTTTATGCCAGCGATGTGTCCATCAACAAGTTTCTGGATCAGGTCCCCGCCTGTGAGCGGACTCTGGTACAGCTGGCGGTGGCAGCACTGGTGATGATCCCCTACATCCTGCTGACGGAGGATGTAGCCGCTATGGCTCTGACACCTCTGGGTGCCGTACTGCTTCTGATCGTAGGTGTTTTCCACACCGGCTGGTGCTATTCCCTGTTCTTCGGCTCCATGACCTATCTCCCCGCCCAGACGGTGGTGCTGTTCAGCTACATCGACCCCATCGTAGCCATCTTCCTCTCCGCTCTGCTGCTGAAGGAGCCTCTGGGTTGGAGCGGCATCCTTGGCGCCGTTCTGGTGCTGGGCTCCACCCTCATCAGTGAACTGCCTGTCCGGGCCGCTGCGGAAACCAAATAAACTGTCAGGCGGCAGTCAGCCCGCCGGAGGGACCATGTACGATCTGCATTCCATCTTGATCCAACTGAAAAAAGAGGACACACCGCTCCATGGCGTCATGGTGCGGTGTGTCCGTTGTTTTTATCAGTGGCTGGACCCCACCCTGTGGGAAGGTTCAGCGCTGTTTGAGCTGTGGGCGCAGGAATTGGAGCTGATCTACGGTGATCTGCGCCAGCGGCTCTCTCCCAATGCAAAAACCGACGCCGGGTCCTTGGGTGATCGGTTTGGTTTTGACACACCGCCGGAATTGCCCCGGCTCCTGCAAAGCATCCAGACCTTTTACAGTGTGCTCATCAAGCTCATCGCCTGGAACACCCTCCGGGGTGCGACCCCCGAACCGCCTCTGACGGAGCTTCTCTCCGGCAGAGCCTTTGTTAACCGGGGTATCCGCAATTTCTGCGGAGATGACTGGTATATCTGGCCGCTGGACATCTGGGACCCGGCGCTGGAAACCCAGTGTGAGGAATTGCGGGCCTGTCTGAAGTCCTTTGACACCTGTCCGGAAGGCAGCACCCTTTCCCCGGACAGTCTCAGCCGCATCTACGAAACCGTGGTCCCCCCGGCCCTTCGCCATGCCTTGGGGGAATACTACACCCCCGGCTGGCTGGCGGAACGGACCCTGCAAAATGCCGTCAGCGCCAGCGGACGGCAGGCCGGAGATTTGCGCTTTCTGGACCCCGCCTGCGGCTCCGGTGTTTTTTTGATCCAGGCTCTCCGCATGATCCGGGCGGATACGCCCCAAGGTCCTCCATTATCCGATCAGGTGGCAGGCTTCGACCTCCACCCATTGGCAGTCCTGACGACGAAGGTCAATTATCTGGCCGTCATGGCCCGCCAGCCACTGCCGGAAGCGGGTCTGTTTCTTCCCATTTACCGCTATGACGCTCTGAATATCCCCATCCTCCGGGGGGATACACTGGTGATCGACACCGGCTGTGGTCTGGCATGTGATGTTCCCCTGTCCCTCTGCCGTCAGGCAGTGGAAATGCGCCCCGATCCGGAGGAATTTCTTTCCATGCCGGAAGCACGCGGTCTGCTCACCTCTCTACCCCCGAATGGGCGGCGTCTTATGGCCGGTATTTTGCTGAACCGTATTTGGGCGTTCTTCCATCAAAAGGCAGATATAGTCATGGGAAATCCCCCATGGGTGAACTGGGAGTACCTGTCCCCCCGGTATCGGGCCGGGTCCCAGCATTTGTGGGGGGAATACGGCCTGTTGCAGGTGAAAGGCCCCCGGCTCGGTTTTTCCAAGGAGGATGTGTCTACCCTGTTCACCTGCGCCGCGTTGGATCGCTTTCTCGTCCCCGGCGGACACCTCAGTTTTATCTTGCGGCAGGCCACCTTCCGCTCCGCCCAGAACGGCGCCGGGTTCCGGCGGTTTCATCTGGACGGCCCCAGTCTAGATTTTCGGGTGCTGGAGGTGGAAGACCTTGGCCGCATCCGGCCCTTTGACGGGATCTGTACCCCTGTTGCGCTGGTACTCATCCAGCGGGACGCCCGCCACGTTTTCCCTGTCCCCTACCGGCACTGGCAGACAAGGCCCGGCTTCCGGCGGGCGGTCCGGTCACCGGACGCGACGATTGCCTCCGTTCTTCCCTTTGTACGGATGGAGGACATGACCGCCGCTCCCGCCCACCGGGAGGACCCCGGCTCCGTGTGGGTCAGCGCTCCCAATGGACTTGCTCCAGTACTGGACGCTCTTTTAGGCAGCAATCCCTATCAGGCCCGGACCGGCGTATTCACCGGCGGGGCCAACGCCGTCTATCAGCTTCAGATTCTGGAACGGACAGGCAACACCCTGCGGGTCACCAATCTGGCGGAAAAGGCCCGCCGCAAGGCCCCCGCCGTTACGGCGGAGCTGGAGCCAACCTGCGTCTATCCCCTCATTCAGGGCAGCGACCTCTCCCAGTGGAGCGTCCGCAGCCGCGCCTGGCTGCTGTGCCCCCACACGGCTGAAACCAAAATCTATCCTCTTGCGGAAGCGGATTTGCGGCAGGATCTGCCGCTGACCTACGCCTACCTGACCCGGTTCCGGGATCTTCTGGAAACCCGGAAAGGCTTCGCCGGGTGGGAGCGGGCCATTCAAGAGCGTTACTTCTACGCGCTGCTGCGGGTGGGGCCCTATACGTTTTCCCGCTACAAGGTAGCGTGGCGCTACATCGCCCGCTCCTTCATCACGGCGGTCATCACCCCGATGCAGGACCCCTATCTGGGAGAAACGCTGCCCCTGCCCAACGAAAAGGTGGTCTATGTGGGCACTGACTGCCGGGAGGAGGCCTATTATCTCTGCGGAATTCTCAGCTCCGCTCCGGTGCGCTGCTGCGTCACCTGCTACATGAACCCCACCAGTATTTCCGCTCATGTGCTGGACAAGCTGCATATTCCGGCCTTTGACCCCGCGGACAGCCGTCATCTGTCCATCGCCGCTCTCTGCGAGGAGGGCCACCGAGCCTCAGACCCTCGCTGTCAGGACGCCGTCCGGCAGCAGCTTGACCGGGCGGTAGCCGCGCTTTACGGCCTCACTTCCGCGGATCTGGACACCGTCCGGTCCATGCTGGAAAAGATTTGAAAAAACCCACCCCGGAGTACTGTGTACTCCGGGGTGGGTTCTATCTGACAGTTGATTCCGTTACTGAAGGGCAGCCTTCAGGGCATCCACCCGGTCGGTCTTTTCCCAGGATACGCCCAGATCCTCGCGGCCCATGTGGCCGTAGGCCGCCAGCTGGCGATAGATAGGCTTTCTCAGGTCCAGATCCCGGATGATGGCGGTGGGCCGCAGGTCAAAGACCTTCTTCACAGCCTCTTCCAGCTTCTCATCCCCCACCGTACCGGTACCGAAGGTATCCACCAGCACGCTGACGGGCTGGGCCACGCCGATGGCGTAGGCCAGCTGCACCTGGCACTTCCGGGCCAGTCCTGCCGCCACGATGTTCTTGGCCACCCAGCGGGCGGCGTAAGCAGCGGAGCGGTCCACCTTGGTGGGGTCCTTGCCGGAGAAGGCGCCGCCGCCGTGGGGGGCGCTGCCGCCGTAGGTATCCACGATGATCTTCCGGCCGGTGAGGCCGCTGTCGGCCTGGGGGCCGCCGATGACAAAGCGGCCGGTGGGGTTCACATAGAACTTGGTATTCTCGTCCAGCAGCTCCGCGGGCACGGTGGGCTTGATGACCAGCTCGATCATATCCCGGCGGATCTGATCCAGGGTGGCCTCGGCGGCATGCTGGGTGGAGACCACCACGGTGTCCACCCGAACGGGAGTGCCGTTTTCGTCATACTCCACGGTGACCTGGGTTTTGCCGTCAGGGCGCAGATAGTCCACCAGGCCCTGCTTGCGGACCTGGGTCAGGCGCATGGCCATCTTCTGGGCCAGGGAAATGGCCAGGGGCATCAGCTCCGGGGTCTCGTCGCAGGCGTAGCCGAACATCATGCCCTGGTCGCCGGCGCCGTTGTCCAGCTGGCTGTCGGCGGCCTCCTTGGCCTCCAGGCTCTTGTCCACGCCCAGGGCGATATCGCCGGACTGCTCGTCGATGTTGGTGATCACGGCGCAGGTATGGCCGTCGAAGCCATACTTGGCCCGGTCATAGCCGATGTCCAGCACCACCTGCCGCGCAATTTTGGGGATGTCCACATAGCAGTTGGTGGTGATCTCGCCCATGATGTGGATCAGCCCCGTGGAGGCGCAGGTCTCGCAGGCCACGCGGCCATTGGGATCCTTCTCCAGGATAGCGTCCAGAACGGCGTCGCTGATCTGGTCGCAGATCTTGTCGGGATGCCCCTCGGTAACGGATTCTGAGGTAAACAGTCGTCTTGCCATGATTTTCGTGCTCCTTTATGAATAGATTTTTCAGAATCCCCCACCGACCCGGAGCATGAAAAAACACGCTCCGCCATTCGACGGATCGTGCGTGAAAATTGCTCCTCATCTGTCGAAGGACGAACGCGGGGATATCACTTCCGCGCTCAGCATACGTCGGATTTGGCACCTTGCCTTGCAGGTTGCCGTGGTTTCATCGGGCCGATCCCTCAACCACTCTTGATAAGGTATGAACTTGTGGGGTACTCTGTAATTTCTTATATTAGCAGAAGTGATTGCCTTTGTCAATAGGGAAAACGCGCAATGCGCCTCAGACGGGATTCGCCCTTCTTCGACTTGAAAACCCGGGGGGAATGTGCTATACTTGATTATAATTTCGCGTATTGTGCTTTCGCAGGAGGGGAGGGACCGGATATGGTGGATATCCATTGTCACATTCTGCCGGGGGTGGACGATGGGGCCCCGTCCATGGAGGACTCGCTGGAGATGGCCCGGATGGCGGCGGATTCCGGCGTCACGGACATCATCGCCACGCCCCATTGCAATCTGCCTGGGAACGGGCCCAAGAATTACCGCTCCGCCTCCCTGCGTGCGGCCTTCTCCCGGCTGCAGCAGGCCCTGGACGCGGAGGGCATCCCCCTGCGCATTCACCCGGGGGCCGAGGTGTTCTGCACTCCGGAGCTGCCCCGGCTGCTGGACCAGCGGCAGCTCCAGACCCTGGGCGGGAGCCGGTATCTGCTGGTGGAATTTTATTTTGACGAGTCCGCGGAGTTTATGGAGCAGTGCTTCCGGGACATCCGCCACCGGGGCCTGGTTCCTGTGGCCGCCCATCCGGAGCGGTACAATGCCGTCCAGCGCGACCCCGCGCGGCTTGAGGGCTGGTTCCGGCGGGGCATTGTCATCCAGCTGAACAAGGGCAGCGTTCTGGGCCGTCTGGGCCGCCGGGCACAGGATACCGCCCTGTGGCTGCTGGAGCACGGGCTGGCCCACGCCGCCGCCAGCGATGCCCACCGCCCCACCGTCCGCACCACCCATATGGGCCTGCTGCGCAGCACACTGGCCGATGATTTTTCCCCGGACTGCCCCCGGCTGCTGCTGGACGGGAACCCCCGCCGTATTTTAGAGGACCGCCCCATGGTGGGGGCGGACCGGCCTATTTCTTCTCCAAGGGAGGACGAGCTATGAGAGTCATCCGCAAAATGCAGCGCGTGGTCATTGCGCTGTTTATCCTGGTGCTGCTGGCCTTCTGCGGCCTGCGCATCTATCGCCGCGTCACCGTGGACACCACGCCCCCGGTGATCACCTGCTCCAGCGACTCCATCGACGTCAGCGTCACCGCCGGGGAGGATGCCCTTTTGCAGGGCGTCATGGCCTCCGACGACCGGGACGGCGACCTGACGGACCAGATCCTCATCAAGGGCGTGACCCCGGCTCTGGCCGACAGCAGCGCCCAGGTGACCTATATCGTGTTCGACTCCGCCAACAACATGGCCACCGTCACCCGCACCGTCCGCTACACGGACTACCAGGCCCCCCCGCTTTGCGCTGTCCCGGCCCCTGGTGTATCCCCTGGGCCAGACCGTGACCCTGCTGGACCGGCTCACCGCCTCCGACGTGCTGGACGGCGACATCAGCAAGACCATCCGCATCACCTCCCAGAACATTGTCAACAGCCAGCCCGGCGTCTACAACGTCACCGCCCAGGTGGACAGCCGTCTGGGCGAACCGGTGGTGCTGCCGCTGAAGGTGGTCATTACCACCGGCGAGACCCAGCTGATCTGGCTGAAGGATTATCTGATTTATTTGTCCCAGGGCGCATCCTTTAACGCCGCCGGATACATCGACAGCGTGGTGGCCCCGGACGGGTCCACCCTGGCTGCCTCCCAGGTATCCGTGGACGATCCGGTGAACACATCGGTCCCCGGGGTGTACTATGTGGGCTATACCGTCGCCGCCCAGGGCCAGAGCTACACCGTCTATCTGACGGTGGTGGTGGAATAAGGAGAGAATGCCATGGATGAAAGAAACCGGGGCCTTCAGTGGTCCCATATCGAGCCCTACTGCCTGGTGCGGACCCTGCTGCGGCAGCTGTGGATGCTGCTGCTGGCAGCGGCTGCCTGCGCTATGGCGGCGTGGATCGTGCTCTCGTGCTTCGTGACCCGGCAGTATACCAGCTCCACCACCTTTGCCGTCACTGCCCGGGCCAGCACCCTGTACTATACGAATATCACCGCTGCCGCCGACATGGCCGCGTCCTATTCCCAGCTGCTGCAGAGCCGGGTCCTGCGCCAGACCATGGAGCAGAATCTGGGCATGTCTCTGGACGGCACCGTATCCGCCCAACAGCTGGGCGAGACGAATCTGATCCGCGTCACCGTCACCGCCGACACGCCCCGCCAGGCACTGGTGCTGCTGAAGGCGGTGTCCGACAACTATGGCACCCTGTCCGCCCACGTATCGTCCACGGCGGTGCTGAGCCAGCTCAACGCCCCCACCCTGTCCGTGGCGCCGTCCCGCAGCTATAACGTGCCGAAGATCTGCCTGCTGGCCGGCGTGATCGGCGCGGGACTCACCGCCGCCGCCGTGGCGTGGGCCAGCGTCACCAGCGGCACGGTCCAGACCCAGGAGGGCGCCCGCAGCGACCTGGACGCCAAGCTCATCTCCACCGTGCCTCACGAGGGCCGCCGGACCCGGAAGCTCCTGGGCTGGATGGACGACCGCCGGGAGCGGCGGTCCCGCCGGGGCGGCAGGCGCCTGCGCCGGAACCTGAATATCTCGTCCCCGGCCATCAGCTTTGCCTTTACCGAGTCCATCCACCGCATCGCCGAAAAGTTCCAGCATGAGCACGCCAAGGGCCGCCGGGTATTCCTGTTTTCCAGCGTATCCGCGGCAGAGGGCAAATCCACCCTGGCCGCCAACACGGCCATTTCCCTGGCCTCCCGGGGGGTGTCCGTTCTGTTCATCGACCTGGACCTGCGCCGCCCGGTGCAAAGCGAGATGCTGGGCCTGTCCGTGAAGCAGAAAAACGAGCTGGGCACCCTGCTGTCAGAGTCCGCCGCCCCGGAGAAGATCCTCTCCGCCGCTGTCACGGACCCCTCCACCGGGCTGCACTCCCTGCTGAGCACCAAGTCCTATACCGACGTTATCGAGCTGCTGGCCTCGGACCAGCTGGCCAAGGTGGTGGCCCTGGCCCGGGAGCAGTACGACTATGTGATCATCGACTCGCCGCCGTTGGGCTTCTTCTCCGACAGCGAGCTGCTGTCGGACCTGTCCGATGCGTCGGTGCTGGTGGTGCGGCAGGACACCGTCCCCGCGCCGGAGATCAACGACGCCATCGACGCCCTGCGGGCCGGTAAGGCAGAGTTTTTGGGCTGCATCCTCAACGATATGGCCCACCTGACCGCTTACTCCGCCGGATACGGCTATGGCTACGGTTATTATGGCTATGGCTACGGCAAGAAATACGACAAATACGGCTACGGGCACCGCTCCGGCCAGAAGCAGCAGTGAGGCGCACTATGGAACATACGACCCATACCAATAACGAAGAGCAGGCCATCGACCTGTCCGTCCTGCTGCGGCGGATGCTCCGGGCCCTGCGGCGGCTGTGGCCCGTGTGCCTAGCGCTGATCGTGCTGTGCGCCGCCGTGATGGGGTGGCGGGCCCACCGCACCTTCCGTCCCATGTACCGGTCCGAGGCGGTGTTCTCCGTGAGCCTGAGCTTTATCGGAGGCACCGATGTGTCCAGCTACAGCCAGTATTACAACAAATCCGCCGCCCAGCAGGTGACGGATACCTTCCCCTATCTTCTGTCCTCCGACCGGATGCAGGAGCTGCTGCGCCAGCGGCTGGGGACCGCCTCCATCAACGGCAGCATCTCCGCCTCGCCCATTCCGGATACCAGCTTCTTCGTCCTGACGGTGGAAAGCCCCGGTGCCCAGGATGCCTACGACATCCTCCGGGCCGTCATCGACGTATATCCCCAGGTGAACCGCCTGGTGCTGGGCGAGACGCAGCTGGTGGTGAACCAGGAGCCCTCCCTGCCCGACGCACCGTACAACAGCGATCCCTGGGTCCGCAGCGCCGTCAAGGGCGCATTCCTGGGCCTGGTGCTGGACCTGGCGGTCCTGATCATTGCCGCCGCTCTGCGGCGGACGGTGTCCTCCACCGGCGACGTCAAGCGCCTGGTGAGCCTGCCGTGCCTGGCCTCCATTCCCCGCACGGTGCCCAAGCGCCGCAAAAGCGGCCCCCAGCAGGGGCTGCTCATCACCCATATGCAGACCGACAGCGCCTTCTGCGAGGCATATCGTCTGCTGCGGCTGAAGCTGCTGCGGCAGCTGAAGCCCCAGGACAAGATCATCATGGTCACCAGCTCCATCCCCTCCGAGGGCAAGAGCTCCGTGTCCGTGAACCTGGCCCTGTCCCTGGCCCGGGAGGGGAAGAAGGTCCTGCTCATCGACGGCGACCTCCGGGGCCCCAGCGACAAGGCCCTGCTGGGCCTGACCAAGCCCTCCGACGGCCTGGGCCAGTGCCTGTCCGGCAGCCTGGGCCAGGTGCACTTCCTGCGCTATGAGGACACGTCCCTGTATGTCTTTGCCGGCAGCGAGCCCATCCACACCCCCATGAACCTGCTGCAATACGACAAGCTGGAGGCGCTGATGAACACGCTGCGCCCCATGTTTGATTACATCGTGCTGGATACCCCGCCCTGTGCCATGATGGCCGACGCCCTGGCCCTGAGCCGCCATGTGGATCGGGTCATCTACGTGATCCGCGAGGATTTTGCCGCCACCACCCAGATCTTCGAGGGGGTCCAGGCCCTGGCCGGGGCCGATTCCCGAATGGTTGGCTTCGTGTTCAACTGTGCCACCAATGTCCGGGGCTCCGCCTCCGGCTATGGCTACGGATACGGCTATGGTTACGGCTATGGTTACGGCTACGGCTATGGCTACGGCAAGACCAAGCGCAAGAGCGACGCATAAGCCCCTCCCAGGTCCCCCGGCGGAAAGCCGGGGGACCTCAGCTTATCAAAAAAGGCCGCCGCTCTTTTTTGGCAAGCTGACTATACAACCCCGGGAAAATGTGGTATACTGAACCATCAAAGCCCCTGAATTTACAGAAAGTTCAGGAAAGCCCCATCCGGGGCGGTATAATAGAGGAAAGCATCAACGATACTCACAAGTGGGAGGCTGAGCGCATGGCACGCAACATTCTGGTGGTGGAGGACGACCGCAACATCTCCGACCTGATCCGCATGTACCTGGAAAAAGAGGGCTTCGAGGTCCGAAGCGCCTATGACGGCGGCAAGGCCGTGGAGGAATTCGACAAGCAGGCCCCGGACATGGTGCTGCTGGATATCATGCTGCCGGTGATGGACGGCTGGGCCGTGTGCGCCTACATCCGGGAAAAGGCCAAGACCCCCATCATCATGCTCACCGCCAAAAGCGAGGTCAACGACCGGATCACCGGCCTGGAAATGGGCGCGGACGACTATCTGGTGAAGCCCTTCGAGATGAAGGAGCTCATGGCCCGCATCAACGCAGTGCTCCGCCGCAGCGAGATCCCCGACGACACGAAAAAGCGCCTGGTGTTCGACAAGCTGGTCATCGACCTGGACAGCTACGAGCTGCTGGTAGACGGCAAGAAGATCGACACGCCTCCCAAGGAGCTGGAGCTGCTGTATCACCTGGCCTCCACCCCCAACCGGGTATACACCCGCAACCAGCTGCTGGACGAGGTGTGGGGCTTTGACTACTTCGGCGACTCCCGCACCGTGGACGTCCACATCAAGCGCCTGCGGGAAAAGGTGGAGAACGTGTCCGACCAGTGGGCCCTGAAAACCGTGTGGGGCGTGGGCTATAAGTTCGAGGTAAAATGAGCCAGGAAAAGATTTTCCAGTTCCGGCGGCGGTTCGACAGTCTGTACTGGCAGCAGTTTCTGCTGACGGCCGGGATGGTGCTGCTGACGCTGCTGCTGCTGGGCGTGTCGTTTTACGGCCTGAGCTATAACGACACCGTGGCCGAGCGCCGCAGCGAGATGCGCCAGCATGCGGAGCTTATTGCCAACATGTCCGGGGACTATCTGGCCTCCAACGGCCAGACCCAGAGCCCCAGTCTGCAAAACCTGGTGGCTCTGGCCGCCGGCCTTACCAAGGCGGACTTTCTTCTGTGCAACCAGGAGGGATACGCTCTGCTGACCTCCGACCAGCGTCTGGGGGGCAAGGTGGTGTCCGTGCCCCAGGATATCCAGGACGCCATCCTGGGCGATCAGGGCTTTTACCAGGGCCGCAGCAGCATCGGCGGCGCATATGATCTGAAGCAGTTTGTGGTGGGCGTCCCCGTGACCCGGGAGGACGGCAGCACCGTGGGCATGGTGCTGGCGGTGATGGACGCCCGGTCCCTGATGAGCATGTGGCGCTCCTTCATCGGTCTGTTCTTCATGACGTCGGCCATCATCCTGCTGATTTCCTTCGTGGCCAGCTCCCTGACCTCCATGCGCCAGATCCAGCCCATCCGGGAAATGGCCCGGGCCACCCGGGCTTATGCCGCCGGGAATTTCGATGTCCGCATGCAGGACACCGGCCGCAACGATGAGATCGGCGAGCTGGCGGCGTCGTTCAACAACATGGCCGACTCCCTGGCGGAGACGGAGCGCCAGCGCAGCGATTTTATCGCCAACATCTCCCACGAGCTGAAAACCCCCATGACCACCATTGCCGGGTATACCGACGGTATCCTGGACGGAACCATTCCCCCGGAGAAGGAGAAAAAGTATCTCCAGATCACCTCCGACGAGAGCCGCCGTCTCAGCCGCCTGGTGCGGCGGATGCTGGATATCTCCCGCATCCAGTCCCAGCAGGACATGAAGAAGGAGGACTTCGACCTGTGCGAGAGCATGCGCCTGGCCCTGCTGTCCATGGAGCAGAAGATCACGGACCGGGGCCTGGACGTGGAGGCGGACATTCCGGAGGATTCCGTCATGGTCCAGGGAGTCAACGATCTGATTACCCAGGTGATTTATAACCTGCTGGAAAACGCCACCAAGTTCGCGGCCCCGGGCTCCACCCTGTACCTGGGGCTGACGGAGACCGGCGGCGACAAGGCGGTGGTAACGGTGCGCAACACCGGCCACACCATCCCCCCGGAGGAGATCCCCCTGCTGTTCGAGCGCTTCCACAAGTCCGATAAATCCCGCAGCGAGGACAAGGATGGCTACGGCCTGGGCCTGTATGTGGTCAAGACCATCCTGTCCCAGCACAAAGAGAAAATTTCCGTTACCAGCGAAAACGGCGTCACCTCCTTCAGCTTCACCGTTCAGCTGGCCCACCCCATGCGGAATACATGAGAGGAACCATTGCTATGTTTGACGAAAACAACCCGATCCGGCCCCAGGACCCCGAAATCCGGCCCCAGGACCCCGAGACTCCGGCGGAGACCCCGGCAGTCCCCCAGGAGAGTCCTGCCCCGGCGGAAAATCCGGAATGGGAGGAGCCGGAGGAGATCGTCTCCTGGTATACCCCCAAGGAGCCTGAGGGCCGGGAGGTGGTCAATTACTATGTCCAGCGCACCCCCATGCCCCAGAGCGTCTGGAAGCAGGCCGCCAAAAAGGAAAAGCGCCGCAGCCGCCTGTGGCTGTGGATCTCCCTGGCGGTGGTGGCAGTGACCGTGGCGGCGGTGGTGCTGACGGCGATCTTCGCCGGGCGCGGCGGCCAGCAGCGGCCCCTGCCCGACGGTGACGGCGACAACCCCAGCAGCATTGTGGACATTTTCGGCAGCAAGGCCACCACCATCCCCCGCATCCAGGGGGATAAGGGCGTGCGCCTGACCTGCCAGGACCCCCAGGGCCAGCCCCTGACGGCTCAGGAGGTATATGCCAAGGTGAATCCCTCCGTGGTCACCGTGGTGTCCGAGCAGGCAGACGGCGCCTCCATCGGCACCGGCGTCATCATGACCTCCGACGGGTACATCATCACCAATGCCCACGTGATCTCCGGCGGCAAAAGCTGCTGGGTGGCCCTGGACACCGGGGTCACCTACGACGTGAAGCTGGTGGGCTATGACGAGGAGGAGGACCTGGCCGTTCTGAAGGCCGATCCCCAGAATCCCCTGCCTGCCGCGGAATTCGGCAACTCCGACCTGGTGCAGGTGGGCGACACGGCCTACGCCATCGGCAACTCCCTGGGCGTGGAGCTGCGGGGCACCATGACCAACGGCATCATCTCCGCCATCAACCGGGCGGTGGAGGTAGACGGCAAGTCCATGACCCTGCTGCAAACCAACGCCGCCCTGAACAACGGCAACTCCGGCGGCCCCCTCATCAACGCCTATGGCCAGGTCATCGGCATCAACACCCTGAAAATGAGCACCACGGACGATACCGAGGCCACCGTGGAGGGCCTGGGCTTTGCTCTGCCCATCAGCTCCGTCAGCTTCGTGGTCAACGACATCATTGCCACCGGCAGCTACCGGGGCGCTCCCTCCCTGGGCATCACCGTCACCACCGTGGAAAAGGATGGAGGCGGCACCCAGGTCCAGGTGGTGGAGGTGTCCGGCGGCTCCGGCGCCGCCGACGCCGGCATCCAGGCCGGCGATGTGATCCTGGCGGCGGACGGCCAGCCCATTTCCGTCACCAGCGACCTGCTGACGGTCCGGCGCAGCCACGTCATCGGCGATACCGTGACCCTGACCATCCTGCGGGACGGCCAGCAGTTCGACGTGGAGGTAGTCCTCCGGTCCAACCGCAGCTTCGGATAACAGATGATAGCGGCTCTCCCCGGCGGTTTTCCGCCGGGGAGATTTTTTCGGTTCTGCCGCCGTCCGCCTCCGCATAGACTGCCACCAAGCGAAGGGGGGATGGACATGCGTTACTGGGCGGCGGGATTTTTGCTGACGGTGCTGCTGTTTGGCGGGGCTCTGCTGGGCGCCGGGAAGGACACCGGGACATCCCGGCCTGTCCCGGATGCTGACCCGGGACAAACCGGGACAGTCCCGGGACAAAGCGCCGCCGACGGGGCGGTTCTGCTGCGGGTGTGGGACGGGGAGCAGGTGGTGGAGATGACCATGGCGGAGTATCTGCCCGGGGTGGTCCGGGGAGAAATGCCTGCCTCCTTCCACCAGCAGGCCCTGGACGCCCAGGCCGTGGCGGAGCGGACCTTTATCCGTTACCACATGGCCTCCGGCCGCAAGGCGGAGCACCCGGACGCCGATGTGTGCATGGATTATCACTGCTGCAATGCCTACACCTCCGCCCAGGCGGCGGCGGAAAAATGGGGCGAGCACGCCGCCGAATACGAGGCCAAGGTCCAGCAGGCCGTCCGGGACACCGACGGACAGGTGATCCTGTACAACGGACAGCCCATTCTGGCGGCGTTTCACTCCTCTTCCGCCGGAGTCACCGCCAACTCCGGAGACGTGTGGGTGTCCACCCTGCCATATCTGCACAGCGTGAAAAGCCCCGAAGGGGAAGGCTCTGTGCCCAATTACTACAGCGTCAGGGAGCTGCCGGCGGCGGAGTTCCAGCAGACGTTTCTGGCGGCTCACCCGGAGGCCTCCTTTGCCGGGGCGCCGGAAACCTGGATCACAGGCCGGACGGAAAATGCCTCCGGCCGGGTGGAGACCGTGACCATCGGCGGCGTCACCGTGGAGGGGACCGAGGTCCGCAGCCTGTACGGTCTGCGGTCGGCGTGCTTCACTGCGGAGGCCGCGGCGGACAGGGTGACGTTTCACGTCACCGGCTTCGGCCACGGTGTGGGCATGAGCCAATACGGGGCCAACCAGCTGGCGGCAGAGGGCAAAACCTGGCAGGATATCCTGCACTGGTACTATACCGATGTGACCATCGGCCCCTACGGATAAGCTGATCCGTAGGGACCGGCCCTGCAAAATAATCGGGAAAAACAGCCGGAAAAACCTTGACTTTTCCGGGAAAACCGGTATAATATATGAGTCTGCGTATGCGGACATATCCTTGCTCTCACAGAAGGTGAGGGCCATAAGTCCAAAAGGAGGTGCAAAAGTATGGCTAAGATTTCCGCCAACTACGAGGTCGTTTACATCATTGACCCGGCACAGAGTGAGGAGGCTATTGCCGCTACCGTGGCAAAGTTCCAGACCCTGGCCGAGCAGAACGGCTCCGACGTGGTCGTGGACGAGTGGGGCAAGCGCCGTCTTGCTTACGCCATCGACTACAAGACCGAAGGCTACTATGTGCTGATGAGCTTCACCAGCGGCCCGGAATTCCCCAAGGAACTGGATCGTATCCTGGGCATTACCGAGGGCATCATGCGTTCCATGATCGTCTGCAAGGGCGAGTAAGGGAGGCAGTTTTATGCTCAACAAGATTTTCATCATGGGTCGTCTGACCCGGGACCCTGAGCTGCGCCGTACCCAGAGCGGTACCGCCGTCACCAGCTTCTCCCTGGCCGTGGACCGGGACTTCAAGTCCCAGAGCGGCGAGAAGGAGACCGATTTCATCGATGTGGTGGCCTGGCGCAGCACGGCCGAGTTCGTGGCCAAATACTTCACCAAGGGCCGTATGGCCGTGGTGGAGGGCCGGCTTCAGATCCGTGACTGGAAAGACCGCGAAGGCAACAACCGCAGAAGTGCGGAGGTGATTGCCGACAACGTCTATTTCGGCGATTCCAAGCGGGACGGTGCTCCCACCGGCGGTAATTTCTCTGCTCCCCCTGCTTACAGCGCACCCACCGGCGGCTATTCCGCTCCCGTGGGCGGCAGCTCCGACTTTGCCGAAATCGACGAGGAGGACGGCGACCTGCCGTTCTGAGTACCCCAGGTACACCTAATTCTATAAAGGAGGAATTCTTCCATGGCTATGGAACGCGAAAATAGAGCCCCCCGGGGCGCCGGCCGCAAGCGCAAGAAGGTTTGCCAGTTCTGCGTTGACAAGTGCGAGTATATCGATTACAAGGATGCCGCCAAGCTGCGCCGCTTCATTTCCGAGCGGTCCAAGATCCTGCCCCGCAGGACCACCGGCACCTGCGCCATGCATCAGCGTCAGCTGACCGAGGCCATCAAGCGGGCCCGTCAGATCGCTCTGCTGCCCTTCGTCACCGAGTAAGTTTTTACTCCGTAAGGGCCTCGCAAGTTACAGGAAGGAACTCCCTCTGCGTTTACCGCAGAGGGAGTTTTTTGCGCACAGGGGTGGGACAGAGTCCCAGCCCATGCATTTAGACCTGTAGGGGCGGACGACTCTGTCCGCCCGATATCCTGCGGGAATAACTATGGAAAAGGAGGAATGCTTCATGATGGATCATATCGTGCGGCCGGGGAGGGGCCGCAGCTGCTGACCCTCCCGTAAATCGCGTCATTTGACGCAATATAATGGAGGAAAAGTACATGATAGAAAACATTGTCATCCGCGAGGCCGTCACGGCGGAGGAACGGTCCCTGTTCTGGGAGCGGCTTCGGGCCTATTTCTGCCGGGATATTTTCCCGGACCCGGAGGACGAGGACCGGCCGTATTTTCTGGGAGACGACTACCGCCGGACCATGGAGAGCCTTCGCACCCGGCCGGTCCATCCGGTCCATTGGCTGGCGTTTTCCCGGAACGGGCAGGATGTGGGCTTTGCCCTGGCGGCGGTGTTCACCGGCGAGGACGGCAAATGCTTCATTCTGGAGTTCTGCGTGCTGCCGGAGCACCGGGGCGGCGGAATGGGCACGGCCTGCGCCCGGACGCTGCTGAACTGGGCCCGGGAACAGGGGGCCGGATACGCGGAGCTGAACTGCACCACACCGCCGCGGCAGCGCTTCTGGGGCCGACTGGGCTTTGTGGCCAACGGGGCCGATGAGTGGGGTGTGCCGCTGATGCTGCTGCCGCCCCGGGAGCACCGGCCCATCACCGTGGAGCGGCTGACCGACCCGACAGACTGGCAGCTTGGGAAGCTGGAAAACGGCTATCGCCAGGACATTGGAGAGGAACCCCTGACGGAGGAGCAGCAGGAGCGGCTGACCCAGGCCATCCGGGAGGGAAGAATCACCTTCCTGGTGGCCAGGCGGGATGGCCGGGCTGTGGGCATGTGCTCGGTGGCGGAGATATTCTCCACCTTTGCCTGCGGACCGGTTGGTCAGCTGGAGGATTTCTATGTGGAGCCGGTATTCCGCCGCAGGGGCGTGGCCCGGCAGCTGGTGCAGGCCGCCCAGGCACTGTGCCGGGAGCGGAGCATCGCCAGCCTGACGGTATGCTGCGCACCCTGTGACGAGGCCATGCACCGGGCCCTGGGGTTCACTGCGCCTCTGGGCCGGACGCTGGCCTGGCTGCCGGAAGAATAACGCAAAGAACGCCCCGGCCAGTTTTGGCCGAGGCGTCCCGCTATATCTTGCGCTTGTCCCGGCGCTATATCCGGCGGCTCCGCCGCTTACCACAGGCCCGCCAGAGCATATGCCGCCAGCGACACCAGCCAGGCCACGCCGCACTGCATGGCCACCACACCCAGCGTTTTCAGCGAGGAATCCAGCTCCCGCCGGATGGTGGCCACCGCCGCCACGCAGGGGGTGTACAGCAGGGTGAACACCAGGAAGCTCAGGGCGGACCGGGTGGTGAACAGGCCGGAGATGGCCCCGCCGCCCAGCAGCACCCCCAGGGTGCTGACCACGGACTCCTTGGCAATGAAGCCGGAGATCAGCGACGTGGCGCAGCGCCAGTCACCGAAGCCCATGGGTGCGAAGATCGGGGCGATGACCTGGCCGATCAGGGCCAGCAGACTGCCGGAGCTGTCGGACACCACGTTGAGCCGGGTGTCGAAGCTCTGGAGGAACCAGATGACGATGGTGGCCCAGAAGATCACCGTGAACGCCCGCTGGAGGAAATCCTTGGCCTTTTCCCACAGCAGCAGGGCCACGCTTCTGGCGCTGGGCAGCCGGTAGTTGGGCAGCTCCATGACAAAGGGCACAGGCTTTCCGCGGAAGGCGGTCTTGTTCATAATCAGGGCCGCCGCAATGCCGATGGCGATGCCCAGCACATACAGGCCGATCATCACCAGAGCCCGGTAGCGGGGAAAGAAGGCTGCCGTAAAAAAGCCATAGATGGAGATCTTGGCCGAGCAGCTCATGTACGGCGTCAGCAAAATGGTCATTTTCCGGTCCCGGTCCGAGGATACCGTGCGGGTGGCCATGATGGCGGGCACCGAGCAGCCGAAGCCGATGAGCATGGGGACGATGCTGCGGCCGGACAGGCCGATCCTGCGCAGGGGCTTGTCCATGACGAAGGCCACCCGGGCCATGTAGCCGGTGTCCTCCAGAATGGACAGGAAGAAAAACAGCGTCACGATGATGGGCAGAAACACCAGCACGCTGCCCACACCGGCAAAAATGCCGTCCACGATAAGGCTGTGTACCACCGGGTTGATGCCGTAGGCCGTCAGCGCCCGGTCCACCACCGCCGTCAGGGCGTCCACCCCCACGGACAGCCAGTCGGACAGCCGCTGGCCGATGACGTCGAAGGTCAGCCAGAACGTCAGCAGCATGATGCCCAAAAACACCGGCACCGCCGTGAATCGCCCCGTCAGCAGACGGTCCAGCCGCACGGACCGGGCGTGCTCCCGGCTTTCGTGGCACTTGACCACCGAGGCGTCCACCACATTTTCAATGAAGGTGTACCGCATGTCCGCCAGGGCGGCGTTGCGGTCCAGGCCCGTTTCCGTCTCCATCTGGACGATGCAGTGCTCCAGCAGCTCCCGCTCGTTCTGGTCCAGGGCCAGCCGGTCCGCCAGATCGTCGCCGCCCTCGATGAGCTTGGCGGCGCAGAACCGGGCCGGAACGCCCATGCGGTCGGCGTGGTCGGCGATCAGGTGGACCACCGCGTGGATGCAGCGGTGAACGGCGGAGTCGTCGGCGCAGAAGTCCGTGACCTTAGGCAGCACATGGCCCCGGGCCACAGAGAGTGCCTGGTCCACCAGCTCCGACACGCCCTCGCCCTTGGCGGCGGAAATGGGCACCACCGGAATGCCCAGCGCACGGCTCATTTTCTGCACGTCCACGGTGCCGCCGTTGGCGCGGACCTCGTCCATCATGTTCAGGGCCAGCACCATAGGTACCCGCAGCTCCAGCAATTGCAGCGTCAGATAGAGGTTGCGCTCGATGTTGGTGGCGTCCACGATGTTGATGATGCCGTCGGGCTTCTGCTGAAGGATGTAGTCCCGGGAGACGATCTCCTCCTGGGTATAGGGCCGCAGGGAATAAATCCCCGGCAGATCCACCACGGAGCAGCCCTTTTCTCCCCGGATCTCACCGGTCTTTTGGTCCACGGTGACGCCGGGGAAATTGCCCACATGCTGGTTGGAGCCGGTGAGGGCGTTGAAAAGCGTGGTCTTGCCGCAATTCTGGTTGCCGACTAAGGCAAAGATCATACCGTCTCCCCCTTTACCTGGATATTCATGGCATCCTCCACCCGCAGGGTCAGCTCGTACCCACGGACGCGGATCTCGATGGGGTCCCCCATGGGGGCTACCTTTTGCAGCCGGACGGCGGTCCGGGGAATAAGTCCCATATCCAACAGACGGCAGCGCAGGGGCCCGTCCCCGCCCACGGCGGTGATGACCCCGGACTGGCCGACTTTCAGTTCATTGAGTGTCATACAGCATGCCTCCTGAAAAAGTAAGTCCAGTATAACACATCGAACCGCCGGACTCAATCCCCAAAATCGACGGGGCTCGACTCAGGCCCAGAGGGCCTTCATCAGATCGGGATACGTTTTGTCGCAGATGTCCACGCAGCGGGCCATCAGCTCCAGGCAGATCTCCCCCACATCGTGGCTGCGGAATACGGCGTCCAGCTCGGCCTGGACGCTGTTGTCGTCGGTGTCCAGAACGAACTTGGCAAAGCGGAAGCGCCGGTTGACGGCGTTGATGGCCTTCAGGAGAACATCCAGCTTGGCCTCGGGCACCTTCACCAGGTCAAATACCCGGATGGCCACATCCTGGCAGTCCTGGTCGAAGAAAAAGCGCATGCGGATGGAGGGAATATTCTCACCGCTGTAGATCACGGTGACGGTTTCCCGGCCGCCGGCGGCGGCCTCCGGGGCGGAGTGCTTGATGTCCTTGGCGTCCATGGCCCGGACAAACTGTTGAGTAGAAGAATGCATGGCGGATACCTCCTTGTGTTCAGTAACCTATTTATACTCTTTTCGCCGGGGCGCTGTCAAGGCCGGAGGAACCAAATATTCCGGGCGGACCGGAAAAAAAACCTCGCCATCGCCGCAAAACCGTGCTATACTAAGGGAAAATCCGGGAGGTGACGGCATGGAGGAGATCACGGCTTCGTGGGTCCGGGGGCGTCTGCCCCGGCGGGACCCCATGGGCCACAAGGGCACCTTCGGCAAGGTGCTGTGCATCTGCGGCAGCGTCGGCTTTTCCGGCGCGGCGGTGTTTGCAGGCCGGGCGGCGGTACGCACCGGGTCGGGCCTGGTGTATCTGGGGGTTCCGGAGCCGGTGTGGCCGGTGGCGGCGGCCAAGTGCGACGAGGTCATGCCGTTTCCCCTGCCGTCCCGGGAGGGAAGGCTGTCCCCGGAGGCGGAGGAGCCCATCCGGCGGCGGGCCGGCGCCTGCGATGCGGTGCTTGTGGGCTGCGGCCTGGGGCGCGGCCCCGGATGCGACGCCCTGGTCCGGCGGCTGCTGGA
>ENA-ORRW01001108-ORRW01001108.1-human-gut-metagenome-genome-assembly--contig:-NODE-1108-length-27526-cov-13.452295_pt1 | contig 27526 bp, 20 predicted proteins | sample MGYA00242183_ERZ509150 | MGnify/ENA primary metagenome ERZ509150 (study PRJEB26280, sample SAMEA2338639) | human gut metagenome | biome: human gut; feature: human-associated habitat; material: faeces... | reverse complement strand
AGCTGCCGGAGCGGTGCTTAAGCCGCAAGGCGGGAATTGTGCGGTGTTGCCTAAAATCAAAACAGAAAAGGAGAACCTCATGCAGCTGCAATCCCTTTCCCGCCGGTACACCGTCCGGCAGCTGATGGAAACAGATGTGGATGCCATGCTGGCTTTGTGCAGCGGCAACCCACAGTTCTACCGCTACCACCCACCCATGGCCACCAAAGCCAGCATTCTGGATGATCTGCAGGCTGTTCCGCCGGGCAAAACGTTGTCGGATAAATATTTTATCGGCTTTTATGACGGTGAAACGCTGGCCGCGATGATGGATCTGATCACCGGCTACCCCAACCCGGCCACCGCATACATCGGCCTATTTATGGTGGATGCTGCCCAGCAGGGCAGGGGCACCGGCAGCGCACTGATTGCAGATTGCAAGCAGGCATTGCGGGCCGAACAATTCAAAACACTGCGCCTTGCCATCGACGAGGGCAACCCCCAAAGCAAAGCCTTCTGGCAGAAAAACGGTTTTGCGTTGACCGGCCAGCGCACCCCGAACGAAAATGGCGCTTACCTGCCCATGGAGTGTGAACTATAAGGCAATACTGCACAATTCCCGCCTAACGGCTCAAGCACCGCTCCGGCGGCTGCGGCACGGCATCTGCGTTGCCAAAATGCTCGATAATGTCGGGTTGCGGTACCCGCATCGTGCTTTGGGGGCAAAAGCCCCTCGCACTCTGCGACCGCTGCCCCTGCTTCGGTTCGCTGTTTCCGCCACTGGCGGCGCTCACCTTTGCAGCATCCAGTATTATCTGCGCTTTTAGCTTAGCAGCTGTCGCACCTCGCTCGCCGTATCGGCACTTGGAATTATGCGGTATTGCCATAAAACAAAGCAAAAGGCATGTGCCGCACGGCGAGAATACCATCTCCCGTATGCGGCACATGCCTGTTTCTATTTTGCCGTCAAATAAATCCGTCCATCCACATTGGTTACGGCGTACAGCGCCGGGGCGGTGCCTTGGGCACTGCGCAGACCATCATCGGCCAGATCAGCGTAACGTGCGGTAAAATCATCGGTTACGCCAAACAGCACCAGCCAGGTCACATCATGCTCGCCGATGTTGTAGCCGAGGTCCACATCAGTTTCGCTGCTCTGGGCTTCCACCGCGGTAACGGCAGGGTACAGCTCGTACTGGTAGTACCACATGTTCTGCACGGCCATCGAGTCGTCGGCGCTCAGCAGCCAAATGCTGCCATTCTGTGCGCCGTCCATGCGGGTTAGCATGTCTGCAGCGATCTGTTGCTGCTCGGTGCGCCAGTCGGCTTTCGGCAGGCAGAAGAGGGATGCAGCACCGCCCGCTTGCCAGATGCCCCAAAGCGTGCTGCAAACCAGCAGGCAGGGAACAATGGCGGGCACCGCATGCCCGGCCATTCGCGGCAGGCGGTGGGCCGCAGCAAACCCGGCCAGCAGGGCTTCGCCTTCCAGCACGCTGAACCAGCCGAGGAAAAAGCAGCAGAAGTACCGCTCCCAGCTGGCCATCTCCAGTGCCTCATAAGGGCTCATGCCGCAGATGTACACATAGAACAACACGCCCTGATAAAGCGGCCAGTACAAGATCATGCACAGCCCCGGCAGCGCCGTGCGCAGCCCCTGCCACCGCCCCATGGCCCAGATCAGAACGATTAAAAGCAACACCGCGGCCGCAGCGCACAAACAGCCCACCTTGAAGGTGCTGGCCCCAAACAGCAGCGGATAGCTGCGCAGCCGGGCATAGTAGCGGTCCCACACATCGTAAAAGTAGCGGTCAAAACCGGTGCGGGCCTCTTGCCAGCACTGCAAAAAGTATCCCGGCCCCATGGAGGAAAACTGGTCATCGGCCCGGTGCAGGGCTTTCAGCAGCAGCTTCCAGGCAAGCGGTATGGCAAAGCAGGGCAGCGCAGCGGTAAAGGGCAGCAGGAAGCCGCGCAGGATGCCGCCCTTATCCCGCAGCGCATCCAGCAGGCATTGCAGAAACCAGATGCCCACCACGCACAGCGCGAACACGGTGCCAATCTCTTTTACAGTGGTCAATGCGCCGCACAGGAATGCCAGCGCCAGACCGCGCTGCACGCGGCTGTTAGCAGCACAGGGCAGCAGGATAACACAAAGCGCCGCAGCAAACAGGGCGCCCACCGGGGCGTCCATATAAGCAGTCGTATAGGGGGTATCGGGGGCAAACAGCCAAAACAGCGCCGGTGCGGCCAGGCAGGCGCTGGCAGTATAAGCGATGCGCGGGCGGCGGGCTGTGACCTGCGGCAGGGCAAACAGGGCAGAAGCCGCCGCAGCCAGCGGCAGCGCAGTGACAAACAGTACATCCGCTTCCCGGTATTGGGCGGCGGGCAGCGCAAACAGGGCGTACAGCCCCGGCAGGCCCTGCGGGTATGCCTGATGGGCCAGGCTGCGGGTGGTATCCCACACGGCAAAACGGTGCTGGTAAAATACACTTTTGAAGTAGATACCCCAATGGCTGAATTCATCCCAGGTCTGGAATTCCGGCTGCCGGATGGCGAACACCGCCATCAGCACCCCAGCAGCGCTGCAAAAGGCCAGCACACCCGGGGAGAGCAGCTGGGGCAAAATTTCATGACGGCGGCGCTGCGCCAGGGTGAGTACAGCCCCCACAAGCAGCAGCTGGGCCCCCAGCCAAAGCTGGTTGCAGCTGCCAGCCAGCTGCAGCACTACCATGCAAAAGCACAGCCCGCACAGCGGGGCAAACCCGGCGGGCAGCCGCAGCTTGCAGCAAAGCCAGAACCCCCAGAACAGCAGGCAGGCAAGACCAATGATTTGCGCCAGAATGCTCATAGATGCACCTCAGTTTATTTTTACGGCCAGCACGGCAAAGCGGCTGTTGGTTGTAACGGTGGCAACGCCGCAGGTGGAAAGGGTCAGCAGCTGGTCCCCATATTGGGGCACAACGCCGGTATCGTAAAGCGAAAGTTCCAGAATGGCATCCACGCGCTGCTGCCATTCTTCCTGCGTGGAAGCATCAAAAAAGGAATAGTAGGGCAGCGCATCCGCGCCAAGCTCAGTGCGCAGCACAGCGGCAACCTGCCAGGTGCCTTCTTCGTACAGCGTATCAAACTGAAAGGTAGGGTGGGCGGTGTAAAACGCTTTGTCCGCATAGTTCAGCAGCTGGCTGAACATGCTGCCGCTGGCAGTGTTGTGGCCGTAAATCAGGGCATTGGCCGTTCCGGCGGCGTTTGGCGTGGAAAGGCGGCAGCGCTCATCCAAAAACAGCGTTCCGGCGGTGGAATACAGTCGGTCAAACCCGCGGCGCAGGTAATAACTGTTGTCTGCCTGAACCACAGGGTAGTTAATGTTGGTGCCGTTGATGCACAGCCAGCCTGCAAGGTCGGGATTCTGGGCGTAAAGCTCCTGATACTGAGGCAGAATATCCGCCGCCTGGGCGGCATCTGGGCTTGGATGCGGCGCGGGGGAAGAGTGGACATCACTGTCCGAACTTTCGGCGGCCAGCACATCCACCGTTGCGGCCCGCGGGGTAATGGCAATCGGGGTGGGGGAGGGCTGCTCCGTTGACTCCGCGGTGGTGACCGGGGCTTCCGGCTGGCCGCCTCGGAATACAGTATCCCGCAGGATCAGCCCGGCAGCCAGGCAAAGCACCGCAGCGCCGCAAAGGCGCAGCGCCCAGGCCCGGTGCTTTTGGCGCCGCCGCAGCGCCGTGCGTGCAGCAAACGGATACAAGCGGCTGTCCCCCCGCAGGTGAGGAAAACGGCGTGGCATAGAAAAACACCCCCCTTGCATAAAATAAGGTAAAAAAAAGGGAAGCCGCGCGGCCTCCCTTTTGGAATGGACGAATAAAATCAGATACGCTTGAGCATAACCAGGCCCGCGGAACAAACCAGAATCAACCCCAGCACAGCAGCCAAGTAAGGCACCGGAAAATCCCCGGTAGCGGGGGTATCCACCTCTTCGGCCTCGCTTTCCGCAGGAGCTTCGGTTACTTCCGCAGTGGGGGCTGCGGTCTGTGCATTGTTCACGGTATCAGCGTCAGCCACGGTGCTGTTTACGGTAATAGGTTCGCTGCGAATATTGCGGGATGAGGATGCCGTGGGTGCGGCAGTTGCGATCGAATCAGCGGAGACGGCCGCATGGCTGCCGCAGGCAACACAGAACAACAGCAGCGCAGCAACGATTACCGCACACAAAAAACGCTTCAACGGCGCAAAACCTCCCTTTTGCATAAAATAATATATCCAATGGGCACAAAAACCATACATACATGCAAAACCGCCGGCAACAGTATCCCTGCGCCAGCATGCTATATAACATCTACATGTTACCACGTTTTACGCCAATGGTCAATATGAAGCGGTTAAAAAGCAGATGGTTCAGACAAAACAAAGCAAAAAACAGCGCAGAAATGCTGAAAATGTGTGTCGGAAGCAGTAATTTGCACCGTCGAACCCCCAGAACCCGCCATTTGAAAAACAGCGGCGCAGTGTGGCTTTCCTGAAAGGAAAAACAGAGCCGCAACGCTAAAATCTACTTGACAGCGACAGGAAAAAACGATAAAATATTAAAACTAGTGCGGCTCCCACCGGGCCGCACGACTTTTTAATTGCTAAGGAGACATTGACAATGGCCAAAGAAGTTGTTGTTACCCATGAGGGTTATAAAAAGCTGGAAGAAGAACTGGACACCCTGAAAACTGTCAAGCGTTCCGAGATTGCTGAAAAGATCAAGGTTGCCCGTGGTTACGGTGACCTTTCTGAGAACGCGGAATACGATGCCGCCAAGGAAGAGCAGGCTGTGGTTGAAGCCCGCATTGCTGACCTGGAAGCTACCCTGAAGGTTGCCCGCATCATGGACGATAGTGACTTGAGCCTGGATACCGTTTCTATCGGTATGCATGTGCGCATCCTGGCAGAGGGCGATGAACCGGATGAAGCTGAAGAGTATGATATCACCGGTTCTACCGAAGCCGACATCGACCAGGGCCGCATCAGCGATGAAAGTCCGGTCGGCGCTGCCCTCATCGGCCACAAGACTGGCGATAAGGTTGACGTTACCCTGCCCAACGGCAATATTTTGGAATACACCATTCTGGGTGTCAGCCGCAGCCGCTGATCACCCCCGGATATAAAAACAGGAAAGGAACCTGCGCCATGGAACAGAACAAGCAGTCCGCCCCCCAGAACGCCGCATCGGAAGCGGCAGTACGGCGTCAGAAGCTGGCCGACCTCAAGGCCGCCGGCCACGACCCGTTTACCATCACCAAATGCAAGCAGGATGCTTTCTCTGCTGATTTGAAAGAAGAATATAAAGATTTGCCCGCTGAGGAAGATACCGGCCGTATGGTTAGCCTGGCTGGCCGTATGATGTCCAAGCGCGTTATGGGCAAGGCCAGCTTTGCCCACCTGCGCGATGCGAAAGGTGATATCCAAATCTTCGTCAAGCGTGATCTGCTGGGCGATGAAGCATACGCCGCATTCAAAAAGATGGATGTGGGCGATATCATTGCCTGCACCGGCGAAGTGTTCCGCACCAAAATGGGCGAACTGAGCGTGCGCGTGCATGAGCTGACCTTGGTTTCCAAGAGTCTGCTGCCTCTGCCCGAAAAGTTCCATGGCCTGACTGACCGTGAAGCCCGCTACCGCCAGCGCTATGTTGACCTGATCGTCAACCCCGAAGTCAAGGATACTTTTGTCAAGCGCAGCCAGATCCTGAAAGAGATCCGCGCTTACCTGGACGAAAAGGGCTTTTTGGAGGTCGATACCCCCATCCTGACCCCGTTTGAAATCGGCGCTTCTGCCCGTCCTTTCTATACCCATCACAATACGCTGGATATGGATATGGTGCTGCGCATCGAGACAGAGCTTTACCTCAAGCGCCTGATCGTGGGTGGCATGGACCGTGTATATGAGGTTGGCCGTATCTTCCGCAACGAGGGTATGGACCCCAAGCATAACCCCGAATTCACCACCATTGAGCTGTATCAGGCATTCACTGATTTCCACGGCATGATGGATCTGGTGGAAGAGCTCTACAAACGCCTGGCTCTCAAGGTCTGCGGCAGCATGGAGATCACCTACCAGGGCAAGCAGATCGACTTGGGCCACTGGGAGCGCCTGACCATGGTGGAGGCCGTCAAGAAGTATTCCGGTGTTGATTTCAATGACTGGAAAACCGATGAGGATGCCATCACCGCTGCTAAGGAGCACCATGTGGAGCTGCCCGAAGTTCCGACCAAGGGTGCGATCCTGGCAGAGTTCTTTGATGCATTTGTTGAAGATAAGCTCATCCAGCCTACTTTTATCTATGATTATCCTGTCGAAATCAGCCCGCTGGCCAAGCGCAAGCCCGATGACCCGGCGTTTACTGAGCGGTTTGAGTATTTCATTGACTGCACCGAGTATGGCAACGCATTCAGCGAGTTGAATGACCCCATCGACCAGAAAGCACGTTTTGAGCGCCAGGTTGCTGAGCGCAAGGCCATCGAGCCCAACTGCAAAGCCCAGGTTGATTACGACTATGTTACCGCTTTGGAATACGGCCTGCCCCCCACGGGCGGTCTCGGCTTCGGCGTTGACCGTCTCGTCATGCTCCTGACCGACAGCGCCTCCATCCGCGATGTTCTGCTGTTCCCCACGATGAAGCCGATTGACTAATTTCATGTCGTAGCTATGATATAAAATTGCAAAAACAGGCGATTTTGGGGCAAAATGTACCAAATTTATCCCATTTGCCTGAAAATGTCCACAAGCGATTTTGCGCGCATCCTGCCGAAAAGCAGGATGCGCTTTTTTGTTGCAGCGTGAATTTTCACCACTGGCGGTACGGTTTTGAGAGCCTATCGCCAGTCTTGACAGACAAAACCGCAGCAATTTCCGAAGGAAAATTTCGGCGAGGGAGACATATTCTCCCTCGCCGTTTATTATTTGTAAAGAAGATGTTCATAATGCACAATTACACCGAATCCAATTTAGATAAGCTGATGAATTTTCATTGAAAGCTGAAGAAGTACCAATTATGGTATAGGCTTAGATGTAGAATAAAAGTACGGAAATGAATTTTTACATGAATCAAAGCGATTGTTTAACAGTGTTCAACACGTAGAAATATTCATTGGCTTGTTATGCAGATTGACGAAAGAGAAAGCAACGATTTTGAACCGCAAAGAGAATCAACGTATAGTCGATATGCTTGTTGATCTGTGGATGAAACTCATGAAGAAAACACCTGAAATAACCCAAACATAATGTTAGCGAAAGAAAACATTTGTGTTTAATTTCCAGAAAGAATGTGGTATACTCGGTACAATACTAGCTTGCACAACAGGGAGGACCAATCTATGCCTGTGAGTTATAAAAAACTATGGAAACTGTTGATTGATCACGACATGAAAAAGCGCGATTTGGAAAAGGCTGCACAGGTCAGCCACTATACAATGAATAAGCTCACCCACGGCGATAATGTTACCACAGATGTGCTGGCGCGCATCTGCTTTGCACTTGACGCTGATGTGGGTGACATTATGGAAATCATCCCGGATGACAAAGGAGAGACCACCCATGGTGCGTAAAGAATACAGTGCAGGTGGCGTCAAGCACCCGTTCTGGTTTTTGGAATTCAAAAAAGCCGCCATCCTGCGCGATCAGGGCGTAACGTGGGAGGAACTCCGCACCCGCAGTCGTGAGGAAAACCTCTTTTCTGCTGCTTCGCCGGCCCGCGCCGAGATGACCTGCAACACGGTGGAAGCCCGGATGCAAACGCTGCCGGACAGTTTCCTGCCGATGTTCGTCTTTGGCGACCCGGCCACGCAAAAGCTGTTTTGTCTGCTGGGTTGCATGGGCAACGACACGCTCTTTTTCGATTTCTGCTATGAGGTCATCCGCGAGAAAGTCCAGCTTGGTGTCAACGCTTTTTCGGATGCCGACATCCGCCTTTTCTTCAAGGATAAGCAGTCACAGGATGAAAAAGTGGCCGAGTGGACGGACTACACGCTCAAGCGCCTTGGCAGCTATTACAAAAATCTGCTGTATGAAGCCGGGCTCACCGACCACGGCAAAACCGAGCGCCGCTACGCCAAGCCCATCATTGACCGTGAACTGGAATACTGGATGAAAGACAACGGCTTGCAGCCTATGTATGCCGCGCTGACGGGGGAAAACTGATATGACATTTGAAGAACGCCTCGATGCCATGGAACTGGAAATTCGCAAACCGATTTTCCGTAAGAACCGTGGCCGCGCTAACGAGGTCAACTACTGGGTGTTCGACTACCCACCCGAAAAAGAGCTGGAAGTCCGCGCCCGCATCGAACGGATGCAGCAAAAGAATGCCACAGGCAACGACGATTTCAAACTCGTCGTCTTTGATTTATACGACTACATCATCGACACGCTGGAGAAAGAAGGCTTCCTCGACCAGTGCTACCGTTTTGAGGATCGCCGCGGCATTGACCGCATCGTCAAAGCCGTGGGTAACCTGCTCTGCGTCAACGATGACGACAGCCTGATCGTCCGCCATATCGAGGAAAACACCCCAGAAAACGCCATCGTGTTCCTGACCGGCATCGGCAAGTGCTATCCGCTGCTGCGCTCCCACAAGGTACTGAACAATCTCAGCCAATCCTTTGGCCGCGTGCCGGTGGTGCTGTTCTTCCCCGGCACGTATGATGAACAATCCCTGATCCTATTTGATGAACTGAAAGATGACAACTACTACCGCACGTTTCGGCTTGTAAAACCGTAAGGAGGAAGTTCCCGTGTTAATCAAAGATATGTTCAAAAAGCCTATTGACCGTGACATCAAGGGCGTTATCGTTGTCGGCGAAGGCGAGGACAGCAACGCCAAGCAGGAACTGGAAGAATACGTTGTCACCCGCGAACTGTCCAAGCACTTCCGCGAATTCTTCGACAACTACAAAAAGGGCATCGTGGGCGAGACCACCAAAACCGGCGTCTGGATCTCCGGCTTCTTCGGCAGTGGTAAATCGCACTTCCTGAAAATCCTCTCCTACCTGCTGGACGGGCAAAAGCTCATCGGCGGCAAGCGTGCCGTGGACTATTTCATTGACGATCATAAGATTGAGGATGCCATGGTGCTGGCAGACATGAAGCTGGCTGCCGACACTCCCACTGACGTTGTCCTGTTCAACATCGACTCCAAGAGCGAGCAGACTGGCAAGCAGTCCAAGGATGCCATCGTTACGGTTTTCCTAAAGGTGTTCAACGAGATGCAGGGCTTCTACGGCTCGATGCCCTATGTGGCCGACCTCGAACGCCAACTGTCCGAGGATGGCCGCTACAATGAGTTCAAGCAGGAGTTCGCCGCCGCCACCGGAAAAAGCTGGGAGGATTCCCGCCGCAAGTTCGATTTCATCCAAGATGACATCGTGGATGTTCTGGTGGACATGGACTACATGAGCGAACCCGCCGCCCGCAACTGGTGCGAAAAGGCCGCCGAGCCTTACCAGATCAGCATCGAAAACTTCGCCCGCATGGTGCGCGAGTACATCGAGAAAAAGGGTCACAATCATCACGTCTGCTTCCTCGTTGACGAGGTCGGCCAGTACATCGGCGACGATTCCCGCCTGATGCTCAACCTGCAAACCATCCGCGAGGAACTGGGCAAGGAGTGCAAGGGCAAGGCGTGGGTCATCGTCACCAGCCAGCAGGATGTGGATTCCATCACACAGGTCAAGGGCAACGACTTCTCCAAGATTCAGGGGCGGTTCGACACCCGCCTGTCGCTATCCAGCGCCAACGTGGACGAGGTCATCAAAAAGCGTATCCTTGCCAAGAACGACACCGCCGACCAGACCCTGCGTGTGCTGTATGAGCAGAAAGCCACGCCCCTGAAGAACAAGCTGAAATTTGAAGATCTGCCGGAGATGAAGCTCTACGATGACACCCGCGACTTCGTGGACGTCTACCCGTTCATCCCCTACCAGTTCAAGCTGCTGGGCAGCGTGCTGACCTCCATCCGCCAGTACGGCGCGTCCGGCAAGCATCTGTCTGAGGGCGAGCGCTCGATGCTGGCGCTGTTCAAGGAGTCCGCCGAAGCGCTGCAAAACAAGTCTGACGGCGCACTCGTGCCGTTCAGCCTGTTCTATGACGCGCTGGATGAATTCCTCGATGCCGCCCACCGCCGCGTCATCATGCAGGCGCTGGACAACAAGAACATCAACCCGGACGGCGGCGATGACTGCTTTGCCGTCAGCGTGCTGAAAGCCCTGTTCCTCGTCAAATATGTCAAGGAGTTCCAGAAAGCCACCGTCACCAACCTGACGACGCTGCTCATCTCCGACATGGACGAGGATCGCCTTGCCCTGACCCAGAAGGTGCAGGACGCGCTGGACGTGCTGATCCACGAAACGCTTGTGCAGAAAAACGGTGATGTCTACGTATTCCTGACCGAGGAAGAGCAGGAAATTGGCCGCGACATCAACCGCCAGAACGTGGAAATGACCGACATCATCCACCGCACGGCGGACATGATCTACACCCAGATCCTGACCGAATCCAAATACAAATACCCCAAGTTCAATGGCCGCTATACGTTCAGTTACAACCAGCAGGTGGACGACCAGCCGTTCAAGGTCAACCAGAATTATGACATCGGCGTCCGCGTGCTGACCCCCTATTACAGTGATGGCACCGATGAGCAGCGCCTGCGCCTGATGTCCGGCCAAGGCCGTGAGGTGCTGGTCGTGCTGCCCGATGACCGCGAGTTCCTCAACGAGATCAGTCAGGCAATGAAGATCGAGAAGTATCTGCGCACCAACGCGGCTTCCCAAATCGAGCGCTACGAGGCCATCTGCGAGAATAAGACCAAGGAGATGCGCACCCGCCTGAGCAACGCCAAAATCTACTTGGTCGATGCGCTGAAATCCGCCACAATCTACGTCAACGGCGATATTGCCCAGCTGTCCGCCAAGGACGTGCAGGGGCGCATCGGCGAAGCCCTCGCCCGCCTTGTGGACACGGTCTACCACAAGCTGACCTACATCGATACCGCCTTTAATGAGGACGATGTCGTCAAGGAGTTCCGCCCCAACCACCAGATGAGCCTGAACGCCGTCACCTCCACCGAGCCGAACGCCCCCGCGCAGGACGATGTGCTGGCCTACATTGACAACAACTCCGCCCTGCACGCCAACACCTCCATGAAGTCGCTGAAAGACCGCTTCACCAAAGCGCCCTACGGCTTTGTGGATGATGACGTGGAGTGGATCGTTGCCCACCTGTTCAAAAAGGGGCAGATCAGCCTGACGCTGAACGGCGCAGTGCTGACCCTGAGCGCCGCCAACGGCGACGAGATCGCCCGCTATATCACCAAGCGCGAATTCCTCGACAAGCTGTTGACGAGCCGCAAGGAGCACCCGAAGCCCGAATGGGTGCGCATGGTGCGCGAAATCATGCGTGAGCTGTTCGGCAACAACGCCCCCACCGAGGACGAGGACGGCCTGATGCGCGCCTGCCGCAAAGCCTGCGCCGACCTTGCCGCCACGCTGGCCAACCGCAAGCAGTACGATTACGTCAAGCCCTACCCCGGCAAGGCAGTCATCGACAGCGGCCTTGCACTGCTGCGCCCCGTGGCACAGTGGAACGACCCGATGGAGTTCTACAAGCAGATGTACCAGCGGCAGGACGACTTCCTCGATTTTGCCGAGGATTACGACCCCGTCAAGGCGTTCTTTGCCGGTGTGCAGAAAGAAATTTTTGATAAAGCGCTGGATCTGATGCGCATTTATGAGGACAGCAAGAGCTTTATCGTCAACGACAAAGTCGAAAACACGGTCAAAGAGATTTACGCCATCCTCCGCGCTGCCAAGCCGTACCAGCAAATTCAGAAGCTGCCTGCCCTGTTGGACCAGTACAACGAAGCCTATGTTGAAGTGCTGGAAGCAGCCACCAAGCCGGTGCTTTCCACAATTGCAGCGGACCGCGCCCGCGTGCTGGAAGTGCTGGACGAAAAGCCCTACAAGGCGCAGTACGGCAACGCCTACGCCGCGCAGTTTGACGAGCTGAAGAAAAAGGCGGAAACCTGCAATAATGTCACCATCCTGCGCAGCTATGCAGACCAAGCCGATGCCGTGCGCATCCGCCTGCTGAACGAGATGGATAAGCGGGATGAGAAACTTACTCCGCCGACGCCCCCGACCCCGCCGACTGGTGGTGATGACCCCGTCATCCCGCAGCCACCCAAACCGCAGCCCAAGCGCCGCAAGAACCTCGCCATCAAATCCCTGACCCAGACCACCAGCTGGCGCATCGAGAGCGACGCCGACATTGACGCCTACCTCGCTGCCCTGCGCCGCCGCCTTGAATCCGAACTTGACCCCGACACGATTGTGAACGTGGAGTTCTAAACTAAGGAGAAATCTTATGACCTATTTTGAAAGTGTTCAAGAACTTTTAGAGGCCAAAGAGGGCGAACACGTCCAATTTAAGGAAGCAAAAAATCGTTTTGATTTTGGTGAAGCAGCAAAGTGTTGCTGTGCTTTGGCAAACAATGGTGGTGGCGCATTGGTATTTGGCATCACGGATAAAAGACCCCGTAAAGTGGTCGGCAGTGCCGCCTTCGACCAGCCAGAGCGCACACGCATGGGTTTGATTGAAAAACTGAAAATCAACATCGATTTCCGACTTTTCACCTATGATGGGAAAAGGGTTCTTGTATTTGATGTAAAGAGTCGTCCGATTGGTTTGCCGGTACAATATGGTGGTGTGGCGTGGATTTACGAGGCGGATGAACTAAAGCCCATGCCGGAGGATATGCGCCGCAATATCTACGAAGAAACAGGCGGCGATTTCTCCGCAACAATCTGCACAGGTGCAACGGTGGACGACTTAGACGAATCCGCCATTGAAAACTTCCGAGCAATGTGGATTGCAAAGAGCAAGAAAAAGCAGCTTGCGACACTTTCCAAAGAGCAGCTTCTCCACGATTGCGGCGCAATTACGGACGAGGGCTTAACCTATGCCGCACTGGTTCTGTTCGGAAAAAGAGCGGCGCTCACAAAGTTTTTGCCGCAGGCAGAAATCATTTTTGAATACCGCTCATCCGAAGCGTCCGGCCCCGCAAACCAGAGAGAAGAGTTTCGTGTCGGATTCTTTGCCTGTTATGACCGCATTTGGGAACTTGTCAACTTGCGGAATGATAAACAGCATTATCAGGAAGGTTTCTTTATATTTGACATTTTTACCTTCAATGAACGTGTCGTGCGCGAAGCAATCCTGAATGCAGTAAGCCACCGCAATTATCAGTATGGCAGCAGTATATTTGTGCGCCAGTACCGTGATAGACTGGTTGTGGAAAGCCCCGGAGGTTTCCCGTTTGGCATAACACTTGATAATGTACTGGATCGCCAGCTGCCGCGCAATCGTTGCATCGCTGAAATTTTTGCCCTATGCGGTATGGTGGAGCGCTCCGGACAAGGCATGAATCTGATGTTCGAGTTGAGTGTGCAGGAGGCAAAACCCCTTCCCGATTTTACAGGAACGGACGATTTTTTTGTGATTGTCACGCTGAACGGACTGATTCTTGATAAAGCAATGCTTTCTGTTATCAACCGAATCAGTGAAAACTGTGGCGAACTTCTGTCCACCGAGGATTTCCTGACCATTGACGCGCTGTACCACGAGCGTACACTCACGCCAAAAATGCAATCCCGCTTGGATAGATTGACAGGCATGGGTATTGTTGAGCATATTGGACGCAAGAAATATATTCTTGCAAGAAGTCTTTATGCAGCCACGGGTAAATCCGGCATCCATACACGGCGTGTCGGGTTGGATCGTGATACTAACAAGGAGCTGCTGCTGAAACATATACGTCAAAACAATGCTGTTGGAACTCCGTTCAAAGAATTGCAGCAAGTTTTGCCAAGCCTTAGTCGCAATCAGATAAAAGCATTGATGAAAGAACTCAAAGACAATGACAAGGTGCATTGTGATGGAAAAACGAGCGCTGCAAGGTGGCATATTAACAACTGATGTATTATGACGCAAAGCTAACACTATGCCAAACTTGGAACCAACTTGGAACCAACTTGGAACTAACTTGGAATCAACTTGGAACTAACTTGGAATCAACTTGCGTATAACTTAGAACTAATCCAACCGTAGGGGCGGATGCTCGCATCCGCCCGCCCCACCCTACAAAGTCAATCCTAAAACATAGGAGATGTATAACATGGACAAACCCGCAATCAAAAAGTTTGCTGTATGGGCGCGCAATAAGCTGATTGCCGATACCAAATACCGCGCCGGGCTGGTTGGCGTGACGGAAACCGCTGTTGTCGAGCCGCTGCCACAGTCCAATGAAACCGTGCAATTCTTTGACGTTGGTCTGCCGCAGCCCTACCGCATCGAGGGCGACGCCGTCACCCAGCGGCAGCGCTTTGTGGCGGAGCTGAATAAGGAGACCGCCAAACAGGGCAGCTACACGGCGGCGTACCAGACTGTGGTGGATAAGGTTGCCTACACATGGTTCAACCGGCTGATTGCGGTGCGGTATATGGAGGTCAACGACCTGCTGCCCAGCCGCACGCGGGTTTTGTCCAGCGCGGACGGACGCGCCGAGCCGCAGATCGTCACCAGCCCGTTTGACGCGGTGCTGGACTACACCCCTGCCGAGCAGCAGCAGATCGTGACCCTCAAAAACGACAACAAGCTGGACGAGGCATTCCGGCTGCTGTTCCTCAAACAGTGTGCCGCGCTGGGCGACTGCCTGCCCCGACTGTTTGAGCAGGTGGACGACTATATGCCGCTGCTGCTGGCGCTCTCCTTCACCGATAAGGACGGCGTGGTCTGCCATCTGGTAAACGACATCCCGGAATCCGACTGGCAGGACGCTGTGCAGATCGTGGGCTGGCTGTACCAGTATTACAACACCGAGCCGAAAGAGCAGGTGTTCGCCAATCTGAAAAAGAACATCAAGATTAGCGCCGAGAACATCCCCGCCGCCACCCAGCTGTTTACGCCGGACTGGATCGTGCGGTACATGGTAGAGAACAGCCTTGGCCGTTTGTGGAGCGAGGGGCACCCCGATTTTGACAAATCCGAGTGGAAGTATTATCTGGACGAAGCCCCGCAGGAGCCGCAGGTAGCGCAGCAGCTGGCCGAGCTGCGCAAGGGGTACGCCGCCCTGACGCCGGAGGATATAAAGTGCATCGACCCCTGCATGGGCAGCGGGCATATTCTGGCATATCTGTTTGATGTGCTGATGCAGATTTACCGCAGCGCGGGCTATACTGACCGTGACGCCGCCGCCAGCATTGTGGAGCATAACCTCTACGGTTTGGACATTGACGACCGCGCCGCGCAGATGGCCTATTTTGTCGTGATGATGAAAGGCTGCCACTACGACAGCCGCTTCCTGCGCCGCCACCTGAACCCGCACGTTTATGCGATACAGGAGAGCGGAGAACTGACCACTGACGCACTGGGTCGCCTTGGCAAACAGGAATCCACCGCTCGCGCCCTGCTGGATGGGTTTAAGAACGCGAAAGAGTACGGCAGCATTTTGCAGCCGAAAGTTACGCTGGCAGAACTGGACGCCTTGCAGGAGCAGCTGCGGGAAGTGGACGGTGCGTCCGACATGGGCAGCTTTACCGACCAGTTTGTAGCAGGACAGTTGCTGCGTGTGCTGTGCCCACTGGTGGAGCAAGCACGGATGCTGGTGCAGAAATATGATGTAGTCGTGACGAACCCGCCGTATATGGGCGCAAGCAATATGAACCCGCGCTTGAACGACTTTATCAAGAACCACTACCCCGATTATAAGAGCGATTTCTTCTCGGCGTTTATTGTGCGTGGGTCGGAGATGACAAAGCCGGAGGGTTACTGCGGCTATTTCACGCCCTATGTATGGATGTTCATTCAGAGCTATGAAAAGCTGCGTGAATACCTGTATACCAATGCTACGATTGAAACACTGATTCAGTTTGAATATTCGGCGTTTGAAGAAGCAACTGTGCCTGTTTGTACATTTGCATTCAAGAACAGCCATGTCAGCAAAAAAGGCTGCTATCTGCGCCTTGTGGATTTTCGCGGCGGTATGGAAGTACAGCGCCAGAAAACGTTGGAAGCGATTGCAAACCACAATTGCGGTTTCTACTATGAGCAGAACACGGACAACTTCTCCAAAATTCCGGGCAGCCCGGTGGCATATTGGGTAAGTAATGAAATGCTGAGGAGTTTTGCGGATTTTGCACCATTAGGAGATAACTATCCTATTTGCATAGGAATGAGAACAGGCGATGATGAACGTTTTTTGCGTGCGTGGTATGAAGTTCCCTTTACGAAAATAGGAATAGGATACAAAAGTGCATCTGAATTTACAGAACAACACCGCAAATGGGTACCCTACAATAAAGGAGGGGAATATCGGAAGTGGTATGGAAATAATATCCTTGTTGTCAATTGGGAAAATAATGGTTTAGAAATCAAGGACAATACCCGTAGAAAGTATCCACAGCTAGGCGACAATCTTAATTGGAAAATAACAAATGAGAAACACTATTTTAAAGAGGGAATAACATGGGGTACAATTTCATCTGGTGCGGCATCTTTTAGAGCTTATGGGTGCGGCTTTATATTTAGTACAAAAGGTTCTGCAATAATTGTAGCAGGAAGACAAAGGCAACACCTGTTATGCTTTTTGAATTCTAAAATTGCATACTCAATGTTAAAAGTACTTTCTCCAACAGTGGGATTTGACGTAGGATATATAGGAAGTATACCTTATAGAACCCCAAAGGAAAAGAGTGCAGAGATAGTAGAGAATTATTATAAAAAAAATGTGGACTTTGCGAAAAAGGACTGGGACTCCTTCGAGACCTCCTGGGACTTTAAGCACCATCCGCTAGTATAATAGAACTAAAAAGAAGAATGTGAGGTGTGCTATGAGTTGGTATGATGAACTATCATGGATAAGAGAATATCGTTTTCCGCTTTATACAAAAGATAAATCTGTTATAGAATGTTTGGAAGAGTGGATGTTGGATTATAATCAGAATTTGCAAAAGCATGTCAAATTCCTATCACAGGAAGACGTTGAGAAGATAATCTGGTACACCCAAAATTTGAGGAACGCACATAATAGCTATTTACAAGGCGAATATGCTAAAGCATTTGAACTGTTCAATGAAACGATGGGGAAAATTAAGGATAATTTGCCAACAGTTCATATCGGAAGAATAAGAGATAATTTAGCTGAGGAAATTCCGTATTATCGAGTGTGCGCAGGAAATGGAGAATTTACATATAAACAGTGTTTGCACATTCCCTATACTAAAAGACAATTGGCGTCCACAAATAGATTTAGCGCACCAGGAATGCCGTGTAGTTATATGGCAAGCCAGAAAGAAATTGCCTTGTTTGAATGTGGAATGCCAAGTGTGTACCAGTTGGCAGAATATTATGCTGTTGAACATACAGAAAAATTATTGCGTTTGGATATAAATCCATTGACTGATACGATGGCTTTAATTAATCTTAGCTATGATGGGGACGCAGAGGATTTTGTGAAAAAAGAAGCAACAAAATTGTGTTATGTGCTGCCCCTCGTTGCATCATGTTCAGTCGTTGCCCAAAACAAAGAAAAAGCATTTGTGGAAGCATATATTATACCGCAAATGCTTATGGCATGGATAAAAACATGCACAGATTATGTAGGTGTACGCTACAATTCGGATGTTGACAATATTTTGGTCCGGTGTAAGGGTGGATATAATATTGCAATGCCAGCGACTAATCCTAATGAAGAGGGCTACAGCATAGAACTAATACGGATTTTTGGCATAAATAAAAACAACGAGAACAAAAAGGTAGAAACAGTAAATACTGTAAAGGCTTTTAAAGAGAAAAATGCGGAGAAAATAGAAAATTTAATCCAATACTGTGATGATATTCTATATATAGAGGAACACACAAAATCTCAAGAATTGTGCGATATTTGTAGGAAGATCCATTCTGTTTGCTATACGTTTATTACTCTACTTAATAGTTATATGAAAGGTAGTACAAATGAGAAGTATGCGGTGGTGATTGCACTATCCAGAATATTGGATTGGAGTGAACTTGCTTTAGAAAAGGTAGAAGGATTACTTGCACAGATGAAAAGTGATGGCACGTCTGACAAGGAAAATGTAGATACTGCGGAGAAAATTGTTTGTGAATTCAAACAATATGTAGTGAAATTTGCACAGGACATATGCTTTGAGTTAAGTAGAGGTGGAGCATGGGACGATTAATTTCTGATAAATTCGCCGCCTGGGAAGCAGAGTGCAACCAGCGATTTAACCAGCTTAAAGCCAATGAGGAAGAGCTGAACCGCATCTTTATTGATATTTACGGCTTGCAGGATGAACTGACCCCTGAAGTGGAGGATAAGGACGTTACCGTGCGCCGCGCTGACCTGACGCGGGAGATCAAAAGCCTGCTTTCTTATGCGGTTGGCTGTATGTTTGGCCGCTACTCTCTGGATGTGGACGGCCTTGTCTATGCTGGCGGTAAGTGGGATGACAGCAAATATACAACCTTTATCCCGGACGCAGACAACGTGCTGCCCATCACCGACGAAGAATACTTCACCGATGATATTGTTGGCCGCTTTGTGGAGTTTGTAAAAGTCGTGTACGGTACCGATACCCTGGAAGATAACCTTGCCTTCATCGCCAAGGCTCTCGGCACCAAGGGCACCAGCCCCCGCGCCGTCATCCGCAATTATTTCTTAAACGGCTTCTACGCCGACCATGTAAAAATCTACCAGAAACGCCCCATCTACTGGCTGTACGACAGCGGCAAGCAGAACGGCTTCAAGGCGCTGATCTATATGCACCGTTACAACGCCGACACCTCCGGTCTTGTCCGCGCCGACTACCTGTACAAAATGGAGCAGGTCTACGAGAGCGAGATTGCCCGCATGGACGATGCCATCGCCCACGGCGCCAGCCGCGAGGTCGCCCAAGCCACCAAGCGCAAAGAAAAGCTCGTCAAGCAGTTAAAAGAGTGCAAAGACTACGATGACCGTCTCGGCCACATCGCCCTCGCCCGCATCCCCATCGACCTCGACGACGGCGTAAAGGACAACTACGACAAAGTCCAAACCGGCGCCGACGGCAAAAAACAGGCAATTCTGGCGAAGATTTGAGAGAAACTATGAAAAACAACAATGACCTGTTCTACACTTGCAGCCTGATCGAGGATGTCTGCGATGACGACTACGACCATGTGGTTGACCGCCTTGTGGAAGTTTATACCTCATGGATTGATGCCGTGCTTTGCAACTACAACACGGACGTTTACTATCAGTTGCGGGAATATATTTACGAGTGCTGCAAGGAAGGGCAAATCTGCGCCTGAAAATACACACAGTAAGAGGAAAAATCTATGTCTGAACTGAAATACAATCAAATCGTGGATAAGCTGAACACCGAGTTTGCGTCCGAGGGGCGCAGGCTGGTGTTCTGGTACGATGACAACGGCTATTTTGCCGATGATGTGGACGCTATGCCGCTGCAAAATGCAAAAATCTGGCATCTGACGCCTACCAACCAGTTCAGAACCAAGATTTTGCTGGAACGCGAGGACCCGCAGAGCAATTACCTGATCTATGCGCCGTTCCCCAAGCCCCCCGTGGAGCAGAACCACTTGGAGGATACGATTTTGTACTCCAAGCAGTTCCATGCTGACCCGATCTCGCTGCTGTGCTCCGATCTGGGCATTGGGGCCGAGGGCAAGGCCGTCTTGCAGAAATACGCCAAGGTCGTCGGCGAGCAGACCCGCAAGCAGCGGTTCTGTGATTACAAGCTGGCAGCGTACACGGCGGATGCCGTGGAGACAGCGCTGCTCTGCACCGTCTGCAAGTGCCGCACCGCGCAGTTTGAGGACGCACTGCGGGAAATCCTGCTGGCCGACACCCCGGACGGCAACCCCAAGCTGGACGAGCTGGCAAAGTACAAGCTGGATGAGGTGTTCTGGAAGCACTGTGAGACAGAGCTGGGCTTTGCCGTGCCCGCGCCGAATGTGGACAAGCTGAAAATCAGCCTGTTTGTGACAAGCCTTGCCCACAGCGTGAAGGTCATCCCGGACGCATGGCAGCCGTTTGCCGCCGCCAAGCCCGGCAGTGTGCTGGCCTTTATGGACGGCATGATGAACAACATAAACTACGGCGATGCCTTTGACGCAATGGCCGCCGCTGTGCAGGATACGCTGCACGCCAAGGCTGCGCTGGCCAAGCTGCCCCATGACCTGCTGACCGACTGCGAGTGCCTGCCCTGCGTGGATGACCTGCTGACCGGGTGGATGACCGAGCGCCTGCAAGCCGAGGACGTGACCGCCGCGCTGAACGGCGAGAACATCCCGGAGCTGTGCCAGCGCCGCGCCAAGACCCACTTTGGCCGCAAGCTGGCGGTGCAGTATGCCATGCTGGAAAGCGCGTGGCATATCGTCAGCGCTGCCCACTACCGCGCCCCGGCAGATTATGAGCACGTCTGGGCGCAGTATTACCGCGAGGATTACAAAATTGACGCGCAGTACCGTGCGTTTTACACGGCCTACGACAAGCTGGACGAGCCAGCCGCCTACGACAAATTGCAGGGACTGGTTGAGAATATCTACAACACGGAATATCTGGCAAAAATTATCCCTGCGTGGAATACGGATTTCCCGCAGGAACCCGGCATGGGCAGAATGGCGCTGCAGCGGAACTTCTTCTCGGAGTGTGTGGCCGGCAACAAGGAGCGCACCGTGGTGATTATCTCCGACGCCATGCGCTATGAAGTGGGCGCGGAGCTTGCCGCCCTGCTGGCCGAGGACCCGAAGTCTACTGTGCAGCTGACACCCCGGCTGGGCGTGCTGCCGTCTTACACGCGGTTGGGCATGACGGCGCTGCTGCCCCATACGCGGATGGAGATGACGCCGGAGTATCAGGTGCTGATCGACGATATGCCCTGCGAGAACCTGGCGCAACGGCAGGCTGTGCTGCAAAAGCGCGTGCCGCAGAGCGGGTGCATCCAGTTTGACGACCTGAAATCCATGAAAAAAGACGACCTGCGGGCGGTTTTTACCGGCAAGCAAGTCGTGTACATTTACCATAACCAAATTGACGCGCGCGGCGACAAGCCCAACACCGAGGACGAAGTCTTTGCTGCCTGCCGCGAGGCTGTGGAGGAGATCGCTGCCATGATCCGCCGCATTGCGGGCAGCGCGAACACGCTGCACTTTATCGTCACGGCGGATCACGGCTTCCTGTACAAGCGCCACGCGCTGGCGGAGAGCGATAAAATTCCCAACACTGCCCCCAAGACAGCGTTTGTGAACCGCCGCTTTATTGTGGACGCTGACCCCATTGCGCAGCCCGGTGTCGCCAGCCTGCCGATGGCCACGGTGCTGAACACCAAGACGAACACGCTGACGGTGTCCTACCCGACAGCGGCCAATGTGTTCAAGGTGGCGGGCGGCGGCGAGAACTACGTCCACGGCGGCTCCAGCCCGCAGGAGATGATCGTGCCTGTGCTGGACGTGCGGATGGAGAAAGGCCGCATGGAGACCACTACTGTGCAGCTGACGCTGGTGAGCATTTTGAAGAAGATCACGAACCTGATCACCGCGCTGGACTTTATGCAGAACGAGCCGATCAGCGACACTGTGCGCGAGACGACCTTCCGCGTGTACTTTGTGGGAGAAGATAACGAGCGCATCTCCAATGAGAATATCGTGGTGGCTGACAAGCGCGGCGAGACGGCGGCGGAGCGGATGTTCCGCCTGCGGTTTAGCTTCAAGAACCGGAAATACGACAACAAAAAGCCGTATTATCTGGTAGCCTACGATGATAAAAATTCGGTTGAGGTGCTGCGCCGTCAGGTCGTCATGGACATTGCGATGGCGGACGACTTCGGATTTGGCTTCTGATGCAAGGAAGGAACGATTATGAGCCGTGGATTTAACATGTGGAACTATATGACCTACCACCTGGTTCACGATTACTTTAAGGCAAAGAAAAAGAAAAAAACGGAAATCCAAAATTTTGAGGTAAAGAACTATAAAGCAGCACAAAAGGCCGCAGAACAATGGATTAAGAGTGTGCGCAAATTTGCTGAAAGTTCGTATGGGGTGCATTACCCCAAAGAACTTTATTACGGTGCAACCCAGGTGTTGTTGGCTGTTTGTGCGGAGATCTACCGCAATGACCATACCTGGAACGACCACCGGAAAATTTTGGTGGATTACATCATCAACAGCGGCACGGACGGTGTGTGGTTTTCTGATTTTAAAGCGGCCACCGGTGCCGATGCAGACGTAAGGAAGCTGATCCCGCTGGGGTGGGTTGATGTTGATGAGTGTGGTGAATTCTGGACTTGCCTGGGCCGCTGCCTGAAAAAATGCCGGACTCCGCAAAGCAAATACGATGAATTGACCACGCCCTTGCAAAGATTTATTGCGGCTTTTGCATTCTGCGGGCCGCTGCAATCCAGTGTAGAAACCATCGGCACGCGATTTTTGAGCCGGGCATCAGATGGGGTTGAGCGCGCAATGCATGCCCCACCGCCCAAGGTGGATGTTTGGGGCAGCGGAAGCTCTATGGAACACATCCAGAAAATGAAGGTGATCTGGGATCACCTTTTGAACAGCAGCGATGGCGGGCGGGAAATTGATGACCCGCAGCTGTTATTATCCATGCTGATAGGGAAAACGATTACGGATATTATCATGTACGGGAACATTCCTGCAAAAGATAAGCTGTTGGAAGTTGAAATGGTCTTTGCCGAAAACCGCCTGGAGCTTGGAACAACCGCTAAAGAATTTGTACTGGATATGGCAAACCATGGTGAAGCATGGAAGCTGGTCAGCCAGATGATGACGCCACAGGGGGACCAGCCGCCAATGTTCTGGCAGATTGCGCAGATTATGTCCATCAAGGGCAACTGCAAGGATGAGCTTGATAATTTGATTCAGGAGTTTATGGGTTTTGCTTATTGCTTTGTTTCGGAGATCATGAAAAAATATCCGAACGGCGGCTATGACCGTGAAAAGCTGCTGCCCTACTTAAAGACCCTGATGCCTGCTGAAGCACCGAAAAATTGACGGAGGATAGTACAATGCCTGATTTGGATGATAAATACAGTGAATTCAGCCGCGAGATTGGCAACGACGAACCTACACAGGATAATGCTGCCGGTGCAGAAAAGGAACCGCAGCCGGATTTCAGCGATAATGCGGATCTGTATGCGGTGCTGTGCGTCAGCAAAACGGCCTCCTCGGATGAGATCAAGTCTGCTTACCGGCGCTTGGCAAAGGAGTACCACCCTGATGTAAGCAGTGATGCGGATGCAGACGAGAAGTTCAAAAAAATTCAGCATGCCTATGAAACCCTGTTCGATGAAGTGCAGCGTGCGATGTATGATCTTGGCGGCGACAGCATGGCGGGGCTGAGTTATGAGCAACGGCTGAAATCGGTGTTCCAAGGCCGCATCGTCCGCAAGGATTTGACGAAGAAAATCAAAGAGGGCGCGAATGTGCCCGTCTATGTGCTGGAATTCCTGCTGGGGCAGTATTGCAGCAGTGATGACCCGGCTATTATTGAAACCGGCGTTGAAACGGTAAAGAAGATTCTTTCTGACAACTTTGTACGCCCGGATGAAGCACAGAAGATTCTTTCCTTGCTGAAGATGAACGGCAGCCATACCATTATTGATATGGTTACGGTGCATCTGGATATGCGCAAGGATGTGTATCTGGCCGAGTTCTCGAACTTGGGCGTGAAGGATATTCCTATTGAGGACGAATACCCGCAGAAGTATGACCGCCTGCTCTGCGGCGGCATCTGGTGCATTGTGCAGCTGAGCTATGAATTTATCGAGGAAGATAAAAAGTCTGCGCCGATCCGCATCAACCGCGTGACACCTATCCAGATGCCCCATGTCGATCTGGATGAGATCAGGCAAGGACGCAAGGCATTCAGCAAGGAAGAATGGCTGGGCCTGATGCTGCGTTCTGCCGGTTATGAGCCTGAATCGCTTACCTATCGTGAACAGTGGCTGCTGCTGACCCGTATGATTCCGTTGATAGAGAATAACTTCAACCTGTGTGAGCTTGGCCCTCGCAGCACCGGTAAATCCCATATCTATAAGGAAATTTCGCCCAACAGTATCTTGGTTTCCGGCGGTCAGACCACCGTTGCCAACCTGTTCTATAACATGGGGCGCAAGACCGTGGGTTTGGTCGGCTTGTGGGACTGCGTTGCCTTTGACGAGGTTGCCGGCATTAAGTTCAAGGACAAAGACGGCGTGCAGATTATGAAGGACTACATGGCGTCCGGCTCCTTTGCGCGCGGCAAGGAGGAGAAGGCGGCCTCAGCCTCCATGGTATTTGTGGGCAATATCAACCAGAGCGTGGACGTTGTGTTGAAAACCTCCACGCTGTTTGAGCCGTTCCCGCCGGAGATGGGCACCGACACGGCATTCCTTGACCGTATTCACTGCTACTTGCCCGGCTGGGAAATCCCGAAATTCCGTCCGGAGCATTTCACCAACAGCTACGGCTTTATCAGTGACTACATGGCGGAATTCATCCGCGAGCTGCGCAAGGTGCAATATGGCGATGCGCTGGATAAGTATTTCAAGCTGGGCAAGAACCTGAACCAGCGTGATACGATTGCCGTGCGCCGCATGGTGGATGGCTACTTAAAGCTGATGTACCCCAACGGCGAGTTCAGCAAAGACGAGTTGGAAGAAGTGCTGCGTCTCTCGCTGGAGATGCGCCGTCGTGTCAAGGAGCAGTTGAAGAAGCTGGGCGGCATGGAGTTCTATGATGTGAACTTCTCCTACATTGATAACGAAACCTTTGAGGAAAAGTATGTTTCTGTGCCGGAGCAGGGCGGCGATACGCTGATTCCTGAAGGCATGGGTGCGCCGGGCCAGTTATACACGATTTCTCGCGGCAAGTCCGGTATGATCGGCGCGTTCCGTCTGGAAAGTCAGATGCTGCCCGGCAGCGGCAAGTTTGATAAGACCGGCCTTGGCAGTGATGGCAAGGCGAAGGAAGCCGCCAACACTGCCTTCAACTTCCTGAAAGCCAATGCACGGCATATCAGCGGCAACATCAGCACCACGGCAAAGGATTACATCGTCAACTATCAGGATCTGCAGGGTATCGGCATGACGGAAAAGTTGGCATTGCCCACGGTGATCGCACTGTGCTCCATTGCCATCGGACGCCCGACGCTGAGCAGTCTTGCTGTGCTGGGCGATATTTCCATCGGAGGCACGCTGATTAAAGTGGATGAACTGGCCAACACCTTGCAGGCTTGTGCAGACTGCGGTGCGAAGAAAGTGCTGCTGCCGGCTGTGTCTATGGTGGACTTTGCCACTGTACCAGCAGACTTGATGACTGCTTTCCAGCTGATTCCATACCAGAATGCTGAGGATGCCGTGTTTAAGGCGCTGGGGGTTGAATAAGCGCAGAAAGCGGGCAGATTATGACATGGGAAGAATATTACAGTAAATTTTACGGCTGGGCTACTTTTACCCAAATCAAAAGGCTGCCCGATGCAATGCTGAATGCGGATGTGAACCCGGCAGAAATTGTAGATGTTGCGCGGGATATTTTGGATGAAAAAGCAGCCGGGCGCTTAATGAAACGAGCTGCCAATGCCGGTATCCAATTCACTGCTGAGCAAATTCTGGAGCTTTCCCAATGCGAAGCCGATGAAGGGCTGTATGTGATTCTGAAAACTTCTTCGTGTACTTTTTCGCAAACGCAGTTGGATGATATTTACTTTGAAACTGGTAATGACAATGTTCGCCGAAAGGTACTTGAAATTGCTCAAAATCAGGGGATTCGTTTGCAGAGAGTGTGTGATGAAGAATCAGAGGAAATTACACCACAACGCAAACATAAGCGCCCCGGTCTTTTAAGTGCATTATTTTTCGGTGCGCTTACGGATAAAGATTCTGGTAAAATGTCGGGCTTGCAATTTAGCGTCGGCGATCACGTCCGGGTTCGGTATCGTGGTCAAGAGGGAACGATCATTGGAATTCATGGAAATTTGTATATGGTTTCTTTGAAAGATGGTGCGTATGTGGACTCTTACATTGCGTCAGATTTAGGAAAGTGCTGGTAGAGGAGACAAGTTTGCAGACAGCCCAACCACGGATATTCGTGATTGTTTTCCAAAGAACAAGGAAAATTTTGTTCGAAATCTGAAGTACATGGCTAAATTTGTGGAGTGAAATTGCTATGATCCGTCACATTTTATTCTGGAAATACACTGACACGGTTAAAGAGGAACACAAAGAAGCGGAAGCACTGGCGTTCCTGCAAAAATCCGTTGCGACAATGGTCGGTCATATTGAAGGCCTCCGCTGCGCAGAAATCAATACAAACACTGCCGGCAGGGAGTACAATCTCGTATTCTATTCCGAGCTGCGGGATGCAGATGCCTTACAAGCATTCCAAAATCATCCGCTGCATATTGCCCACCGGGAGCGCTGCAAGGCCCTTGTGACAGACCGTTTGTGCGGAGATATGGAGGCAGATTGAACATGGTTCTGTATTATTCCGGCACCGGCAACAGCAAATTTATCGCAAAATGTATCGCGTCCGCGCTTGAAACAGATTGCCTCAATCTTAATGAGCGCATCAAAACTGGAGACACCTCGTCTGTTCAGACAGAGGAAAATGTAATATTGGTCACGCCCACCTATGCTTGGCGGATTCCGCATATTGTTTCCGACTGGCTTGAAAAAGTGGATTTAGTCAGCGCTAAACGCATCTGGTTCGTGATGGATTGCGGCAGCGAGATCGGCAATGCAGCAAAGTACAACCAGGAACTTGCCGCACGGAAAGCCCTTATCTACATGGGCACGGCCCAAATCGTTATGCCGGAAAATTATATTGCTTTGTTCTCGGCACCGGACAAGCAGGAAGCAAAAGCGATTGTCGAGAACGCAAAGCCCGCTATCCGAAGCATCATTGACTGTATCCGTAATGGGATGGAATTTCCCGCACCGCGAAATAATTTGTATGACCGCTTTATGAGCGGTGCGGTAAATCCCATTTTCTACAAGGGAATCGTCAAGGCGGATGCCTTTACGGTAAGTGATGCCTGTATCGGCTGTGGAAAATGTGTGCAGCTGTGCCCATTGAATAACATCCGTCTGGATAAGGATAAACCTGTCTGGGGGTCAAATTGTACGCATTGCATGGCCTGTATTTGCTATTGCCCGAAAGAAGCTATCGAGTATGGCAAAAGAAGCGTGGGCAAACCGCGTTATCATTTTGAGGCATTGGGCATGGCTGAGAATATTGTTTGATTAAGATGGCTCCCGGTTTTGCAAATCGGAACTTGTAGGAAAATTTCCTGGACTTTCCTTATTTTACAGGCTTTTCAGCCCATTATATAGTGAAATGATATGTATTTTCCCTTATTTTTGCCCTTATACGGAATCTGCAAGGGAATAAGGAAAATTTTTGTTTAAGCATTGCTCGCTACTTTATCAAGAAGTCTTGCGGAATCTCGCTTTGCTTT
>ENA-ORRW01001101-ORRW01001101.1-human-gut-metagenome-genome-assembly--contig:-NODE-1101-length-27710-cov-13.997577_pt1 | contig 27710 bp, 14 predicted proteins | sample MGYA00242183_ERZ509150 | MGnify/ENA primary metagenome ERZ509150 (study PRJEB26280, sample SAMEA2338639) | human gut metagenome | biome: human gut; feature: human-associated habitat; material: faeces... | reverse complement strand
GTGTCAGCCCTAAATTATTTTTGTTTGAAAAAGTTTTACCGGACAGCAATAATTTATTATTTACCTTGCATCGGCTCTCAAGTCATTCACGAAGGGAAGTGTGTGGCTCACGAAAAGCAGAATGAGATGATAGATTTGGCAGTAAGTTCTTCTCTATTTTGCTGTGGGACGGAGTTACTTCCTTACCAAAACGAGCATTAACAACAAGGAGATGCTACCAACTAGTAGATACTAACAAACAAAACAACGTAAACGATATGAAACACAAAAGCAGTATGTGTCTCACCCTTTGTGGTGAGATTTATATGCTCAATCTTGATGAAGCGCTGCTGTTTGAGGCTGATGACCACTACACGAAAATACGCAATCTGTATGGCAACAAGATCATGGTGCCCTTCTGTCTCGGGGAGATAGAAAGGGAGATTCGGACGAGGTTTCCAGACCACAACAATTTGGTCAGGATGGGCCAGAAATACATCATCAACAAGAATCGGGTCTTCTACATGAATGCACTCAAACAGACGGTGTCGCTCTACGACTCCAATGGGCAGGTGGTCGTACTCAATGTATCGAAACCTGCGCTCAGAAGCTTGATGCAGGACACACGTAACTCTTATGCGATGCAGTCCTCGGATGAGCCCGACGACCCTGACCTCGATCCTGACGAAGGAAAGGGGTGTGGATTTACCTCCCCATCCGCTGATTGAATGGACATTTCCCATAGTGTGAGACGTGGGACACCCTTTGCGGTGTATTTCCATTCACGAAAAGATCACAATAGTTCACGAAAAGGGCCATTGCGATTTTGTATGACTCCATAGATTATGTGTAATTTTGTACACGCTTACTCTGACAAAAAGAGGTCTATCAAAGTCTCTTTACCTTATAATATGTATATAGGAAGAGCAACAGAAAAAGAAACAATTTATTTGTACAATTAAATAAGAATATGAGAATTGGTACACCCCAAAAAGAGGTAAAAAGGCCCCTCTTCACATTGTTTTATATATTGTTCTCCCTAATAGTCTCAAATAGACTTTGTCAGAGACATTTTTATGGAGACACAATAAGTGTGCCTATCACATCTCTAGCGACTCTATCCATTATAATGATGAGTAACACGGCTATTGTCTTCCTTGTGACAAAACAAGAAGTACTTTAACTATAAGCTGCGAGGTTACAATTCAAAGGGAAAATAGATAAACAGAAACAACAATAAATAATTTTACAACAATGAAGAAAACATGCTCGTTTATCTTAATGGCAACAACAATAGTTGGGGCTGTTATTGCGAAAGGTTTTTCTCCTTTTAGTGTACCAACTCAAGAAGAGGCTGTTGGCAGTGCAAAAACGGAGAGCGCACCATCTATGCTGGTTGAGACAGAAGAATCTTCTGCTGATTCTTTGTCAGTATTTGTATCTGACAAATCCATACCACTATCATTCACTAATGATAAGACATTTCCTTGGACAATTGGAGAGGGCTATCTGCAAAATGGCAATGTTGGAAACACAAACAGTGCTTCCACACTGTCATTTTCATACAATTGTGACAAACGTACAGAGCTGAGCTTTGATTGGGCTTGCAACGAGTATAGCTGGCACAAGTTGTACTTGTATATTGATGGGGTTTTGACAAACACCACAACAAACTCTTCGTTCACTTCTCCACGATATTTTATAGACAAAGGTAGTCATGTGATAACGTTTAAGGATTCCATCGGTAACTATACAGGTGACCGATATTATCGTAGTGGGATACGGAACATCTGCGTGAGATCCATCTTGCCATTAGAGACAATAGCTCTGACAGAGAAATCACAACCGCTGACGTTCATCAATGAATCAGAATACCCATGGACAACAGAAGATGGGTATATTCAAAATGGAAACTATGGACATCGGAATAGTACGTCAAAGTTCTCAACGACTATTAAAATTGACAAACCTTCGAAATTTTCATTTTGGAGCTCGAGTTACCCTTATGATTATAGTAATTACCACTATTTCGGTTTTAAAATCAATGGCGAGACCTATATGGGTAGAGAAAATGGTTCTGGACTGACTTCTGTTTTATTGGAACCTGGTGATTATACATTAGAATGGTGCGATTCTATATATAATAATACCTCTGAAAATGTAAAGACCAAAATTCAAAACATAGAATTGTCTTCTAATTGGGTTGACGTAGAGCTTACCAAGGCTGGAACTCTTGGTGTAGAAGTGTTATATAAGGTTGACGTGCTGAAGGAAGTAGAACTTTTGAAGGTTTCTGGCAATCTAAATAGTGATGATTGGACGGCTATCAAGAATATGAAGAACCTGTTAGGCTTGGATTTATCGGAGGCTAAGTTTAACTCTGTACCAGGCTATGCGTTTGATGGATTGAGCAATTTGTCATATGTTGTTTTGCCTGAAGGACCAACAAGTATTGGACAATACGCATTTAAAGAGACGCAAATACTAAATATTGATATTCCGAACACCGTGACATCCATTGGCCGCTTCGCTTTTGCTGGCACTAGAATAAGAAGTGTTCATTTTAAAGAGGGTTCTGAACTGACGTATATTGGAAACAATGCATTCGGAGGGTGTACCTCTTTGGAGCAATTTATCATGCCCAATACGGTAATATCTCTTGGAACATACGATGGCAATGTTAACAGTGCGTGTGAAACTTTCTACAACTGCACTAATCTCGAAAAGCTTCATTTCTCAGATGCTTTATTAACTTTGGAAAAAAGTGTTTGCTATAAATGTACCAAGTTGAAAGAAGTTCATCTACCACAAAATATTCAGTCTATACGTAGCAATGCATTCCGCCAAACGCCATTTTTAAGAAAAATAGAATTGCCTGCATCGTTAAAAACAATAGACAACGAAGCATTTTGGCAATGTGGACTCGACAGTGTTAAATTACCAATAGCCCTATCCACATTGGGCTCCTACGCTTTCCGAGAATGCAAGAATCTGAAATATGTGGAATTGCCATCTTATATAGGCAATTACTATGAAAATTTCTATGAATGTAATTCCATCCAGAAAATTGTGTGTAAGTCCGCAACACCTCCTGTAATTTCAAAAGACCCATTCTCTTATGGACCATCCAAGTCGGGTGTTACCTTGGTTGTACCATCATTTGCGGTTGCCAACTATAAACTCGACACATACTGGTATCAGTTTGGAAACATTCAGGAAATGGATGTTGACTTGGATTATTGGCGTATTGCCGGTGCTTTATCATTGACTAACAACCGTCGTATGAATGGTAAGCCAGATATAGACTTGTACTATGGAGGACAGTTTGCCATTAGTGGTAACGCTCCGATGACAATCAAGAACTTTGATATATTTGTAAGCGAATCTAATCCTGACCGTTTGCTGAATGATTGTTCATCTATGACAGCAGATAGCGTTACAACCCATTTCTCTGTGGATGCCAACAAGTGGTATTTTCTTACACCACTCCATGACGTGGATCTTACAAAGGTAACACACAGTAACAATGCTTCATTCGTTTTCCGCTACTATGATGGGGCAAGCAGAGCAACCAATGGAACAGGTAGCAGTTGGAGAAATGTAGATGACGGTAAGTTGTTGGCTGGCAAGGGCTACATATTCCAATGCAATTCATCGGGTGTCGTAACTATGCCATCAGAAACGACAGGACACATTCAAGTGTTGAATACAAATGATGTAACGACAAATTTGAAGGCGCATGAATCCACGGCTTCAGCTAACAAAAACTGGAATTATGTAGGCAATCCTTATCCTGCATACTATGACATTTATTATATGGACTTCACAGCCCCAATCACAGTATGGACTGGCAACACCTATAGGGCTTACTCTATAGTAGATGATGACTTTGTACTTCGTCCTATGCAGTCATTCTTTGTACAGAAGCCAGATGCTGTTGACAACATCATCTTCCACAAAGAAGGTCGTCAGATGACATCTGGTATAGAGCGTGGTCCCGCAGCCAAAGTTCGCGCTATGACTGCTGCAAATGTATCACGAAAGTTCTTCAATTTGGAAATTTCAAATGAAGATAGTCTAAAGGACGATACTCGTTTAGTTATCAACGAAGATGCCAGTATTGGTTATGAGATAGAAAAAGATGCTTCTAAATTTATGAGCATAGACGCAGATGTTCCTCAAATATTCACGATTGATGCGGAAGGGAATAATTATGCCATCAATGAACGTCCACAAAAAGATGGAAATATCAGTGTTGGTTATCTTGCATCGAAAGAAGGCTTCTACACTATCAGCGCTGTGAAAGCTGAAGGTGAAATCATTCTTTTCGACAAAGAGCAAAATAAGTACATTGATTTGTCCTTACAAGACTATACATTCTATACGAAATCAACAGAAGGCATAAATGCAACTCGCTTTATACTGATGGTTAAGGCGAATACTGGAGAGGTAACAGGTATTGAGGACACAGCCACATCTCAAACAAAAATAGAAGGTGGAAACGGTTGTGTAAATATTACTATTGGCGCAAAAGCTGATGTTACCATCAACACCCTAAATGGCATTACGATCTTTGATGGCAAGGTGGCTACAGGCAACAATGCCATTTCATTACCTTCGGGTGTATATATTATAAAGGTAGGCAACACATCTTCAAAGGTCGTTGTTTATTAGTAAAATGACTAAATCTTTCAATATATGAGAGGTTACAGATATTTTCTCGTCATACTGGCACTGTTAATCAGTGTCAGTATGCGAGGGCAATACAATCCTACGAATCCTGCGGAGCCAGGTGCCTATTACACCTTGGCTTTGCAGGCCACACCGTCCGGAAGTGGTAGTTTCAATGTAAGCACGACTACAAATTGTTCCGAAGGAACTAATGTGTCATTACGGGCTTATGCAAACTCTAACTTCCAGTTTGTCGCATGGGAAAAGGATGGGGAAGTTATTTCAACATCATCATCCTTTACCTATACCATGCCGGCAAAGAATGTGAAACTTATTGCCCATTTCAAGTACAATCCATCAAGCCCTGCTGAACCGACAGAGCCCGACCTTCCTGTTTATTCTACCTTGTCATTGGCCACAAGTCCGTCAAACTCTGGACATTTCAATATTTCAAGTGGGAATAAATACGAAGTAGGGTCTTCTGTAAAATTACGAGCATACAGTAATTCAAATTTTATATTCAAGAACTGGACGGAAAATGGTGAAGTAATATCAACAAACAGTTCTTTCAACTATGTGGTAAAACCTGGTAATCCTAAACTTGTGGCAAATTTCACATATTCGCCTTCAAGTCCAGAAGAACCTTCTGAGCCACAGTTGTATCACAAACTGTTTTTGAAAAGCAACCCTGCGAACGGTGGCTATTTCAATGTCTCCAGTGGAAACTCCTATCAAGAAGGTTCCTCTGTGTATTTGTGTGCCTATTCCAATCAATGGTATCATTTCCAGAATTGGACATTGAATGGAGAAGTAGTTTCCACGAGCAGTAGTTTCTACTATACAATGCCAACAAGCAATGTTACATTGGAAGCCAATTATACTTATAATTATAATCCTTCCAATCCAGAGGAGCCTTCGAAACCAGTTGGGGAGAAAGTGAATATCTATGGCATGACCGAAAATGGAGTGCAAGGGCAGACCATCACCTATCCTGTATATCTGGAAAACGATATGTTGGTAAAAGGCATGGTTGTCGATTTGCAATTTCCAGAAGGCTTTGTTGTGAATACGGAAGATGTCCGTTTGTCTGGCCGTTCTTCTGGGCATGAGATAAACGTACTGACTTTGGAGAATAACACATTCCGTTTTTCTCTATTGGGTGACGACGCCTTTGATGGCAACAACGGAAAAATGTTTGAAGTCTTGGTAAAGATTCCGCCCGAGGCTCAAATGGGGAAGAACTATCCGGTGGTACTTACCCATGGTGTTATCCATACAGTTGATGGCAAACAGTCTGCCATTTCTGTACGTAACGGTAATATTTATGTGGAAAAAGTGTCTGAGGATGGGTTGTATTCCAAATTCTCTTTCGACAAATTGCAAGGAAGAGTCAAGTTTACAAACCTATCCTCAAACACAGCTACCAGCTATCTATGGGAATTTGGAGATGGGACGACAAGTACTGAGAAATCTCCGCTTCATGTCTATCAGAAATCAGGCTCCTATGTAGTGAAATTAACGACAAAAGGTGAGGTTGATAGTGACGTGGCAGAGATGACTGTCTTTGTCAATGATGAAAGTACTTGGAAAGTGGATGGTACATTCTATCTCTCCGATGAGGAAACAGGAGTACGCTATTTCACTTCAACAGAGTCTCTTTTTCAGTTTATTGGTAGTTCTCCCATTGCTGGAAACGTAAAAGTATCCATTAAGGCTGACAAGGATTTCGTTTATCCACTTGGAAATGCCAATTTACAAGTCCTGAATAAGATATTCAAGACTTTGGCTGCTTCTAACCACGTAGTCACATTCAACAAATGGGGCAATGGACGTAATCCCGTCATAAACTTTGGAAATGGGAAGGATGCCATAAACAAGGATTTTGTAAATCTCCTTGTTGCGAACAATGGATATTTAGAATGTGAAGGAGTGGAGATGAAATTGTGGAACATCAGCTTTAATCCGTCAAGCATCCACAAACTTCAAAGCCAAAAGATAAGGTCTGGAGAGAAAACTGAGGAAGTGGATTTTTCACCAATCAGTACAGACTTGACATTTACATGGACACTACAGTCAAAGCCTGCAGATGTTACTGGTTTTCAAGAGACAGGTGAGCGAATGATACCTTCTATGACTATCGTAAATGAAGGAGAAGGGAACACAAAGCTAACATACTTGATTAGAGGAAAATATAAGAATGAGGCACTCTGTGAGTTCACCCATGAGATTACGGTATCACCAACTTTGGTGGGCTTGTTCTCAAACTTGACTCCTGCAAATGGAACAGTTTCTGAGTCAACATCAGTTACATTGACATGGAATAGTATCAAGAATGCTGTCTATGACGTATATCTGTGGAATGCCCAGAACCAACGTCCTATCACTCCAATAGTTTCTGGTATTTCAAGCTTGCGCTACACATCACAGAATTTCTGTCAAAATGGCTATACCTATAAATGGCAAATTGTTGCAAAGAATGACGGACAGGAAATAGCAAGTGATACGATGACATTTGCTGTAAGAAGTCTGCCTGACCTTCACGTCTATGAGGTAGATTGTTCGGAAGCAGTAGGTGGTAAAAAGTTTACAGTAAAATGGACTGTCAAAAATGATGGCGTAGGCTCTACTGGAGAAACAAGATGGAACGATTATGTTTGGTTGGTAACAGACGTATATGGTGGAACAACTCCATCAGGAACCTCCACAAATAATTCAAAACTGTTGGCTACGGTTCAAAATGTTAAGACTCTCGAACCAGGAGAGTCTTATGACAACAGCGTTGACGTGACATTGAACGAGCGTGTATACGGCAACTACTACATCATCGTAGCTGCCGATATGTACAGTATTACCGACATACAGTGGAGTGCATTAGGTGGTTCTGTCTTGAATCCATACAATCCTTCGCAAGATGGTTCTACATCTTACAAACATTTGTATGCGTCTACTTCCGCTTCATATAATAAGGTGTATGAACAAGGCGAAACATCTACACTCAGTGATAATTTCTTCTACAAGAAGATAAATATTGCTGTGCCGAACTTGGCAGATTTGCAGATACCAAGCATCACATCATTTGTTATCCCGAACGAAGACCCAATTCTGTCGGCTGCAAATAGAAAAGTTGCAGGTGGAATTGCTGACGACGGAAAGCCCAAGGAGCTATTGACGACTTGGGAAGAGTGTTGGATTCCATCACCTATCACTGCTGCAGGACTAAGATATTCAAACAATTACTATTCGGGAAAGAAAGTTGCGGTTAAAGTGAACGTGGCTAACAAGGGCGGCAAGGATTCTGAAAACCCCTTCAGAACGGTTCTCTACATGTCCTCATCTGCCGACCGAGACGCAGCACCATTGACCACCATAGGTTCGATTACTTGTCCGACAAATATCGTAGCAGGTAAAGACACGACACTTACATTTGCCTTCTATCTGCCATACACCTGGCATGGAGAAACTTATTTCCACGCTTATGCAGATATAGATGATGCAGTGTATGAATTAGCCAACACGGTGAATAATTGGGGCAAGAGTGACAAGGTGGATGTGCTATTATGCCCTGGGGCAGACTTGGTTCCTACGGAAATGAATGCTCCAAAGAGCATTGCTTCATCATCAACATTTGATGTAACCTATAAGGTGGTGAATAAAGGAACAGGTATTCCTTTGCCTAACAACGGATCTTTCTTTGCTGGAAGATGGAAAGACAAGGTATATCTTTCAAAAAAGAGCACAGGATTAGACGACTCCGCTATTCTGTTGTTAACAATCAATAGAGCCGGAATATTCAAGGGGCCCACCACGCAAGCAGCCCCTGGGCCTGTACTTATAAAACCAGAAGAATTCCATTATGAAGGAGACAACTACAGCAATACCGTTTCTGTCAAACCACAAGGATTGACTTCTGGAACATATTATGCTTATGTCAAAATCGACGCAGATGATGATCTGTTCGAACATGAGGGGGAAAAGAACAATGTCATTTGTTCTGGAGCTATCAAGTTTGTTCAACCAGACTTGTCTGTAGAATTACTTTCCATTTCGGAAGATACATTGTCAAGCGATAAAGAGATTGCCTTCACTTGGAAGTTGAAGAACATCGGTTCTGGCGACATCCAGGACGCAAAGATTACAGATGCTTTCTACGCGACAGTCAATCAAGATGGAACAGGTGGTGAATTGATAGGAAAGGTCGAGAATACCATTTGGATTGCAGCTGGAGCAGAAAAGACGCTCAGAGCCAACATAAAGATTCCAAGCGACTCTCATTTGGATGGTCTGCGATACATCTACGTTAAGACGAATAGCGACTACGCCTTGCAAGAAGAATCTACCACGAACAATAGTTCGGCGGTTATAAAATCTTGGTGCAAATATGAGGCGGTGCCTTCGCCTCCTAAGATGAAAGGTGCCAATCTGTATGTAGAGAATATTTCTGTCAATAGTTCTGTAAAGCCTGGCGAAGAAGTAACAGTTACTTATACGGCACGCAATACAGGCGACGCGGATTTGGCAGACTTGGATGTTGGTCAAGACATTTTTATCTCTAATGACTATACCTTCTCCGAAGCTAAGGCACAGAAATGTGAGATAACTGCTCAAAAAGGTTCTGTCAAGAATCTGAAAGCTGGTAAGTCCACGACTATTTCTCTGACATTCAAGATGCCGGATTCGATGATGGGTGGCGACAAATACATCCATCTGTTTGCTGACCGTACCAACCAGTTGGGCGAGAAAGAGACGAATGACAACTACACTCGTTCTTCTTTCTATCTTAATGGAAATTTGCCTGATTTGAAGGTTACAACTTATGTTTTGGCAGATACTGTCAAGACATCAACGGATGTGACGTTGAAGTTTACTACCATCAATCAAGGAGAATGGAATGCTGCAAAGTCTACGACGGTTGTCTATCTGTCATCTTCCAACAATCTGAATGGCAATGCCAAGCAAATAGCTTCCGCTACTATCAATGCCATCAGCAAGGGCGATAAAACAGAAAATACTGTTACATTCAGTGTTTCTGACAAGGAATATGGCAAATGGAATGTATTGATTAGGACTGATGTAAATAACAACGTGAGAGAATTGGACGAGGATAATAATCTTGTAGCCATTCCTCTTACTATCTTGCAGTCACCACTTCCAGACTTGACCATCAAGGATATTTCTACAGAAGAGATTCTTACCAGCGGTCAGCCTATGAAGGTCAAGACTACTATCGCAAATATTGGCAAAAATGCTACTCGAACAGACAAGTGGTCAGATACTTATTATCTGTCTGAAAGCACTGTCTTGAATACGAAAACGGCAACAAAAATTGGCAACAAGACCCATGTTGGCAAACTGGATGTTGACGCGTCTTATACTAATGAAATAAGCCTCAACATTCCTGCCAATATGCAAGGTAACTTCATGTTGTTTGTCGTATCTGACGCTACAGATGCCATCACTGAAATGGACGAGAACAACAACGTTAAAAGTATTCCTGTCTATGTGAATGGCACTGCCGATACACCTGCTGACTTGGCTATAGTCAACATTAACGCCCCATCAAGCATTAAGGCTGGTGCGGAGGTCACCATTTCTTACCAATTGAGCAATGTTGGCGAGTTTACAGCTAATGGAACTTTGAATGATGTTATCTATCTCTCCAAGAACAGAACTTGGGACAAGGACGACGTCATGGTAGGTGTCGTGTCAGGCAAGGTGAATATCAACCCTGGAGAGCAAGCAACTCGCTCCGTGACTGGACGTATCACCAATGTACCGGAAGGCGATTACTATGTGATAGTCAAGACAAACTCGACCAAGACCATTGCCGAGTCTAAGGAAGATAATAACACAATAGTAGCAGCTTCACCAAGCAAACTGTCGTTCACGACAATCAGTTTAGGTAGCAGTGCTTCCGTCAACACTTCTGGCTATTACAAATTGGAGATTCCAAGTGGCTATGACGGGAAGACGGTCGGCTTCTATCTCAATCATCCAGAAGAAGCCTCGGCAGGTCTATATGCTGCATACGAACAGGTGCCTTCCACTGCCAAATATGATGTTGCAGCCAGTGCTAACCAAGGAACGCAGCAAGAACTGTTGCTACCAAATGTGAAAGCTGGTAATTATTATATCTTGGCGCAAGACAATGCCGCCTTGGTGAATTCCACAGGCAATGTGTTCTCTGAGTCGGATAATGGCTTGGCTACAACTACCAACATGACGCTCAATGTACAGGAAGTGAACTTCGGAGCCACGACTTTAAGTATTACCGAAGGCGGCAATGGCGGTTGGGTATCAACGGATGTGAGAGGAGCTTTGTTTGACTCTATCATGGACTTCCGCTTGAAGTTGGCAGAAAAGGAAATACCTGCAGAGACTGTTACGTTCAATGGCATGACAAGTTCTCGTGTCACGTTCAATCTCAACGATGCCGCAACAGGAGCATACGATGTGGTATCGGAACTTCCTGATGGAACATTGGCAACCTTGCCAAAGGGATTCAAGGTTGTCCCTGGTGCATCGGTCAGCTTGGGTGCAAAGATAGACGCACCCAATGTGGTACGTATTGGAAGCTATGCACCGATTTCTGTGTCGTATGCCAATGGTGGAAATACGGACTGCGAGGTGTATCGTTTGATGCTGGTCATCAACGATGGTTATCTCGGTACGACCATCAAGGATTTGGATCGCCATCAGTCCGTTCTCTATCTTGACTTGGGAAGCGAGAGCGACAGTCGTGGTTACACATCCATACCGCCAGGCACACAGAAAACCATCAACCTGTTTATGTACCAGACGGCACAAAACAGCAACATAACCATTTATGTGGTGAAATAAGAAAGACATTTCAAATATGAACATAAAGAATCATATCAAACAAATGCTCTTGGGGGCAGGACTGCTTTTGGCAGTCTTGCCTTCCGAGGCACAGAATATCATTCGTCCGAAGATAGCTGGGCCAAATGGTCTTTGGGTGAACAGCTACAATGGTGTGTTGTTCTTCGGGCAGACGGATATGGAAACGCAAAACTCGCAAATGCCGATGCAGTTGCGCTTCTACTATAACAGTTCGGCACAGTCTACAAATTATGGTTATGGCCTCGGTTTCTCATTAGGATATGAGATGCGCTACCGTATCAATGAAATTGGTGGTGTCGTTATCGAAACTGGCGACGGACGTTCAGACACCTACAAGAAGTTTGGCAAGGAGTTTGAGGCGCCAGCTGGTGTATTCAGTAAGGTAGAGGAATACGAGAGTGGAAAATATCGCTTGACAGAGAAGTCGGGTGAGCAGTATTTCTTTGACGATGCCAAGTATGGCAAGGTAACAGCAATGACCGACCGAAACGGTAACAAGACCATCTTCACTTATCAAGACAGTTTGTTGGTAAGAGTGCAAGATGCCGTGGGGCATACGATCAACCTCAGCTATACCGACGGGCTGCTCCGCAAGGCTACGGCCTCATTCCATAAAGGAAGTATCAACTATGAGTATGATGGCCTTCGCCGATTGAAGAAGCGTACTGATGCTTTGGGCAACAGCACGCTTTACAGTTACGACAAGCAGAACCGTCTCTGTGAAATCACAGATGCCAACGGTCATAAGACGCTTATTGCCTACAACAATGGTGGTATGGTGAGTCGTATGAAGACTGACGTGTCCGACAAGTCCATCCGCTATGAAGGCGACAAGACGGTATTCATTGACTATACCGCTCCACAGAACCAGTACTCTTACTATCGTTGGGATAGTCAAGGGCGTGTCATCGAGAAGGTAGGCTTGTGCTGCGGCATACAGTCAACACTCGAATACGATGATGACGACAATGTGGTGAAGCGTATCGATGCCAATGGTAACATTACGTCTTATACCTATGACGATCGTGGCAATATGCTTTCTCTGACCGATGCCTTAGGCAACTCGGAGCGATATACCTACGATGACAAGTTCAACCAGGTGACTTCATTCCAAGACAAGAATGGAAATAGCTACCGTTTCGACTATGATGACAAAGGCAACTTAAAATCATTGTCGGGCCCGTTAGGCTTCAGCAACAGCTTTACTTATAATGATAAGGGATGGCCGCTGAACACGACGGATGCCAACAGTAACGTGACAGCTACCACATACAATGCTGACGGTACGACAGCTAAAGTAATGGATGCGGCAGGATATACCACCACTTATTCTTATGATGAGTGTGGTAATATCCTCACCATAACTGATGGACGCAACAATACTACCACATACGCTTACGATAACAACAACCAAATCATCTCGCAGACGGATGCCTTGGGTAATACTTCCACTTTGAGTTATGACAAGGTGGGTAACATCGTGCGTGTCAAGAATGCCAAGAATCAGATTCGTGCATACAGTTACGATGCCCTGGGCAATGTGCTGACAATGACGGATCCGATGGGTGGTGTCTATTCTTACAAGTATGACGGTAAGGGAAACGTGCTGAGCGTGACCGACCCTATGGGTAATGAGCAGACCTTTGCCTGGAATGAAAAGAACAAGTTGACCTCGCAGACCAATGCGGCTGGCGAGAAGACGAGTTATGACTATGATGCCAAGGGCAACCTGGTATCTGTATTCCAGCCAAACGGAAATACCATCAGTTACTTCTATGACAAGCTCGACCGCATAGAGCAGTTGAGTGATAATATGGGGGTGATTGCCAAATATACTTACGATGGCAACGGCAACCAGCTTACCATGACAGATGGTCTCGACCGTACGATGACTTATACCTATGATGGCTTGAACCGCAAGACATCGGAGAGTCTGCCATCGGGTGCAATAACCAGGTATCAGTATGACAACAATTCCAACCTGACTTCCGTGACTGATGCGCTCAGCCACGTGACGAGTTATACCTATAGCTCACTTAATCAGCAGTTGACCCATACCGATGCCTTGAATGCCGTAACGAAGTTTGAGTATGATGCCAACGGCAATCTCGTAAAGGCAACGGATGCCAAGGGTAATGCTACTTCTTATACGTATGATGCGCTCAACCAAAATACAGCCATCACCTTTGCCAATGGTGCATCGCTGCAATATACCTACGATGAGCTGGGCAATGTGATTTCCTCGAAGGACCGTGCAGGCAATGAGTTTAAGTATGCTTATAACCCATTGGGTAACTTGCTGTCTAAGACTTATCCTGACGGAACGACGGACAAATACACATACGACAGAATCAGCCGTATGCTTTCTGCCGTGAATAAGGATGCATCTGTTACCTTTACTTATGACAACGCCAACCGATTGTTGTCGGAAACGCTTAACGGCCAGACAACAAGCTATAGTTATGATGTGGCAGCGGGTAAGCGCACTTTGACCTACCCAAGCGGTATGAAGGTGGAAGAACATCTGAATGCCCGTGACCTTATTGCGTCTATTCTTCAGAATGGCAATGAGGTGGTAACCATGGAGTATAATGTGGCTGCTCAGAAGACCAAGCAGACATACGCCAATGGCATCACTACGGATTATGGATATAACGAGAACGGCTGGTTGTCAGCTATCAAGGACGACCATAAGATACTCAGCCTTGCCATGAGCTATGATGCCATCGGCAATATGACCAAGCGTGCTGATAATCTCGATGCTTCCCGCACCGAGAGTTATGGCTATGATGCCATTTCTCAGCTCACTTCCTATACTCGTGGAAAGACTGTTAACAAGACGTATCAATTCGACTTGTTGGGCAATCGTGTGAAGACTGTGGAAAATGGTGTTGTCACCAACTATACTTCCAATAACGTGAATGCCTACACGGCTATTTCTGGCGGTATGTCTTTCACTCCATCATACGATGGAAATGGAAATATGCTGAATGATGACAAGCATCAGTATGTGTATGACTATAACAGCAAGATGGCTTCTGTGGGTGATAAGTCTGTTACTTATAAATACGATGCTTTGGGCCGCCGTATTGCTAAGAACAACACCTCGTTCTATTATGCAGAAGACCAAATGGTGGAGGAAAGTACAGATGGTGCTGTGACCTCTTATCTGTATGGTAACAATATTGATGAGGCTTTGCAAATGAGTAGAAAAGATGAGGCTTACTATTATCATACAAACCACTTAGGTTCTACTATGGGACTTTCTAATAAGGAAGGCAAGATTGTAGAAAAAGTGGAGTATGATGTGTATGGTATGCCTACCTTCTTGGATGCAAATGGTAAGGTGCTTGATAAATCTGTTATAGGGAATGGTATTCTGTTTACGGGGCGTGAGTATGACGCTGGGACTCGAATTTATTTCTTTAGAGCAAGAAGTATGCATCCGTTAGTGGGTAGATTTATGCAGAAAGATCCATTGATGTATGTGGATGGTATGAATGATTATAATTATGTGCAAAATAATATCATTAACTTTATTGATTCTTTTGGTGCTGAAATGAAAATACCTAATATTTGGAATAATTTAGCGGGGATGCTAAATAACAATCAATATTCGCAACTAAAGAATTCTGCAGAGAATTTGGCTAAAGCAAAAAACTATATTCAAACAAGAAGTATATGGACTGCGGCTAAAAATGTGGGAAAACAAGGTTTCAAAAGAGGTAGTGCATTGGCCGAGCCTGTTATTGTGTTAGGGGTCGGAGCTATTATGGCTGCAATGATAGCAAATCAATATAAAGGATATACTACCTTTGGTGATACTTATAAAAATATTCTTGGAGGATATTGGAATGATCAGTATGGTTTCATTAACGATTGGTGGAATCATGGGAAAAAATGGTGGGAAAATAATCATAAACCATATTCCTGCGATAGTCCAAATGAGCCTCCATGTCGCTATAACTCTCAAACAGGTGTTTTTGAATGTTCCGTAAGCTATTAAAGATATGAAAAAAGTTATATTATTCTTAATATGTATCTCCTTATGGGGGATAAATTTAAATGCACAAAATCCTTGTCCGCAGGGGGATAAGGATAATCCCACAGACTTAGACCATTCACAAGACCCATTAGATGACACCTCCACTTCGGGTGGTATCTCTGCCGACCCAAACGAAATCATTGGTCCTGCGGGTTATGATTCCATCCGTTGGGTCAGCATCAACGATGTGCTAAACTACACCATTCTCTTTGAGAATGACCCGGAGTTTGCATCAGCTAATGCACAAAAGGTGGATGTGAGATTTAGTTTTGACGACAAGGCATGGATGCGTGGTTTTGGATTGGGAAGCTACGGCTTCGCCAACTACTCATGGAATATCGACAAGAGTCCAGCGGCTTACCAGAACCGCCTCGACTTGCGTGACTCCATGAAGATTTACGTTGACCTCAATGCAGGTGTCGATGTGGTGAAGAAACAAGCCTTTTGGACTTTCTCATCCATCGACCCGGAAACAGGTCTGCATCCTTGGCAGGTAGATAGAGGTATGTTGCCGGTAAATGATTCTACCCATGTGGGAGAAGGCTACGTGCGCTTCAGTCTGAAACCATACGAAGGATTGAATACTGGTGATACCATCAGCATTGCCGCCAATATCGTGTTCGACCAGAATGATACGATTCCAACGAATCGATGGAAGAACGTGATAGATGCCGGTATGCCTACCAGTAAGGTGAAGGGAAAAGTGGATTCCAAAAACAAGAATCTCTATCACCTCACCTTGACTGCATCCGATGATAAAGGTGGTTCTGGTCTGAAGAAGGTAACGATGTTTCTTGCCAATAACTTCGGCATCTACGAAGAGTATGCTGTGTGTCCCATAGATACCGTCATTGACTTTGAAGCAGAGCCAGGCAGACAATACAAGTTCTACTCGTTGGCTGAGGACAATGTTGGCAACCGTGAGCCGTTGAAGGAAGTCCCGGACCTCTTTATCAACATCAATGCCGCGCCAAGTGACATTGCCTTGTCTGACTCAATCTTCCAAGATGACATTTCTCCCGAAGGATTTATCGGCGAATTGAGTTCAAAGGACGTGGACGGCAGTACCTTTACATACGTCTTGGCAGAGGGTGAAGGAGCTGTGCATAACGAACTATTTCAAATCAAAGGGTCGCAACTGCAAGCCAAAAACATGTTTAAGTGCGCCATTGATACTATCTACAAGGTGCGTATCAGCACTACAGACGAAGGCGGTCTTTCGTATGAAAAGCCTTTCATCCTTCATTTGAAGAACGTGTTGGAAAAACCAAAAGCAGACACTTTGAAGGTCAGTATCTGTAAAGGCGATGTCTATGACTTCCATGGCAAGGAATACGAGAAAGCTGGTACCTATTATTATACACAGAGCAACGAGTTCATGTGCGATAGCGTGTATATGCTGCAACTGACCGTTCTTCCTCAATTGGAAGCACCCAAAGTAACGGTTGAAGGCTCATGCACATTGGTCTCTTCTGCCGAAAAGAACAACCAATGGTTCAAGGAAGACGGCACTGCAATAGAGGGTGCTACCGAACAAAAGTTCACACCGACCGAGGATGGCATCTATTATGTGGCTGTCGGCAATGGTTCTTGTTTGTCAGAACCATCACAGGCTTACCGTGTGCAGGTTTCCGATCAATATGCCTTGAACATGAACTTGGCGAAAGGTTGGAACTGGGTATCTTCCAACTTGGCAGATGAAGGTTTTCAAAAAATAAAGGACTTCATCAAGCCGATAGAGGACAAAGTGGAACGTCTCATTGGTTTCGACTCTGAGTTGATTCGTGACCCACAATTGGGACTTACAGGCGACTTGACCACTTTTGCTCCATCTGCCAGCTACCTCATGCAGACCAACGGCACAGTGGACAACGCTTGGAATGGTCATGCCTACAAACCTGAAACAACAGCCGTTACACTGAAAAAGGGCTGGAACTGGATTGGCTATCTGCCAATCTACGAAAACTCTTTGGAGAAATCGTTAGAATTGTTGGCACCAAATGAAGGTGACATCATTAAGGACTACACCCGATTTGCGACCTATACTGGCGGCAAGTGGGAAGGTACATTGACAACGATGTCTCCAGGCACAGGTTATATGTACTATTCTGGCAAAAACAAATCGTTTCACTATCCTGTACAGCGAGTATTCCCAGTGGAAACTGATGCACAGAGAATAGCGGTGACAGAGGTAGCTTCTCCTTGGCATTTCGATAGCCACAAATATCCATACAACATGAATATGATAGCAACTGTTCAAGCTGATGGCAATACAGCACCTGCCGGATTGTTCACTATCGGAGCATTTGTAGGTGACGAGTGTAGAGGTATTGGGCAATATGTTGGCGACAAGTTATATATGACCATATATGGTGATGTCAATACATCAAGCCAGTTGACATTCAAGGCTATTGAAAATAGTAGTCAACAAGAATATGATATTGTTGAAACTGCTACGTTTGCCAACTCTATGCTCGGTTCTGTCTCTTCTCCCTATAAGTTGACTATCAGTGGCACAACGGGAATCAATGGAATGGCAGACAAGGGCGAATACAACGTTTATCCGAGTCCTGTCAGAAGCACATTGTATGTAAATGGTGATTTGGAACGTTTGAATGCCGTTTATGTCATTGCTAATAATGGTGTAATCGTTGCAAAAACGGATAATTATAATGAAAATGGACTGAATGTTTCGTCTTTGATGGAAGGTTCTTATATCGTGGTATTGAAGACATCTTCTGGTTCCATAGTTAAGAGAATCTTGAAAGTTTACTAAATATACGATTATGAGATTTATAAAATATCTAACATGGTTGTGCTGCCTGCTTTTTGCAGGTGGCACAATGATGGCGCAAGACTCCCATTGGGCGTATGATGCCAATGCTTTTGAATACGACATGACGACTTATCTGACTGTTGAATACAATGGCAATCAAGTTAGTGATTTGTCAGATTATGAAGTTGCAGCCTTTGTTGGCAACGAGTGTCGAGGCGTTTCACGAATGATAAAGGCAGAGAATGGCAGTTCGTATCTCTATATGAGAATCCGTAGCAATCAAAAGCAAGGGGAAAGGATAAAACTTAAGGTATACCAAAAGTCCAAGGATAAAGAAATGGAATGTGACGAAACCATTACTTTTGAGAACCGGTCTGTCATTGGTATGCCAAGCTCTCCACGAAGTGTAAAACTGATAGTTACGACATTCACTGTTACTGTTGACACATCAGGCAATGGAGCTGTTACTGGAGCAGGAACATACAAAGAGGGAGAAACTGTTACTCTTACAGCCTTACCTGCGGAAGGATGGCGTTTTGTAAAATGGTCTGACGGGACAACCTCGTCAACTTATACCTTGACAATCAGCGGTGACAAAACACTCACAGCAGAGTTTGCACGAAACTATTATATAGTGAGATTTGTTGTTGATGGTACAATCATATCAGAACAATCATTGGAATACGAAGCTAAAATAGAAATGCCTTCAGTATCTAAAAAGGAAGGTTACACCTTCTCTGGATTCGGAGACGTGGACGAAACTGTTCCTGCACACGATGTCATCTATAATGGCTCATACATTGCGAACAAGTACAAGGTAACATTCGTTGCTGACGGAAAGGTCGTTTCTGAGACAGAGATGGAATATGGTGCACCAATAGTCGCTCCAGAGGCTCCAGCAAAGGAAGGACATACCTTTGTTGGCTGGGGAAACATCGACAAGACCGTCCCTGCGCATGATGTGGTCTATACCGCAGAGTACAAGGTCAACAGCTACAAGCTGATATATGAAGTTGACGGAGTGACCTATCATAGTGAGGAAATTGCTTTCGGTTCAGCCATTACTCCTTTGGCCGCACCACAGAAAGAAGGAAAGACATTCTCAGGATGGAGTGAGATTCCCGCAACAATGCCGGCACATGACGTGAAGGTCATTGGCTCGTTCTCTTCAAACTCATACATGGTCAAGTTTGTCGTTGACGGAAAGGTCATCTATGAAAAATCACAGGCTTACGGTTCTAAGATTGTTGTTCCTACAGTTGAAGAGAAGGAAGGCTACACATTCTCTGGATTCGGAGACGTGGACGAAACTGTTCCTGCACACGATGTTACCTATAATGGCTCATACATTGCGAACAAGTACAAGGTAACATTCGTTGCTGACGGAAAGGTCGTTTCTGAGACAGAGATGGAATATGGTGCACCAATAGTCGCTCCAGAGGCTCCAGCAAAGGAAGGACAAACCTTTGTTGGCTGGGGGAACATCGACAAGACCGTACCTGCGCATGATGTGATCTACACCGCAGAGTACAAGGTCAACAGCTACAAACTGATATATGAAGTTGACGGAGTGACCTATCATAGTGAGGAAATTGCTTTCGGTACAGCCATTACTCCTTTGGCCGCACCACAGAAAGAAGGAAAGACATTCTCTGGATGGAGCGAGATTCCCGCAACAATGCCGGCACATGACGTGAAGGTCATTGGTTCGTTCTCTTTAAACTCATACATGGTCAAGTTTGTCGTTGACGGAAAGGTCATCTATGAAAAATCACAGGCTTACGGTTCTAAGATTGTTGTTCCTACAGTTGAAGAGAAGGAAGGCTACACATTCTCTGGATTCGGAGACGTGGACGAAACTGTTCCTGCACACGATGTTACCTATAATGGCTCATACATTGCGAACAAGTACAAGGTAACATTCGTTGCTGACGGAAAGGTCGTTTCTGAGACAGAGATGGAATATGGCGCACCAATAGTCGCTCCAGAGGCTCCCGTAAAGGAAGGACATACCTTTGTTGGCTGGGGGAACATCGACAAGACCGTACCTGCGCACGATGTGGTCTATACCGCAGAGTACAAGGTTAACATTTACAAGTTGACGTATATTCTGAATGGAAATGTATTTGCAGAAGATAGTATCGCTTATGGTTCTATAATAACGCCACGAGAAGTGCCAGATTCGGATAAAAGCTATTTCTCTGGATGGGAGGGACTTCCTGATATAATGCCTGCGCATGATGTTGTTGTTTATGGAACAACAACCAATGCAGTAAATACTGTTTATAATAAAAATCAGATTGTCACTGTTTATTCTGTCAACGGTACTGTTGTCAAACGCAATATAGATAAGTCTAGTTTGACAAAATTACTACCTCCAGGGCTATATATTGTTTCTGGCAAAAATATATTGATAAAGTAGGAAATAGACATTCCAAAGGTTTAAGGTGCTTGTGATTTGATTCTCACAAGCACCTTTTTTCGAAATAAGACTTTAGCTATGGGACTTTGATTTGTTATGCAATCTCGTCCATGATTGATCAAATGCCTTATATGAAGTTTCTGTTCGTTAGGCCAGAGTTTGCCGCCAGCTTTCCTTCAGATTTCTTCTCACGACACCCCCCTTGCTCTTGGCCAAGTAATTCCCACTATTAGGGCCAATATTATATGAACCAGACTTACCAGTCAGATCATAGTTGATGAGCATAGATAAAGAAAAACGTCAAAAGTTTTTCAACCTTTGACGTTCTCTTGTGATTCCGGCGGGATTCAAACCCACAACCTTCTGATCCGTAGTCAGATGCTCTATTCAGTTGAGCTACGGAACCAATCCTTTGCCTTCATTTCTGAATTGCGAGTGCAAAGGTACTATGTTTCTGCGAAACCACCAAATTTTTCCGCTACTTTTTCTTCAAAAACTGCATGACAGCTGTTTTTCGAGGCCAAAAAGGGGAGAATATGGGCCCAACGGCCACTTTTCGGCAGGAAAATGAGGAGAAAAGAGGGATTAGACAAGGAGGATGATGAAGAAGGCTGTGACGAGCCCCAAGAAGAAACCGGCAAGGACTTGCGCGAGGGTATGCTGGCGCAGGATCATACGGCTGGTAGCCACTATGCCCGCAAGAAGGATCATCACGCAAAGCCACCAGACGGGATTGAAATTGAAGATAAGGGAAAAGGCGAGCAGTCCTCCCGTCACGCCGCCAATGGCTGCCGTATGGGAAGAGACGCCCCAACCGATATTGATGAGTGCACAGATGATCTGGATGGCAAGGGCAGCGACGACGATGCTATTGATGACATGGGGCACATGGGCGACCAGCATCAGATAATAGCAGAGAAAATAGCAAAGGATCGAGATGACATAGGGGACGACCCGTCGCTCCTTATGGCCAAACTGGATGGGCGACCATCCCGTATACTGACGATAGGCATGGAGCAGAAGGGTGGGGAAGAGGACGGTACTGAGATAGACGATGAGCAGCATCGTGAGTTGATACCCCCTCGGCAGCATCGACAAATAGCTGAACGTGAACAACGCTATCAGCCCCACGACAGGCAGATAATAGGGGGTGAAAAGCAAGCTCACCACCCTTGCGGCCAACAAAATATTCTTCTCGTTCATTCTTTTCTCAATCTTGCGACAGGCAACCCGAGTTGTTCGCGATACTTGGCGACAGTACGGCGGGCTATCGGCATTCCTTTGGCTCCCATGGCTTTGGCCAAGGCGTCATCAGAGAGTGGTTTGTGCTTGTCCTCCTGATCTATGAGCGCCTTGAGCGCCATTTTGATGTTGCGGGTGGAGAGTTCTTCTCCGCTATCGGTCGTGTAGCCTTCGGTAAAGAAGAAGCGCAACGGGAACGTGCCCCAGCGCGTCTGGGCATACTTGATGTTGCTCACACGACTGATGGTGGAGATATCCAGCCCTGTGCGGTCGGCGACATCCTTGAGTGTCATCGGTCGCAAATCGGCCTCATCGCCATCGACAAAGAAGCGGTGCTGGATGGCAATGATGGCCTTCATAGTCACAAAGAGCGTATGGCGACGCTGCTTGACCGCCTCGATATATCCTTGCGCGCGTTCCACTTTCTCGCGCGCATAGAGCAGGGCCTCCTTTTCCCTGCGGTTCATCGAGGCCTTGTTGTCCTTGTAAGCACGGGCCATCTCCTCATACTGGGCCGAGACGCGCAGCTCGGGGAGGTTGCCGTGGTTGAGGGCGAAGGTCACCGTGCCGTCGTCATTGCTATCGACCAGGAAATCGGGAGTCACCTGATTGGTGCTGCGCCCCATCGTCTCTCCCATCGAAGATCCTGGTTTCGGATTGAGCTTGCGCACCTCTCGCTGAAGGGCCGCTATCTGGGGGGCAGAGAGCTTCAACTGCTGCTGCAGCTTGTCCCATCGCTTCTTGGAGAAGGCGTCCCAGTCATCCTGTATGATGGTATAGAGGAGGTTATAGAACTGTGCCAGGGCCTTTTTCTCCTCGGTATTGACGGGACGGAGAGCACGTTGCTTGCGATGCACTTGGAGCAAAAGGCACTCCTGAAGGCTACGCGCGCCAATACCTGGTGGATCGAAATCCTGCAAGACCAGCAACATCTGCTCCACCTCTTTTTCCTCCACGTCCAGACCTTGGTAGATGGACAACTTGTCGGCAATGCTGTCGAGGGAGATACGGAGCAGGCCGTCATCATCCAAACTGCCGATCAGATATTCCAATATCTCCTGCTGGCGACTCGTCAGTTCGCGCTCACCCATCTGCTCCATGAGTTTGTCCACGAAAGAGACAGGGTCGCCATAGACCATACCTTCATAGTCGGCCGTATCGGTAGGCTGCGAACGGGGATCATAGACGGGCAGGTCATTGTCCTCGCCTCCTATTCGCTCCAGGGCCGAGTCGAGGGCGTCCTGTCTTTCCTCCCGCTCCTGCTGCTCTTCGAAGGATTCAGCAGAATCGGTAGAGGCAGAAGAGTCGTCTTCCTCGTGCTCGCGACCCACCTCAAGGGCAGGATTGTCATAGATTTCAGCGCTGACGTTTTCCTCCAATTCCGTCAACGGCATCTCCAGCAAGCGCACCTGCAACATCTGTTGCTGCGTGAGCCTGTGGCCTTGCACCTGGACCGCCGCCTGCGTCGTAGTCTGTTTGAGTTCCTGAGCCATGATCTATTTGTTCGTATGATGACGGGTGCAAAAGTACAAAATTCCAACGGCAACGGCAAAATTTCTGCCCATTAACTGCTGAATAGGGCGACTCCTAAGAATGGTTTTTGATCCACACCTCTAATCTACACCTATTTACGAGACTCGTGCCAGACCAGGCTGGCGTCTCAGCGACACAAGCGACGACAAAAACATGCCGCTTTTTTGCTTTGGCAAGGCAGAAATAAACGCTCACGGAAAAGAAAGCTGCCTTTTGCTTGGTTGTATGCGACAAAAAGCGTAACTTAGCAGACTGAAAAAGAAAAGAAACTGTTTAGACAAATCAGATATGTGCCATTCAGCATTGCAAGAACGACACGTCAACTTCTATACCGACTTCGCATTCAAAAAGCTATTCGGGACAGAAGCCAACAAAGACCTGCTCATCAGCTTCCTCAACTCGCTGTTTGACGGGACCGAGGTCATCAAAACCCTCAACTACCTCAACGTGGAGCACCTCGGTCACAACGCCGCAGAAAGGAAGGCCGTCTTCGACGTGTATTGCGAGAACGAAAAGGGAGAAAAAATCCTGATAGAGATGCAGAAGGCCGAACAAGAATACTTTAAGGACAGAAGCATATTCTACAGCACCTTCCCCGTTCAGGAGCAGGCACCACAAGGACGATGGAACTTCAAGCTCAACAAGGTCTATACCATCGGCATACTCAACTTCTGTATAGACGAGGGAAACGCGGACTACATGCGTCGGGAGGTGAAGCTCATGGACACCCACACGAAGGAGGTGTTCTACGACAAGCTCACTTATATCTACCTCGAAATGCCTAAATTCAGAAAGACAGAGCAGGAGCTCGTCACCGACTTCGACAAGTGGCTCTATGCTATCAAGAACCTCGCCACCCTCATGGAGCGACCCGCCGCCCTACAAGACGCGATCTTTCAGCGTTTCTTTGAGCAGGCGGAGATTGCTAAGTTCAATAGCAACGACCTGCGAAGCTACCGGGAAAGCCAAAAGGACTTTTGGGACATGTGTGCCGTCACAGAGACTGCAGAGAAAAAAGGACGCGCCGAAGGACTGGCAGAAGGAATGGAAAAAGGACGCGCTGAAGGCAAAGCTGAACTTATCAAGACCATGCACGCCAACGGTATGACAACGGAAGCAATCGCAGCAGCCATTGGTTTCGACCTTGCAGAGGTGGAAGAAATACTGAATCATCAAGCTCTTTCGTAAATCATCATGAAGGGAATCTATACGATCTTGCTCTTGCTTCTGAGCAATGTTTTTATGACGCTCGCCTGGTATGGCCACCTACGACTTCAGGAGACTGGGGTGAGCAAGTACTGGCCCCTGATAGGCGTGATCGCCTTCTCGTGGGGTATTGCTTTCTTTGAATACTGCTGCCAGGTGCCCGCCAACCGCATCGGCTTCGAGGGCACAGGAGGCCCGTTCTCGCTCATCCAGCTCAAAGTGATCCAAGAGGTGGTGTCGCTTGTCGTCTTTACCGTCATCGCCAACCTGCTCTTCCAAGGCCAGCATTTGCAATGGAACCACCTCGCAGCCTTCATCTGCTTGATAGCCGCGGTCTATTTCGTCTTCATGAAATAAGTCCTACCAGACATCTTCGTCTCCAAAGCGTGAAATTGGGAGCAAGCACAGCTTTTACTGTACTTGCCCCCTAACTATACCTCGACCCAAAGGCAGGCTATCTGTTCAGAGTGAATCAGTCAGAGACTGGACGAATAGACAGGCCGTAGCAACGTGGCAGACCCATATGCGCATCATTGACCGATCCATATTTCGTAGAAACCGAGAGATTCTGCGCTTTTGAAGGATCGTTGCCCATGATGGAAGAAGACCAATAGGTACAGAGTGTACCACAGCCATCACGCTTCTGGTACTGGAGGTTGCCCGCCATCGGGAAGAATAGCCGCTTGGCGATATCGTCGGTCGTCACAAAAAGGGCTCCAGCCACACCATAGGCCACACCGTCGAGTGTAGTTCCAGCCTTCACCCAATAGACTCCACCCTTCGTGATGGTCTCGGGAGCATCCAACAATTTACTATCTCCACCGCAAGCTTCATGCAAACTCTGGAAATCATGGATTGTAGGCATGTGCCATGTACTTCCCCATTCTTTGTGGGCCACGTCATAGTCTTCGCCCAGCACGCCCGTCGGCGCTGGATAATCTTTCCACTCTGTAAATTGGGTGGACCCACAATAGTTCGGATAATTATAACCCGTCTTCTTTCCCTTAATATGCGTACCCGTAGCATTTGACTTGAAGATGATACCCGTTTCCGTGAGCGAGTTGTAGTAGGTATCAGTCTCACCCCAAGTATAATAATCGCCATAAGCCGTCTCAGGAGACCCAGCCACGGTCGTGGCTCCCACATTCATCGTGGCCCACTTCCTGCCAGCAATCTCGATATACTCATGACCATCGATTTTCCCTTGGTCTCCACTCGATTTGAACACCACCTCATACTGGCTGTTGGGGGTATTGTAGTACGTCTGCATCAACTGTCCGTTCTTATAGACTTCCACCACCTGTGCATGAATGCTCATCAGGGCTGAAAGCCCCACGAACGTCAATAGTATCTTTTTCATTGTTGTTTTTACTTACTTAGTTCTCAATTATTTGGGTCGCCAAGAAGCAGACTGCCGTTGTCTTCCTCCTCGTCATCAATAAATCTTCTGACACATTGTTCGTCGGTTGTCGTCTCTTCGTCAGCATAAACTGATGAGGTTCCATTAAGGAGCTGACAACTCTCCACCTCGACGACAAAAGTCCTTGGGATGATATACTCTTTTTTCATTTTTTACTTGATATGTTGTCCGTTTACATTATTTTTTCTACCTGCCTTGACGATGACCACACGGCCATGCTCCACACGCTTCCTCACGGGTTGCGACTCGCGCGCCTCGACGTCTTTCACGCCCGTGACATAAGGCTCAAAGGAGAGAGCGACAAAGTTGACGTCCTGCACCTTTTCTTTTGCGACCTGCAGGAAGCACCCTCCCGGGTTGAGACTCGTCCCCGTATAGCGGAAGAGGCCTAACTCTCCCGTGTGCGGCCCTGTCTTGCCGATACCGAAGGTGAAGATGGTGGCATCGGTAGGTGTGTCGATCTTCAACGAAGAGCCACTCAGGTCGCTTTTCAGACCGCAGGTGGGATCCGTGGCGGAGAAGGTAAACTCCACAGGGCTGATGCCATGAATGACGAGGGGTGTCTCGATAGGGACGATGCCACCCTCTGCCACACGCTGGTCGTCGGCAAAATGGAGCAGCTTGTTGCCCGGGTCGAAGACGGGAGCATAGACCTCGCTGCCCGAAGGTACGACCAACTGAAACGGGGAATAGATAGTAGCAAACGGCTTTTGCTCCGTGGGCTTCTTGGACACCTTGTTGAGGTCCGCCTCAGCCACATCGGTCGTATAGGAGACCACCAGTTCGCCCCCATTCTCCATGGGAAGAGCGGCCACGCGCGTCTCGCCGATGGTCATCACGGCCTTGCCGTCAACAAAATGCACCCTCGGCTGGGAATCTACCCCCACATCAAAGGCTGCCGTACCCAATTGTTCCAGCTTCTTCCCATTTTGCCGAACGTAGGCATAGGTCTTTTGCGCATAGATCTTGCCGCCCGCAAAGGGCAACAAGGAAAAGAAAAGAATCAATCTTTTCATTGAGTTGTTAGACATTATAATAGTTCCAAAAATGATTACGTCTGAAAATGAGCACGAACACAGCAGCCGACGTCCTCTCGGACCTCGTACAGACTACAACGCGAAGTACACATCTACATCGGTTTTGTTACGTTCCCTTTTGTGTAAACTCTTTAGAAAATGATCTGCTGGGGTTAAGACGTGTTCTGTCTGTATGGTCTAAAGACCTGGCGAACAGGGCAGGCGATAGCCAAAGCCGCTAAAGCAAAAAGTTATCCTATTCTTTCTTCGCCAAAGCGCAATCACTTCACCAAGATACTGGCAACATAGAGTCCTGCGAGCTTGCTCGCAAACGTCTGATAGCAACCTATCTTTTCCAAGAATTTATTTGTTTGACTTTTTGAGGCTGCAAAGTTACAACTTTTCCAAACAAGACCATTACCCCCCCCGAAAAGGTTTAACAACATTTAACAAGGCCAACAACCTCCTTGTGGATACGGACTGACAAAACACGGTAACTATTCAGCAATAGTGTAGGCACGCACCTCCTACCATCCTATAAC
>ENA-ORRW01001100-ORRW01001100.1-human-gut-metagenome-genome-assembly--contig:-NODE-1100-length-27751-cov-22.930676_pt1 | contig 27751 bp, 25 predicted proteins | sample MGYA00242183_ERZ509150 | MGnify/ENA primary metagenome ERZ509150 (study PRJEB26280, sample SAMEA2338639) | human gut metagenome | biome: human gut; feature: human-associated habitat; material: faeces... | reverse complement strand
GGTCGATGCGGTTCTCCTGACGGCTGATCTCCGCACGGCGCTGCTTGATCTCCTTGTCGGCCTCTGCCTTCTGGGCATCGACCTCGGCTTTCAGACGGAAAGCCTCGTCCTTTGCTTCCAGAACCGCTTCCTTGCGCTTCTGGTCGGCGGTCTTGATCGCCTCGTTCACCAGCCGGGTAGCCTCGGCCTCGGCGCTGCCGATCTGGGCTTCGGCAGTCTTTTTACGGTTGTTGTAACCAATAAAATAACCCGCAGCCACGCCGACAACAGCAACGATCAAGGCCACGATCACTCCGATCGCGGTCATTGCGTTCACTCTCCTTTGTTTCAATTCAATGCAAAATTAAAAGCAGGAGACGCTGCGCAGCAGGACACGGGCAATGATATAGAAAGAGCTTTCAATGCAAAAAGTGACACCAAAACCATACGCACCGCCCAAAACCGGCGGCACGGGCAAAAGCATACGGCTTTTCTCTTTACGGTTCCATTTTATATCAAACAGGCACGCTTTGCCTGAAACGGGTACAGGGTCACACTGAAACCTGCGTACAGCGTCTTTGATTCCATACTACTAAATATAGTACGAAACATTTGCCCGCTTGTCAAGAGGAAAACCCTGCCCGCAGAACATTTTGTGCAGAAAAACAAAAATAGAAGCGGCTACGGCGGGCACACCCCTCAAACCAAAAGGGCTGCCCCGGAGAACGGAGCAGCCCTTCTGGTTTATGATGAGAAGAAGAAAATGAAGGAGATGTCTTATTATTTGGCGGCTTTTTCGCCCTCCGGGAAGATGATCTTATTCACAAAGAAGAAGATGACCATGGAGATGCCGCCGTTGAGAACGGTGGTGCCGATGTTGTAGATGAAGTCCGGTACCAGCAGACCGGCCACTGCCACCCAGATGCAGTTGATGGAGTTGACGATGCAGGTAATGACGCAGAAGGCCAGCACATACCAGCCGATCTGTTTTGCCAGATTGCCCTTGCTGCGGAACACAAAATTGCGCTGGATGGGGAAGTTGATGCACTCGCCGATGACCATGGCGATCATGTAGGCGCAGAAGTAGGGCAGACCGCCGTGGGCGGCATCGTAGCCGAGGATGTTCCATTTGAAGGTCTCGCCGAACAGGGTGATGTCAATGCCCGGCCAGCCGAAATCCACCACCGGCAGGCTGGCAAAGGCCTTGGGCAGAAATTGCAGCAGCAGGTACTTGAACACCGTGATGAGGTTGGACACGATGACGAACAGGCCGCCCTCGCGCACCCACTTGGCAGCGGCGGGGTGCTTTGCCGCGAAGTTATTCCAGAAATTCATAGCCTGCTTCCTTTCAGCTGTTTTTCAAGCGCTCTTCCATGCGGCTGTTCAGCACGAGGTTCTTCACGGCCTCCACGATCACCCGCACAAGACCGATGATCCAGAAGCCCTGCAGCTCCATCACGATGCCATCCACCATGCCCATGCTGATGGCGCCGTTGGTCATTTTGGCCAGCGCCCGCAGAGGCATATTGTACTGGAACAGGATGTTCAGGTCGGGCTTGCCCTTTTTGATGCTGCGGCGCAGCAGGGTGCCCAGCACGGCAGCCGCCAGCCAGCCGATGGGGCTGCGTCCGTGCCCCATCTCGCCCAGCGTCATGTTGCGGTCGATGTGCACCTTGTTCTCCGGGATGGGACGGCCCAGCAGCGCCTCAAACTCCGCGTCCGGCACCTTCTGCACCTGTGCAGTGCGGTAATGTGCAAGGTCCTTGCCCGCATAGGGGTCGGGTGCGCCGGTGCCCGCCACCGTGACAGCGGCAGTCAGACGGATATCAGCGCTGGAAGCGCCCACCAGCAGCTGATAGCTGCCGCCCTCCACCTCCCAGCGGTCGGTCTTGACGTTCCAGTAGCGGAACGCCTTATCGTCCAGCGGGATGGTGACGGTCTTGCTCTCTCCGGCTTCCAGCTGCACCTTGGTAAAGCCCTTCAGCTCCTTGACGGGGCGGAAAACTTTTGCATCCGGCTTTGCCACATACAGCTGCACCACCTCGGCACCTGCACAGCTGCCGGTGTTGGTGACAGTCAGGGTCACGCCGGTTTCGTCTGCTTTCAGGTCACTGTACGCAAAGCTGGTGTAGCTCAGGCCGTAGCCGAAGGGGAAGGCGGTGGGCACACCGGCGGTGTCGTAGTAGCGGTAGCCCACATACAGACCCTCGCGGTACTCCACAGTGGGGCCGTCGCCGCCGAAATGCGCTTTTGCGGGGGTGTCGGCGTAGCTGCGCGCCCAAGTCTCAGCCAGCTTACCGCAGGGGTTCTGCGCGCCGGTGAGCACCTCGACCAGTGCGCCCGCACCGGCCTGACCGCCCAGGCAGCCGTAGACCAGCGCCTTGCAGTCCTTGACCCATGCGCTTTCCAGCGAGGAGCCCGCGCTCAGCAGCACCACCACGTTGGGGTTTGCCGCCGCCACAGCGGCCAGCAGTTCCAGCTGGTTTTCTGCCAGCTTCATGTCGGCGCGGTCGATGCCCTCGCTCTCCTTGATCTCGTCCAGACCCATGCACAGCAGCACCACATCGGCGTTCTTTGCCAGCAGCACCGCCTCGGCCTTCAGTGCCTCGTCGGGCTTGCCCTGCCGGTCAAAGCCCTTGGCGTAGCCGACGCTGTTCAGGCCGCTTTCGGCAAGGCAGTCCAGAAAGGAATCCACCTTGATGGAGTTGACGGCGCTGGAGCCTGCCCCCTGATAGCGGGGCGTCTGGGCAAAGTCGCCGATGACCGCCACCTTTTCCCCTTTTGCAAGGGGCAGCAGGCTGTTTTCGTTCTTCAGCAGCACGATGCTCTGGGCAGCAGCCCGGCGTGCCAGCGCGTGGTGGGCGTCGGCATCAAACTTGCCGGGTGCGGCGTCCACCGCCGCCTTGGTGGTGAACACCAGTTCCAGCAGCTCCTCCAGCCGGGCGTCCACGTCCGCTTCGGTGATCTTGCCGGTCTGCACCGCCTTCATCAGCTCCCGGATGGCGTCCCCGCCGGGGGCAGGCATTTCCAGCGTAGAGCCGTTCTTTACGCCGAGGGCGTGGTCGTTGCTGCCGCCCCAGTCGGTGACCACTGCACCGTCAAAGCCCCAGTCCCTGCGCAGGATCTCCATGAGCAGGTGGGCGTTCTCGTTGGCGTAGGTGCCGTTGACAAGGTTATAGGCGGACATGATGGTCTTGGGCTGTGCCTCCTTGACCACCATCTCGAAGCCGGTCAGGTAAATTTCCCGCAGGGTGCGCTCGTCCACGATGGAATCCGAGGCCATGCGGCGCAGCTCCTGACTGTTCACGGCAAAGTGCTTGGGGCAGGCGGCAATGCCGTTTTTCTGGATGCCGCGGACGTAGGCCGCCGCCATCTTACCGGCAAGGTAGGGGTCCTCCGAGAAATACTCGAAGTTGCGGCCGCACAGGGGGCTGCGCTTGATGTTCAGGCCGGGGCCCAGCAGCACCGACACGCCCTGTGCCGCGGCTTCCTCGCCCATGGCTGCGCCCACAGCCTCGCCCAGCGCGGGGTCCCAGCTGTTGGCCACGGTGGCAGAGGTGGGGAAGCAGGTGGCGGGCACACTGGGGTTCAGGCCCAGATGGTCAGCCGCGCCCGCCTGCTTGCGCACGCCGTTGGGGCCGTCCGACAGGGTAATGGCCGGGATGCCCTTGCCCGGCAGCGCCCGGGTGGTGAACACCGTGCCGCCGCTCAGCAGGGCGCATTTTTGTTCCAGATCCAGGCTGTTGATGATATCTGTGTGTTTCATGGCATTTTCCTCTTTGCCTTTTCAAATCCAGAAAAGGCCCGCTGTTTTTACGCAGCGGGCCTTTGGTCTGGTTTCAGTTCAGGTGCTGCAAACGTTCAGAGCGTCTTGCCCTAGATCAGGCGTTGACTTCCTCTTCCTTGCGCTTTTTGTAGCCCTTGAGGGTCTTGACTTCCAGCGTCACGAACAGCAGAGCCACCAGAACATCGGCACCGATCAGGACGATCTGCCACTTTGCCATACCGGGGTTCAGGTTCTCCTCTGCGTATGCACGGCTGTTGACCACGGTGTAGAGGATGTTCTTTGCGGACTCGCGCAGGGCCTGCTTGCTGCTGTTGGTCAGCACGGTCACGGTGTTGAAGTCGTTGCCGGTGGTGCAGAGCATCAGGTCGTTGCCGTTGCGGACGCACTGGTCAGCAGTCATGTAGCCGGAGACGCCGAAGTAGTCTGTCTCGACGAAGCCCACGAAGCCCCACTCGCCGCGCAGGACGTTCTTCAGCAGCTCCTTGCAGCCGCCAGTCCAGCGGGTGCCGATGTAGTTGAAGGAAGACATGACCGCGTGGCAGTCTGCATCCTTGACGGAGATTTCGAAGGGCTTGAGGTAGATCTCGCGGATGGCCTGCTCGTTGGACCAAGTGCAGAGCATACCGCAGCGGTTGGTCTCCTGATCGTTCAGAGCAAAGTGCTTCATGAAGGCGTAGACGCCCTGCTCCTGAGAGCCCATGATGGCATTGGCAGCCATTGCGCCGGACAGCACGCCGTCCTCAGAGTAGTACTCGAAGTTACGGCCTGCGAAAGCGGAGCGGTGGATGTTCATAGCCGGTGCGTACCAGCCGGAAACGTCCATGTCGTCCGCCATCTTGCCGATGGAGGTGCCGAAGTCGTGTGCCAGATCGGTGTTCCAGGTAGCTGCGATCATCACAGCGGAGGGGAAGCCGATGGAGCCCTGCTGGGTGAAGTTGTTGTTGATGGAGGCGGGGCCGTCGCAGTCGATGGCCTGAACCTTACCAATAGAGGAAACGGCAACGGACTGGTAGCCGCCCAGAGCGATCAGGCTGTCCATATCGGATACGGTCAGCTGATCGAGGAAGGTATCCCACTGGGCGTCGTTGTAATCCACGCCCACCATGTCCTTCAGCTTCAGGCCGTTCTTGGCACCGGTGGTGGGAGCCACATCGTCGGCGTTGTTGAAGTCCTCGGGGTTCCAGTTGGAGTTGTTGTAGAAGGTTGCCTTAGCCTCTGCCGGCAGTTCAAAGTCTGCGGGAGCAGCGGTAGCCTCGGCGTAGTTCGCAAAGCCGTCGGCGCGGGACAGGTAGGTCACATTGCCCTCGGCAAAGTCGAACTTGTTGTCGGCGACCTCCACATCGCTCTCACGCTTGTTGGAAGCGTCGTAGACGATGTCGGAAGCCACGTTGTAGACCTTGGAGTCCAGAACGGTGTGGGAATCGGCGTTGATGCTGATGACGTAATCGCCCTTTTCCAGCACATAGCAGCCCTTGCCGTAGGTATCGTAGGAGGCCATATCCTCGGCCTTGAAGGTAACGGTGACGTTCTCGGAAGCACCGGGAGCCAGCTCGGAAGTCTTTGCAAAGCCGATCAGGTTTGCAGAAGCCTTCTCGATGCCGCCGTTGGTGTACGGAGGATTATAGTAGACCTCCACGACTTCCTTACCGGAGGCAGAACCGGTGTTGGTGACGGTGACATCCACAGTGATGGTGCCGTCAGCCTCGGTAACGCTGTTCAGGGTCTGGGTGAAGGTGGTGTAGCTCAGGCCACGGCCGAAGGGATACACCACAGTCTTGTCGTAGTCGATGAGGCCCTCTGCGGCAGCAGTCTCGTAGAACTTGTAGCCCACATAGATGCCCTCAACATAGTTGACAAAGGCGGGGATGGTATCAGCACCAAAGGAACTGGCCTTGAACTCGTCCATGTTGGTGTAGGTGAAGTTGCCAAAGTTGTTCGCGGTGGGGGTCTGGGTCAGGTCGTACACAAAGGTATCAATGGTACGGCCGGAGGGGTTCACATCACCGCAGAGGATGGAGCCCAGTGCGTTGAAGCCGCTCTGACCGGTGCCTGCGCACCAGACAACGCTCTTGATCTGGCTGTAATCCTTGACCCAGCCCAGCTCCATGGCGTTGGCGCCGTTGTAGACCACAACGACCTTATCAAAGTTCTTGCAGACCAGATCGATCATGTCCTTCTCGGTCTTGGACAGCTGCAGGTAGTGGTCGCCGGGCTCAAAGTCGTTGTAGCTGTGGCCTGCGTCGTAGGTGACCTGAGACACATCGGTGGGCAGGTCAGCACCTTCGCCGCCCACGCGGGTGATGACGACCATGGCGGTATCAGAGAAAGCCTTGGCGTTGTTCATCATCTCGTCGGTGTACTGTGCAGCCTCCGGCTCCGGCAGGGTCCAGTCCTGAGAGAACATGCCCACCTCCGGGCGGTCTGCACGGTAGGAGGTGTAGAAGTCGCTCAGCTCGGTGTTCAGCTCAAAGCCGGCATTCTTCAGGCCCTCCAGCAGGGTGACGGTGGGATAAGCATCGGACAGTGCACCGGAACCAGTGCCGCCGTAGCAGGGGTTGGTGGAAGCCCAGCCAAAGACGTTCAGCTTGCTGTTCTTGGCCATGGGCAGGGTGCCGTCGTTATCCAGCAGAACAATGCCCTCATCGGCAATGTTCTCGCACAGCTGGGTAGCGGATGCCACGTTCTCCTCGCTGACCTTGCCGCCGCCGGTGGCAAGGGTGACCATGGAGTACATGGGGCCGGTCAGGATCAGGTTCACGGTGATAGCCAGCGCCAGCACCATGCCCAGACCCGCCTGCCAGCGGATCAGATACTTTTTGGACTTGCTCTGCTTACGGCAGGCGATCATGACTGCGATCAGCAGAACTGCTACGACACCAAAGCCGATCAACTGCGATTTGATCGAGTTGAGAACCTTGATGACGTCATCCATATTGATGGACAACATAGTTTTCTCCTCCTTGTTTTGTCGAATCGGACAACGGCAGGGGACACCCCTGCCAGCTTGATTTTATGATACCAGAACTTGACGGAGAATTTTCAGTTTGTTCACAATCTGTCGTTTTGGGTACACAATTTGCAAAAGTTACAATAAGGTTTCAAATTTTATTGTGCTAATACACAAATATCACCGCATTGCATTTGTGCACCTTGCTAAATACAAAAAACGGCAGGGGATGCCTGCCGTAAAAATATTATTGCTTTTGGGGCAGCGGAAATAAGATCCGCAGGGTGCACCAGTTGTTTTCCCAGTGCATCGTCATGCTGCCGCCGTGCTGCCCGACGGTGGTGCGGACGCTTTTCAGGTCCGACCCCTGCTTTGGCAGACCGTCCGCATCCAGTGCCGGGGCGGCCTCTGTATAATGCTCGAACCGCAGCATGGCAAAGCCGCCCTGACTGTACACCGCCACCTTGATGAGCCGCTTTTCGGGGTCCGGCTCGGCGCGCACGGCGGCAATGGCGTTGTCCAGCGCCACGCCCACGATGGTGCACAGCTCCCGGATGGTGAGAAAGCCCAGCATCCTGCCGTCCGCCACGCTGGTGATGGTGATATTCTCCTGCTGGCATTCCATGGTCTTGGCGGTGAGCAGGGTATCCAGCACCGGGTTGCCGGTCTTGTTCTCGGCCTCGTACTGGCGGATATTCTGCTCCATGGCGGCAATGGCAGCGTTCTGCTTGGTCTGGTCCTGCTCCTCCCGGATGCGGGCAAGCTGGACTTTCAGCTCATGGTACCGCCGGTTGATGAGGTTGATGCCCTCCTTGCTGCGCTTGTACTGCTCGTACTGGCGGTGCAGTACCTCGTCCATGGCGGCAAGCTCGCTGTGCAAAGCGTTCTCCTGCAGCTGCTCGTGCTGCACAGATAAGATCAGCACGCCGGAAAAATCCACCAGAGTGCGGATGGAAAAAATGCTCATGTTGATCTCGCTGCCGGGCAGAAAGCCCAGATTGCTTACCGCAAAGGCAGTCAGCGCCAGCATGACCGCCGTCAGGGCGGCGCTGCCGCCGATCTGTAAGTGCCCGGCGGGCTGGGGACGGCGGTGCTGCAGATAGCACATGATGCCGAACAGCGTCCCATACACCAGTGCCAGCAACAGCAAAGAAAGCGGCTCCCATGGGCCGCGGGCGGGCCAGAGGGCGCAGTGCAGCTGCCACTCCACGCTGGCGGCAAGCTCTGCCAGAATAAACGCCCGTGCGCAGTGATACCCGGCTTCCAGCAGAGTGATGTTCCACATGCCCCATAGATATAGGTAGGAAAACCCGATGGCCGCTGCCATGCAGGGGATCCAGAGCCCGCCGGGCACATCGCCCGTCAGCCCCAGAAAGGCCGACAGCACCGCCGCCCACAGCAGGGTGACACCCCCGGTGACCGCTCTGGAAAAGCGGGGCGCAAGCGCCGGGGTGAACAGCAGCACCGCAAGACACTCGGCAAGGGCGGTGTACAGCCGGGGGATATCCGGCAGCGCGGTCATGAGCCTTCACCTCCGATGTAATCGGTCAGTGCGGCAAGAAAAGCCTTACGCTTGGGGCGGCTGACCTGCAGCTCGCAGGGGCCCACCTGCACGGTGCTCTGCCGCAGCTCCCGCACCTGTGCCAGATTGACAAGATAGCCGCTGTTGCAGCGGGCAAAGGGGCAGTCTGCCAGCTTTTCCTCAAAGGCCTTGAGGGTGCCGGGGGCGGAAAAATCGCCCTCATCGGTATAAAAATGCACCCGGTGCCCCTCGCTTTCCAGATAATAGATGCTTGCGGTGTCCAGCCGGCGCAGCCCGCCCTCCACCGGCACGGTCAGGTAGTGCTTTGCCCGCTTTTCCAGCCGGGCAACCGCCTTGAGCAGCTGCTGCGAAAAGGCAAAGTAGGGCACCGGCTTCAGCACATAGTCCAGCGCTCCCACCGAGTAGCCCCGGATGGCGTACTGCGCCATATTGGTGATGAAGATCAGGATGACGTCTGCATCCATCTGCCGGATGCGCTCGGCCGTGGTCATGCCGTCCAGATGCTTCATCTCCACATCCAGAAAAATAATGTCGTAGACCGCGCGGTAATCCTCCAGAATATCCACGCCGTCCGCAAAGACCGTCACTTCAAACTCTGTCCCGTACTGCCGGGTATACCGCCGGACATACTCCTGCAATACCCCCTGTACCTCCGCGTCGTCCTCTACGATCGCCACCCGGATCATGACCGCACCTCCCTTACCACACCTTTGTGGAACTGTTACGGCTCTATTATAGCGCAATCCCGTCCGGTTTGCCAAGGGGCACTCCGCAACAAAGGGCAGGGCAGCCCACAGCTGACCACCGTGGACGTCAACCCCTACCAGCTGGGCATGGAGGCTGCCAGCCAGACCATCAACCACATCGAGAACCCGAACCTTCTGGCCACAAAGATCATCGTGCCGCACAAGCTCATCCCCCGGGAGAGCTGCTGCCCGCCGGAGGAGCAGCGCTAGGAAGTGCTTTTTCAGCAAGACAGTGTCCGCTTCCGGGAGCTGCCGCGCAGCGCTTGCTATCCTGCCCCCAGAGTAGACAGCGTAAAAAACGCTGCATCCTCCGGGGGTATTTTTATGCCCAAAAAGGCACAAAAGAATGCCCGCCCACCTGTGGAAAACCACGGTGGGCGGGCATTTTATGGTTTATCGTTTGCGCGCTGCAAAAGCGTTCAGAGGGCGGTGGGCTGGGGTACCAGCCGGAAGAGCATTACGGGCAGCTCGCTGTTTGCAAAATCCAGCGTAAGGATGATCGTTCCGCGCTCTGTTTCAAAAGGCATCTCCGTCTGTGTGCCGTCCGGGGCAATGCGCACAAGCGTTTTGCCTTCCAGCAATCCGGCGGGCAGCGCGAGCCTTACCCGACCGGTGGGCTGCGTCAGGCTGCCTGCGGTTTCAAAGGCCACACTCAGGTATTCCCCGTTCGTCCGTGCGGTCACATCCTCCGCAGAAAGACTGCCGCTGTTAGCCCACGCCGTTGCCGCTTCGATCATTTCCAGCTGCGCGGCGTTTTCTGCCTGCCCGCACACGGGGCAGAAGGTCAGCGTTTCGCCTTCCGCAGTGCGGAAAGTAAACTTCCGGCAATCCGTGCTGCCAGTGTGCGCGCAGCCCTGCCGCAGACAACTGGCGCTCTGAGAGCCGGTTCCGTTCGGGGACCATGCACCGAACTGGTGCCCCAGCTGATCGGTCGGGTCTGCGGTGTAGCTGTCTTTGCAGCGGCTGCAGGTAAAAACAGTATAGCCGTCTGCTTCACAGGTGGGGGCTACGGTAACAGCCTGATAATCATGGTTCAGCGCGGGCAGTTCTGTATAGGTGGTATGGTCGCAGCGGGAACAGGTTTCGTAAGCATTCCAGCCGATTTCCGTACAGGTAGGGGCTTTTGCTGCGTATTGCTTCAAATCATGATTCAGCGCGGGCAGCTCTTTGCGGGTGGTATAGTCGCAGCGGGAGCAGGTTTCGTAAGCATCCCAGCCGATTTCCGTACAGGTAGGGGCTTTTGCTGCGTGCTGCTCCAGAGCATGATTCAGCGCGGGCAGCTCTTTGCGGGTGGTATAGTCGCAGCGGGAGCAGGTTTCGTAAGCATCCCAGCCGATTTCCGTACAGGTAGGGGCTTTTGCTGCGTGCTGCTCCAGAGCATGATTCAGCGCGGGCAGCTCTTTGCGGGTGGTATAGTCGCAGCGGGAGCAGGTTTCGTAAGCATCCCAGCCGATTTCCGTACAGGTAGGGGCTTTTGCTGCGTGCTGCTCCAAATCATGGTTCAGTGCGGGCAGCTCCGCATAGGTGGTGTAGTTGCAGCGGGAACAGGTGTCGTAAGCATCCCAGCCGATTTCCGTACAGGTAGGGGCTTTTGCTGCGTGCTGCTCCAAATCATGGTTCAGTGCGGGCAGCTCCTGATAGGTGGTGGTATAGTTACAACGGGAGCAGGCTTCGTAAGCGTTCCAGCCGATTTCCGTACAGCTGGGGGCTTTTGCATCGTGATGCACCAAATCGTGATTATTTGGGTCTTTTTCGCCGTATTCCGCGCCGCATTTTTCGCAGGTTTTGCCTTTGGTGCAGGTGGGCGTTTCGGTACCGCCGGTATGTACCTTTAAATACGAAACATTGCCATCGTTGTGGCAGTTCTGGCATTCAGTTACATAAACCCTATGACTGTTCGAATCATATTTTCTGTATCCGAGGATCTCACGTGTCTCCGTACTCCCACAGTTTTTGCAGCGCACCGTGGTTGTTTCTGCCGCCGCTTTTAACACGATCCCCGGTATCAGGCACACCATTGCCAGCACCGTCAAACACCGGATCAGCCATTTTTTCATGTTACTCCCTCCTTGTCATCAAACCTTGTTATCCTTTCAGATCAAACTGCACGGACAGCGATGCAAGCACGGCATCTACCACCTTCCGCGCCTGGGCAAGCATATCGATCTCCGCCACAAAAGCGATGACCTGCTCGCGCTCCTGCGCGGGGACCTGCAGCGCACTCAGACTCATACTCAGATAGCGCCGTATTTTGCGCTCCAGTGTAAAGTAGGGGTCGCACCGCCGTGCCATGTAGCCGCGCATCATGCCAGCCGTGCCCAGCTCCATCTCGTAGAAATCGCACTCGGCGCACCCGGGCAGGTACGCGCTGAACGCCGCCTGCAGCTCGGCCGTGGTGCTGCGGTGGATGATCTCCGCCGTGGCGGGGAAGGTGTACGCTTCCACATAGATATCCCGCAGATTCTCGCTCAGCTCGGTCACCGCCAGCTGCAAAGCCGTCTCCACCGCGTAGAGGTACACCGGCGAGGGGGCGTTTGCCGCCAGCGGCCTTACCGCGCCGAACTGCCTGCTGAACATCATGCCGATCAGCTCGGTCAGCACACCGTCCTTGGTGCGGAAAATATTCTGGAACGACCCGGCGGAAACATCTGCTTCCTTTAAAATTTCTGCCACCTTGGTGTTCGTGTAGCCTTTTTCCAGAAAAAGCCGGACACAGGCGGTCAGGATCCGCCGTTTTGCTTCTTTGCTGTCGTATCTGCGCGCCATTGGAAATCATCCTTTTCTATAATTGGTCTCTGACCCAATTATATATTGATTTGAAAATTGTGTCAAGTAAACTTTTAAGGCCGTATTTTGGGCAGTTTGACGAGGGAGAGCTTTCTGCGGGTGCGCATCCGGGCAAAACAAAGCGCAATGGACATTGCTGTTATCCGCTGCCGCAGCCAGACAGTTCGCGGCAGCAAAAAAGAGGCCACCGATCGGGGTGACCTCTTTTCAGCGTATTTTCAGCGTAAATCCCGCAGCAGGCGAACCCACCATCTCCATGACGGCTCTTTTGGAGTTGCTCTTTGCGTAAGATTGCAAGATAAATCTTATTTCTGACAGAAAGAGCCGGACCCGTGCAACGAGTCCGGCCCTTTCTGTGCTTTGGTTGGATCTTAAGCAAAGTTATGGTAAATGAAGAAGTTGGCTTTGGGAGTTTACAGCAGGCTCAGTGCTTCCTCGTCTGCCACAAGGATGCAGTCCGGATGCAGCTGCAGGATGCTGCCGGGGCAGGCAGGGGTCACAGGGCCGGTCACGGCGTCCTTGACGGCCTGTGCCTTGGCTTTACCGTTGGCTACCACCAGCACCTTGCGTGCCTGCATGATGGTCTTGATGCCCATGGTGTATGCCTGTTTGGGGACAAGGGCCTCGTTGCCGTCAAAGAAGCGCTTGTTGGCTTCGATGGTGGTGGGAGCAAGGTCGATGCAGTGGGTCTCCAGCTCAAAGGCTTCGCCCGGCTCATTGAAGCCGATATGACCATTGGGGCCGATGCCCAGCAGCTGCAGGTCGATGCCGCCCAGCTTGTGGATGATACCGTTGTAACGGGCACACTCAGCGGCGGTGTCCAGATTGGTGCCGTCCGGCAGGTTGGTCTTGGCCGGGTCGATATTCACCTTGCTGAACAGGTTCTCATTCATGAAATACCAGTAGCTCTGGGGATGCTCCTTGGGCAGGCCGCGGTACTCGTCCAGATTGACAGTAGTGACCTCGGAGAAATCCAAATCGCCTTTGTTGTACCAGTCCACCAGTTGGGCATAAGTGCCCACCGGGGTGCCGCCGGTGGCAAGACCCAGTACACAGTCCGGCTTCATGATGACCTGTGCGGAGATGATGTTGGCCGCTTTGCGGGACATATCCTGATAATCTTTTGCGCGGATGATCTTCATAATAACGCTCCTTTTATAGTACCGTTACGCCTGCGTTCCGGCAGGCCTGTAAAAATTCTACGGGCAGCTTTCCGTCCGAGATCACAATATCAATATCGGACAGCTCGCAGATGTGGAATGTACTTTTCAGTCCGATCTTGGAGGAATCCAGCAGCACGGCTTTCTGCTCACAGTCACAGCGGCGGAGCACGGTCTGCTTGAGCCGTGCTTCATCCTCCACGCCGCAGGTAAAACCGGTTTCCGGGCTGTAACTGGTCACGCCCAGCAGCAGCAGATCAAAGTTGATGCCCTCCATCGTCTGGATGCTCTGTGCACCGCAGACGCTCAGGCTGAACCGGTTCAGTCTGCCGCCCGGCAGGGATACATTGGGCTTTTCCAGCTTTGCCAGCTCCATGGCGCAGCTCAGGCCGCTGGTGTAGATGAGCATGGGCTGATCCGGGATGCACCGGGCCACTGCTGTGGCGGTGCTGCCGGAATCCAGAAACAGGGTGGTGTTGGGGCGCAGCAGAGCAGCGGCTTTTTCGGCAATGATCTGCTTTGCTTCGGCATTGCGGGCGGCACGGCGGCTCAGCAGGTCGTCTGTGCCTACCACCTGCTCCACCGACTTGACACCGCCATGCACCCGCACCACACGGCGGGCTTCATCCAGTGCTTTCAGGTCGGTGCGCAGGGTCATTTCCGAAACGGAAGGGAAAGCTTCCTTGAGCTGGGCAAAGCTAATGCTGCCTTTGCGGTTCACCAGCTCCACGATTTGATTGCGGCGTTGTTCCATGGGGGATTCCTCCTGTCTGCGTTTGTCCTGTCCCATGGCACGTTCTGCTTAGTCCTCCGGGTTGAAGTTTGCCAGCAGATATTCCTCTGCTTCCGGGCACCACAGGCCGTTGTGGGCATCCACGATGTCAGCCAGTGCGGTATAGCGGGGGTCGTTGTCCTGTTCGCCCTTGGCACGCAGATCGGTCAGGGCGATGAGGGGCATGGTCAGGTGGGTGTAGATCAGCTTTTTGCCGCCGGGGATCTTGGGCAGGTTGAGGGTGGTCTCAGCAGCGGCGTTCAGACCGCCGATGTGGGTGACCATCACAGCCGGATCGATGCGCTTAGCGGCGGTCAGTTCCAGCGACTCGATCATGTCGGCGGTATTACCGCCGGTGGTGCCCATGACATGGGTAGAATTGTAGTGCACATCGTAGAAGTTCATCTTGGCGCTGAACTGCTTGTCGGTGGGGCCTGCAAAGAAGTTCAGGCAGCCGTCACGACCCAGTACAGCACTGGACAGCTCCACCACCGGCGCGATGGGGGCGTAGCAGAACACATCATCAAAGCCGGTACCGCCGGTCAGCTTCCGCAGCTCGGCAGCGGGGTCTGCCATGTTGGCGGTATTGACGAAGTACAGGTCGATGCCGTCCTTCTCCTTGACCTCCTTCGGGGGGAAGAGGGACTCCGCACGGGCCAGACGATCCTCGTTGATATCGGTGACCACCACCATGCCGGGGCGCACATCACGGTGCAGTGCGTAGGTCAGAGCACCCAGGCCCATGGGGCCTGCACCGGCCAGAATCGCCAGCTTGCCACCCTTCTTGATGCCCATATCGTGATGGTACACACCCATCTTGGTGTGGTAGGCGGCGTTGAAAGCACCGATGGAGCAGCTCATAGGCTCGGCCAGAGAAGCCTCGTAGTAAGCACGGCCCTTGTACTCCAGCAGGCAGCCCAGTTCCATGACCTCGGCAGGGATGATGCAGTAGGTGGCGTCGCCGCCGAAGAACTCGTAGGAGTAGCCGGGGCTCCACATGGTGCCCTTGTAGTTCAGGGCGGGCTGCAGGGTGAACTTCATGCCGGGCTTGAACTTGTCCTGATGCGCCTTGCCCACCTTGACGATATCACCGGCGAACTCGTGACCCATGATGGCGGGGTGCTCGGCTACATCCGGATGCACACGCTTGTGCGCAGTGCCTCCATCAGCCGGGGCGTTTCGATCAGCTGCCCGCTGACATTCTGCATGACCTCCACCGGGACGCCGTTCCCGTCATCCGGGGCCAGCAGCACCAGTGCCCCCAGCACGATGCGCCCCGGCTCATAGACCGGCGGCTGTGCCTGCAGATAGCCCAAGCGGCAGTCCTTTACCGCACTTGTCCTGCAATGGAGCAGCAGGGCATACAGGGATTTGATGTAGGTATCGCCCAGCGTTTCACGGCGGCGAAGCTGCTGCTCCACCAGCCGGGCGTCCGCTTCCTGCGGGCAGAACAGCTGCGCCGCTGCATGGATGAGGGCAGCGCGGCTGCCGGGAACCTTGACGGGCTGGATGGTCAGATGTTCCAGCAGCCCGGTCATGGACCGGGTCAGGCGCGCATAATACTGCAACTTGGAGCCTGCACAGGCTGTATCCTGCACGGGCTGCACCGCCGGTTCCGGTTCTGCGCGGTTCTGGCTGTACCGCGTGATAGCGTCCTTCAGCACGGCACGGTCTGGCTCCAGCAGGGAAGGGCTGATGCACACCGCCGGGTAATCCAGTTCCAGCGGCACGGTGGAGATAATGAAGTCGATTTTTCTCCGACGCAGGTCGGCAGTGTTCAGCTCCCGCACCGAGCAGCACCCCTCTACCTGCAAAGAGGGAAACTCGTTTCCCAGCCGGGAAGCCAGAAAGCGGCTGGAACCCATGCCCAGCGGACAGGCCACTACCACCCGCAGCCGCAGCCGGAACATGGCATTCTGTTCCAGCACTGCGCCAAAGTGCATGGCAAGGTAGGCCGCTTCGTCGTCCGAGATGGCGGGCAGAACGAATTGCTGCTGCACCGCATCACAGGCGGCGCGGGTGGCTTTCCACAGGCCGGGGTAGGCGGTGCGGATGGTGTCCAGCTGGGGGTTTTCGGTACGAATGTTCTGCTCCACCCGCAGCAGCATGGGGCGCAGGTGGCAGTACAGGTCATCCCGCAGGGAGGTGTAACCGGAAAGGTCTGTGTGCAGCGCCTTTTCCATTTCCCGGATAAGGGCGGCTTCCAGATTCCGCAGTTCCATCTCCTGCGCACTGCCCCAAGGATCCTCTGCGCCCAGATAAGCAGCGAGATAAAGTTCCAGATACTGCGCTTCCTCAGGCGGCAGGGTCAGCCCGAAGGCGCGGTTCAGCGCCGCCACCAGCCGGGCAGCATGATTGCCCGCCGGGCGCAGCCCTCTGGGGGCGCTGCCCTTGTCGCCGCCCTGCCGCAGCTGCTGAATGGTCAGGGTGCAATGGATCGCCAGCGCCAGAAAGCCTGCATCCGGCAGATGGAGCTGTTCTTCCTGTTCAAACTGCTGCAAAGCCGCCCAGACCTTTTCGGCCGTTTTTGTATCCAGCAGGGTCGAGAAGATCTCGTTTTCCGGCATCCGTCCGCAGAGCACCTCTGCCAGTTCCTTTTCCGGCATACTGCTGCGCAACAGGGCAGACACCACCCTCCGGTAGGAAGAAGCATCCCCCTGCAGCCAGACCCCCACGCCGGGGCGGCGGAACATCTCCACCCGGTAGGGGTGTAGCTTGGTCTCAAGTTCATCCAAGTCTGCAGACAGCGTGCTTTCCGAAACGCCAAGCGCCCGTGCCAGTACCGCTGTTTTGCAGGGCTCCTGCTCGCTGAGCAGCCTTGTCAAAAGCTGCTGCCGCCGCTCTGCGCGGGAAAGTTCTTTCCTGTCGCCGCTGTTCAGCTGGGTGCGCAGTGCGTCTCGCCGCTCCGGCGCTTCATCCAGCAGCAGACCCTTGCCGGGATTCCGCACAAAATGCGCCCCGGCAGCCTGCATCCACTGCTCCACAGCGGGCAGCTCCCGCAGCACGGTGCGGCGGCTGACCCCGATGCTTTCAGCCAGCGCCGCCGCCGTCACCCAGCCCTGCGGAAGGCTGAGCAGCTGCTCGATCAGCTTCCGTGCATTTGCCGACAGTTCCTCACGATACACCGCACCCATGTTGCTTCTCTCCTTTTCCCAAAAGTTACCCATTGCTTCTATTGTAGCATAGTGCCACCCCGTCTGCCAGCCCCCAACGCAGAAAAGAAGTTGTGTGTTTTTTGTCACCATTGCCCGGTGACAAAAGCTTCCTTGTTCCCGTCTTGTATCCCGGCGCATCAGCAAATATGCACAAATCACCCGCGCATCCATTGGAAATGTTGCCGTATCAGCCCACTGGTGTCACCATCCTCCGGTGACAACCCCACCGCTTGTCACCATTGAAATCCGGCGCAGTATCGGCTAGAATAGTGCCAGAACGAAACGAAAGCTCCTCCGAACAACCGTCCGCAGGCCGCAGCTCCCATGCCACAGGAGCTGCACCGCCTGCCTTTCAAGTGAAAAAGGAGAGCTACAAATGAAAAACGCTGTTTCCCGCTTTGGCAAGTTCCTCAGCGGCATGGTCATGCCGAATATCGGCGCATTCATCGCGTGGGGCTTCCTCACTGCTCTGTTCATTGAAGCGGGCTGGTTCCCCAACGAAAAGCTGGCCAGCATGGTCTCCCCGATGCTGACCTACCTGCTGCCCATCCTCATTGCAGGGCAGGGCGGCAAGATGATTGCAGGCGACCGCGGCCGTGTCATCGCCGCCATCGCCGTGGTGGGCTGCATCTGCGGCTCGGACTACACCATGCTGATGGGCGCCATGGTCATGGGCCCTCTGGCCGGCTGGGTCATCAAGCAGTTCGATAAGAAGGTGGAAGGCCATATCCCCGCCGGTTTCGAGATGCTGATCAACAACTTCTCCATCGGCATTCTGGGTATGCTGCTGGCCATCCTCGGCTACTACGTCATCGGCCCGTTCATGACCGCCATCCTCACTGTGCTGACCGCCGGTGTGGACTTCCTTGTGGCACACAGCCTGCTGCCGCTGGTGTCCATCTTTATTGAGCCTGCCAAGGTATTGTTCCTGAACAACGCCATCAACCACGGCATCTTCAGCCCCATCGGTGCAAGTCAGGCTGCTGAGACCGGTCGTTCCATCATGTATATGCTGGAAGCCAACCCCGGTCCCGGTCTTGGTGTCCTGCTGGCCTACTGCTTCTTCTGCAAGGACGACACCACCCGCCAGTCCGCTCCCGGTGCTGTCATCATCCACCTGCTGGGCGGCATCCACGAGATCTACTTCCCCTACATCCTGATGAATCCCGTGATCATCATCGCCCCCATCGTGGGCAACTTCTGTGCCATCCTGTTCTACTCTATGACCGGTGCAGGTCTGTCCGGTCCTGCTTCTCCCGGTTCCATCATCGCCTACATGGCAATGGCTCCCCGGGATTCCATTCTCACCGTTCTGCTGGGCGTTGTCATCGCCGGTGCTGTTTCCTTTGTTCTGTCCTCGGTCATTCTGAAAGCGACCTCCGGTCACACCAAGAGCCTGACCGACGCCCAGAACGAAATGAAGGAGATGAAGGCACAGGCTAAGGGCGAGATCCCCGAGCCTACTGCCGTAAATGTCGGCCAGATCCGCAAGATCGTCTTTGCCTGCGATGCCGGTATGGGTTCCAGCGCCATGGGTGCTACCAAGTTCCACAACCGCATTAAGGCGGAGCGCCCCGACTTGACCGTGACCAACTCCAGCGTGGATACCATCCCCGCCGACGCGGACGTAGTGGTCTGCCAGCGCGTTCTGGCTGACCGCGCCGCCAAGTGCGCCCCGCAGGCACAGCTTGTTACATTGGATAACTTCCTTGCAGATCCGCATCTGGACGCATTGTACAACGCACTGACCTCCACTTCCCCGGCACTGGATGCCAAGGCCGAAGCTGCCGCCAACGAGGAGATCGTATCCGACCTGCGCAATGCAGCCGTAGCCCCTCTGGCGGCTGCCGTGACCGAGGCTTCCAAAGCCAACGGTTCCGTGATGAAGATCCAGGCGGAGGACATCCAGCTGGGTCTGCCCTCCGTCACCAAGGAGGAGGCCATCCGTGCCGCCGGTGCGCTGCTGGCAAAGCGGGGCTATGTGGATGACAGTTACGCCGATGCCATGGTGGAGCGCGAAAAGCTGGTGAGCACCTACATGGGCATGGGCGTAGCCATTCCCCACGGCACCAGCCAGAAGAAGGGCACCGTTAAAAAGTCCGGCGTTGTCCTGCTGCAATATCCGCAGGGCGTGGACTTCGGCGATGAAAAAGCCTACCTCGTGTTCGGCATTGCCGGTGTCGGCAACGACCATCTTGACCTGCTGGGCAATGTCTGCGAGATCCTTGAAGACGAGGATGCGCTGGAACAGCTCAAGACCACTTCCGATATGAACTATGTGCTGGAGCACTTACAATAACGATTCCAAAAAGGAGAGATTTTTATGAAGAGCATCGATATCACCATTCAGGACAAAGAAGGTCTGCACGCCCGTCCCGCCGGTATCCTGAGCAAAGCTGCCAAAGGCTTTGAGAGCAAAGTCACTATGACTAAGAACGGCAAAGTCGCCGACATGAAGAAGATCTTTGCCGTAATGGGTCTGGCCGTGAAGTGCGGCGAGACCGTGACCATCGCCGCCGATGGCCCGGACGAGGATGCCGCCATCGAAGAATTGACCAAGCTGTGCAAGGACGCATGACTTCTCCCTCCGTCTATGACCATTCTGCATAAATACTGCTGACGCAAAACCGCTCCGGGCAGAACGTTCGGAGCGGTTTTACTGTCAGTATGCGTTTTTCATCACCGTGTTTTCCAGAAAGCTGAAAAACACATCGTATTCATTTGGGGTCAGCATTTTGGGAGAACTCATGATCACAAGATCATGCCCGTGGTTTCCCACATGATAGGGTGGATGAGTGTGAGAATAGGGGTTTTCCAAAACCCTCTTGACGAATTTCACATACAGTAGTATTTTTCCTGTAAATCCCACCGTCTTTGTGGATTGGTTTGAAACCACCCACAAAATGTGGTCGTGTTCATTTTGAACACAGGCACAGAAAGTGGTCGGTTATCACCGTGAGACCCACCACTTCCGTGAGGAAAAGTCCACGAAAGAACTTACCGTCCCGCAACACACCCGATTCATTTTGCCGCTTACTTCACCCGACAAAATCCATCGCTGCGCTGCGTGGGCGGTATTTTTCTTTTATGGTCACTTGTCGGGGCGGAGGCCCCTCCATCTTGCTAACGCAAGACCGTTCGGTCGCTCAAAAGCCCCACTGGGGCTTTTGTTGCTGCGCAAACGCGGCATTTTGCTTTCCGAAGAAACAAAAAATCCGAACCCTTCTCCTATTGAGAAAAGGTTCGGATTTTCATTATTTGGTGCGATGGAAGGGACTCGAACCCCCGGCCTACTGATTCGTAGCGCACACCGGGCGATTCCCTCAATTTTTGGAAGTTACGTTTTAACGTCATTTCTATGCGATACATCGCAGGTTTTGAACTTCGAGTTTCTGCACCCTTTGTCCGATTTTGCAACGATTTGCACCCTTTGCACGTTTTGAAACCGTGCAAAAACCGTGCAGAAACCGTGCACTTACTCTCAGACAAATGAAAAATCGACTTATCCGACAACGGCTTGACGGCATTGGTTCGAGTGACCGCACACCAAAAATCAAGTCTTGGAGGATACGACTATGACGAAACTGTTTTCCTGCCGCTACAACATGGACACCAATCGGGTGGAAGCCCGGTTCGCAGATGGCTCTGCTGTTGCCATCGACTGCATCGCCGTGGAGGACGAATACGGCAACTCCCCGGCACAGCGGGCAGAGCTGGACAGGCTGCTCTACAATAAGCCCTTGGAGTATGCACAGATGGTGCTGAAAGGGGAGATGGAGTGTTATCTTTCTCTCGGCTGCGACCACGGCAGGCTGGAAGATTGAGCCTTAGAAAACGCGCGGCAAAACCGCTAATCGCGCGGCGCGCGTTTTTATCGCTGACTTTTATTCAGGCAACATTGCACGCGTGCATTCCAGCGTGCGATTCCACTTTTCCGAAATTCAATCGTATTACAGTTTATTTTTGCAGTTTTTCGCTTTTGCATCGAACTTTTCCACAGATAAAGAATGCACGCCCGTACGATTTTGGTTCGCAGTTTATTCGCGTCAGCTGGATTTATTCGTGCTTTGTTCGCGCGATTGCGCGTTTTCAGCGTAAATTCAGCGTAAACCATGCCAAGTCAGCGTATTTTCAGCGTAAATCCCGGAAAGTCAGCGTAAATAACCATTTACCATATATAATGATGCCCGCCCAGCTGTGGAAAAGCCACAGTGGGCGGGCATTCTGCGTTTTCAGATGGACTGGAATCCCTTGCCGATGATCTCGCTGGAGTTGACAATGGTCAGAAAGGCCTCCGGGTCCTCCCGGCGCAGGAAATCCCGCAGCAGCCCTGCCTGCCGCCGGGTCAGCGCCACCATGATCATGGTGCGGGGCTCGCCGGTGTACACGCCGGTGGCGTTCTGCTGGGTGGCCGTGCGTCCCAGTGTTTCCGTAACGAAATGCCGGATGGGCTCCGGCCTTGAGGTGATGACCGTACACACCTTGCGGAGATTCAGGCTCTCGATGGCTGTATCCACGATGGTGCTGCGCCCGATGAGTCCCAGCACGCAGTACATCCCGGTCTGCGGGCCGTAGAGGTAAGCCGCAAACAGCACCGTGCCGATATCGCTGAGCAGCAGAGCCCTGCCGATCTCCACCTTGATGTACTTGTGCAGGATCATCGCCACGATCTCGGTGCCGCCGGTGGATGCCCCGATGTTGAATACGATGCCGCTGGCAATGGCAGGCAGCGCCACCGCAAAGCACAGCTCCAGAAGAGTATCATCCGTCAAAGGCTGCGACACGGGAAACAGCTTTTCGCATATACTGGAATAAAAGCTGAGCATGAAGGAGGAGTACAATGTCCAACCCATGGTCTTTATGCCCAGAAAGACGCAGCCCAGCACATCCAGCACCGCATTGGTGATCCACATAAAGGTGCTGACGCTCAGAGCCGGAAAGCAGGTGGCCAGAACGATGGAAAGACCGGTAGTGCCGCCAAATACAAAGTGGTTGGGCGCACAGTAAAAGTTCAGTGCTACTGCATAGATGATAAGTCCCAGATTCAGCAGCAGAAAAAAGCGTGCGCCGCTCCACAGCTGTGCTGGGGTCAGGTTTTTGCGCAGACCGTTCTTGATCGCTTCCATCTCAGTCCAGATGCTCCTTTACATCCATCAGCTGGGTGATGATGCAGTCTGCGGCGGACTGGTCCAGCGGCTCGCCGTGGCGGGGCTTCAGTGCCAGCACCTTCAGGCCTGCCGCCTTTGCGGAGGCAATGCCTGTGGGAGAATCCTCCACCGCAATGGCCTTATCTGCCGTCAATCCCAGTGCCTTCAGCGCCTTGAGATAGATGTCCGGCGCAGGCTTATGGGCGGCGCAGTCCTCGCCGCTGAAAGCGAAATCCACCATTGCTTTCAGACCGCCCTCCGTGAGCATCTTCATGATATCCGGCGCTGCGCTGGAGGACGCCACCGCCACCTTCAGCCCCCGGCTGCGCAGCGCATTCATCAGCGGCTCTGCCTGCGGGTCGGTAAGCTTGCCGTAGGGGGTGGGGCGAACCTTGCGGTACTCCCGGTAGGCCATCAGCATCTCCTGACGGCGCACAGGGTCGTTGGGGACAATGGCTTCCCAAATGGCTTTTTCGTTAGAGCCGATGAAGTTGCCCTCCGGGATGGGGATGCCGTTTTCCAGCAGAAAGTTTTTACGGCGGTTCTCGTAGTAATATTCCGTATCTGCCAGCACCCCATCCATATCAAAAATCACTGCTTCAATCATTCTTCATTTCCCTCTTCATCAAAAAAGGGGAGGGGCAAGCCCCTCCCCCAAGCATGGGTCTATTGATCCCAGTCGATCGCTTAGTACTCCAGCTTCCACATATAGCGGCGCAGGGTCAGCGGATGCTGACGGACGTAGGACAGCTCCTCAGCATAGACGCGGAACACGGCGGTGTGCATCAGCGGGTTGAAGTAGGTGATGACGCTGCTGTCCACAGCATTGCCCAGACCGTAATCCTTTGCATCCACAACGGTGGTCAGAGCATCGAAGCGGTGCAGGAAGGTCAGTGCGCGGGCATCCACGGGACGGGTCTTGCCGTCGTTCATCAGCAGGATGAAGGGCACGTCCTTGTCCACGATCTCGAAGGGGCCGTGGAAGAACTCGCCGCTGTGGAAGGAGCCGGAGTTGACCCACTGCATCTCCATCATCAGGCAGATGGAGGTGGAGTAAGCGACCTCCATGGAAGCGCCGCTGGACATGACGTAGACGACGGGAGCGTCCTTGTACTTCTCAGCGAACTCCTTGGCAGACTTGCGGGCAGAGTTGGCAGCGTTCTCGGCAGCCTCGAACACGTTGGTCAGGCCCTCGATCATCTTGTCGTACTTGTCGAAGCCTTCCACCTGCTGCAGGATCTCCACAGCCAGTGCCAGAACGTAGCCCATCTTCTCCAGCTTGGCGGCGTAGTTTGCCTCAAAGCCGTGAACGATGGTGTAGTCAGCTTCCTTGGTCAGGGCAGAACCGGCAGCGTGGGTAACGCTGACAACGGTTGCACCGGCGGCCTTTGCCACGCTGTTGGCCTTGACGGTCTCAGGGGTGCTGCCGCCCAGAGAAGCGGTGATGACCACGGTGGTGTCGCCCAGCCAATCGGGGGTATCGTAGTTGAACTCGTTGGCGGTGTAGTGTGCCACACGCAGCTTCTTGCTGCAGTTTGCCAGGAAGTACTTTGCGGGGTACAGCTCTGCCTTGGAAGCACCGCAGCCAACAAAGGCCACGTTCTCCACGTTGTGCTTTGCCACGATGTCTGCCACGATGGACTTGACGTTTGCCAGATCGATGTTATACATAATGCAATCCTCCAAATTATTTTCCTATTGTTTGAATCACAAATTACAGGCGTACGGATATCTATGTAAGCCGGAAACCCGGTTACACCAACAGACCAAGGGCGTTGATGGCAACACCGCCCACGATGCAGATGCCCAGCAGCCAGCCGGTCTTGACCTTTTTGCGGATCAGGGTGTACATCAGCATCACGATGCCAAGGTTCAGAAGGTTCGGCAGAATGCTGTTCAGCACATCCTGCAGCACCAGACCGGTGCTTGCGAAGGTAATGGGGGTAGTCAAACCCACCATGCTTGCCACCATGGCACCAATGACCATCAGGCCTACGATGCCGCAGACGTACATCAGCTTGTCCATCATGCCGCCGTTGAGCTTGGTCAGGTACTTGCTGCCCATGGTGTAGCCCAGCTTACCGGCAAACCATGTGACCAGCACAGAGGGGACGATGGAGATGATCATAGCCAGAATGGGGCCCAGAACGCTGCCCTGCTGTGCCAGAGAGATGCCCAGACCAAAAGCGATCAGGCGGACAGTGCCCTGGAAGAAGGAGTCGCCCACACCGGACAGGGGACCCATCAGCGAGGTCTTGACGGCGTTGATGGTCTCCGGGTTGAAGTTCTCACGGTCGGCGGCGTACTGCTCCTCCATGGAAGCAGCCAGACCCAGCGTAAAGGCACTGGTCTGCGGGGTGCAGTTGTAGAACGCCATCTCGCGCTCGTAGGCTTCCTTTTTGTGCGCCAGCTGCTCGGGGTCGTTCTCGTCGGGGTACAGCTCATCCAGCGTGGGAGCGATGCCGTACAAAAAGCCCATGTTCATCTGACGTTCGTAGTTCCAGGAGGCCTGAATGTTCAGGGAGCGCCACATGAACTGGAAGTATTTCTTGAAGTCGCTGCGCTTTGCAGTCTTGGTTGCGTTGCTCATTTCAGCTTCCTCCTATCAAAGATCGTCGTCATCTTCCAGCGGGTCGTAGTCCGGGTTGGCAGCAGCTGCACCGGCAGCGGCTGCGGCGGGTGCGCCCTTGCCATACTTCAGGCCGGTCAGGATCACAGCCAGAATTGCGGCGAAGATCGCCACAGCGGTAACATCCAGACCCAGATAGCCCACAAAGAAGAAGCCCAGCAGGAAGTAAACGGTCAGGTCGCGGTTGAGCATGGTGGACAGCAGCAGGGCAATACCGTAAGCGGTAAGGAACTTACTGCCGAGGTTCAGGCCATCGGTCAGCCATGCGGGGATGAAAGCCACGATCTTCTGCACCAGATCTGTGCCGAAGTAGACGGACAGGAAAATGGGGATGAAGTACATCAGGCTGTACAGCACTGTGCCCCAGACGATGTGCATGCTCCATGCCTTGCGGAACTTACCTTCTGCAATGGCGTGGTCGGCAACGTGGGTCAGGTTGGACAGGATGGTGCGCATCAGCACGCCCAGCATCTGGCCCAGAACAGCGATGGGGATGGCCAGCGCCAGTGCAGTCTCGGCAGAAGCATCGGTCAGGATGGCAAAAGCTGCGCAGATGATGGCAGCCATGTTCATGTCCGGGGGTGCGGCTGCGCCGATGTTCACGATGCCAAGGCTCATCAGCTCGATGGATGCGCCAAGGGTCAGGCCGGTCTGCAGATCACCCAGCAGCGCACCGACGATGGTGCAGGTGATGAGCGGACGCTCGAAGTTCATGCGGCCCAGAATGCGCGAGTCCAGAATGCAGAACACGCCAACCAGACCCAGAAGCAGTGCGGTAACAAACATGGGTCAATTCCTCCTTTTTATCTCCTTACGATCAGGTGTGATCGATGGGTACTACCTTAAAGGTGGGGGTCTGCTGGCTGTAGATCTTAATGCCCATATCCAGCAGCTTCTGGGTGTCTGCCTGCTCCTCCGGGGTCAGGAATACCGACTGGTCGAAGGCCTTGGAGCCGGGCTTGTTTGCCACAGCGCCGTAGTTGATCTCTTTGATCTTGGGGTATGCTTGGCAGAACTTGAGCAGGGCAGCGGTGTTGCCGAAGATCATCATGATCTTCTCGTCCAGCTGCTCCACCTTGGGCATCTTGGCGATGGCTTTGTCCACCGTGAAGATGTTCACCCGGACACCGGCAGGCTTGCTCAGCAGCAGGGCGGACTTTTTCATCTCGTCGCTGGCAGCGTCATCGTCCACCACGATGATGCGCTGTGCGCCCACATGGCCGGTCCACGAGAATACCACCTGACCGTGCAGCAGGCGGTAGTCCAGACGTACTAATTTGATCATAGGTCATCCTCCTCATCTTGGGCTGCGTTTTTCAGCAGCAGGTTGCAATCAATGATCTGCGCCTTGGCATCTGCAATGCACTCGGCCAGTTCGTCCTGTGTCAGGGCTTCGTCGTTGGAAGCAAGGGTCAGCACCAGAGAAGCGTTCATGCCGCAGATCAGGTGCACAGCCGGATACTCCGGCAGCAGGGTCAGCATCTCGTTGTTCACGCTGCCGCCCATCACATCGGTCACGATGTACACAGCATCCTCTGCTGCAAAGCCCTCCAGCAGCCGGCGTGCCGCCACCGTGATAGGCTCGGTCTCATCCCGCAGGGTGGCAAGGGCATAAAGGTTCGGCAACTCACCAAGGATCATCTGCACGGTGTCCTTCATTCCGGCGGACAGCCCTCCGTGCGAAGCAAGAATGATTCGGTTCATACGCATCCACGACCTTTCTTGTGTTTCCTTCATCTCTTCGACGTCCGTGTCATCCTATTCGTTATAGACGTCATAATCGTCATGTACATAGTACCACATTTTGCACAGACGTCAAGAGGTTTTGTTAAAATAATCTCAGCTTTGGTAACGTGCACAAAGCCGAGCCGTCACATTTTTGCAGTTTCACCAATAACCCTCCGTAGAACGACAAAAAGAGCGTCTCTTCCGCACGGAAGAGACGCTCTTTTGAGGGAATGGATCTGCGCTTAAAACTCAAACATATACCGACTTCCAATATAATACTGCCGCCCGATGCACAGCGGGTGGTCATATTGGTCATGGAAGTAGGCGTTCAGATACAGCAGCGGCTCGCCCAGCGAAAGGTTGAGCAGCTGTGCCTGTTCTGCTGTGGCTCGCACTGCCTCGATACGCTGGCGGGAGGTCGTTGCAGGGCGCAGCCCGGAGATGTGCTCAATGGCGTCAAACATGGAAACATCATTGAGGTTCTCGCTCATCAGGCTCTTATAAGGCTCGTAGGGCAGGAACAGGTTCTCCAGAAAAACCGGCTGACCATCGGCGGTGCGCAGACGCTGGATATAGATGAGCAAGGCTTCCGGGCCTACATGGAAGAAGGCTTCCTCATCCTTACGCACCGGCACGATCTGACGGTTCAGCAGCCGGGCGCCCGGCACCATACCGTTTTCTTTGCAGGTCTCCGTAAAGCTGGCAGCATTTCTGCCGCTGGTAAACTTGCGATGGATGCGGGGCTTACTGACAAAGGTGCCGCGCCCCTGCATTTTGACCAGATACCCTTCGGCGCACAGTTCTTCCACGGCACGGCGCACCGTGATGCGGCTGACCGAGTACTCCGCACTCAGCTCCGGCTCCGGGGGGATCTTCTCATTGGTTTTGTACTTGCCGCTCTCGATCGCGGCACGAATGTCATCCTTTACCTGCTGGTAAAGCGGGACGACAGCACTATCATTGATTGCCATGAAATACCTCACCCTCAAATTGAATATATCGTTATAAACATTATATTCATCTTATGGCTATGATAGTGCATATTCCGCGAATTGTCAAGTAAAACTTGCAGTCAATTTTTTGTGCGAGGTGACGGATGCGCCCCGTGCTACACAGGGCACCCCCATTTTCCAGTGCCCTGCCGGGAAGAATCCAAAGAGCGGCGGAACGCTCGTTGGCACACGACTTTGCTTGCAAAGTCTAGTGTGTTACACCTTGGTTCCGGCTGACGCGGAAAAGGGGCTGCGAGAGGTTCCGGCAAGCACCTGTTCTGTGGCAGAAGGATGCGCGGATGGGCGTGGCAGTTGACGATCTCCGCCCACCCAGCGCAGGCTTGCAGAGGAACCAATGGTGTACGTTCTCCTTCCTGCC
>ENA-ORRW01001099-ORRW01001099.1-human-gut-metagenome-genome-assembly--contig:-NODE-1099-length-27755-cov-4.198195_pt1 | contig 27755 bp, 20 predicted proteins | sample MGYA00242183_ERZ509150 | MGnify/ENA primary metagenome ERZ509150 (study PRJEB26280, sample SAMEA2338639) | human gut metagenome | biome: human gut; feature: human-associated habitat; material: faeces... | reverse complement strand
CAAGCTAAGATAGGACAAAGTAATATAATCTGTAAAGTTTTTCTAGGACAAGATAGCCAGCTTTGCATGCTTATCCGCTTGCATTTCAGCAATGCACAGATTGCCACGTTCATTGCCGTGTCTCCCGCTTCCGTGTCCCAGCAGAAATTCCGCCTGAAGAAGCGGATGATGCAGGCAGATGGTGGACTGTTTGCTGATGGAGAGACGCTGGATACAGTAGTGTGCCATGTCTGAAATTTCGGATTGCAAGACAACAGTGACAAGGGTATGAAACTATTAGGTGGCATTAAGATAAATTAGGCACGTAATTTCTTTACGGAAATCCTTTTCCGTATCTTCAAGTGGGATTTGTCAAGTCCGGCTAATTATGAGTTCATAAAAACGCTATCAAAGACGGTATCATAAAAAATGGTATTGTATATGGACCGAACGGATCGGGTAAAACAAACTTCAGTTTGGCCTTATTCGATATTGAGAACCATTTGTCGCCCAAATGGAAGAAGATAGATTATTATGTGAATTTTATTTATGCTGGAAAGAAAGAGGGAGTAGTCGGGTTCGAATATACATTTAGGTTTGAGAACGGGACAGTTGTCTATGCCTATTCTAAAAATGCCGGTGGTATATTAGTGTCCGAATCGCTTCGGGTGGACGATAATTTGGTTTTTGAACGGAAGAATGGTTCTTTTTGCATAAACAAGCAACAGTTTCCTATGGAAGAAACCATAGAGAATAACCTCGGAAGTAATGCAAATAACGGGTCGATAGTCAATTTCTTATAGACTTCCTACCCGTTGGGCAAAGAACACTGCTTGATTCCGATATTTTTATATGATTATTTTAGGGATATAGCCAATTTGTGTTGATTTATTAGGACAAAAAGTCGGTGATTTCCCTTGTTCTCAATCTGTTTTGCTACTAATATAACCTCGGTCTTATACTGAACCCTATTCAGTCGTATACTGAATGCCATTCAGTCTTATATTGAATCCTATTTAATCGTATACTGAATTACCCCCACTTCAGAAGGTGTTCTGGGAGGGGATGGACTGTGACGGTTTGATGGCTTGAAACGGATGCTTTTGGGATTTGAAATGTTGTTACAAAATGAAATAAGAAACTGATTGGTGACTTAAAAAATATTGTTATTCCTTGTTATTTCAATAGTTCGCTTTCTATTGGACTGCTAAAGTGTTGAATTGATTACGGATGAGAGCATAGAATCAAATTGCTCCATAATTAAAAATATCCCTCCAAAAGAAGTGAGTTTACCGGATTTTATTTCTATTTTTGTCATGCTTGTTGAGGATTTCTTGTGCTTTTTTTGCAGCACTAATTTAAGTGAATCTTCTGACATGGCAAAGTACTGGGCAATATTTTATTGCTCAGTATTTTAAATAATTGTTTTGTAAAGTGCCGCGGAACTAAGGTCTGATAGAACGAGGATGAAACATTCCAAATTAATAAACAATATAAACGAACGTGTAGTGGATGACATCAAAGGACGGTTATCCAAAGGTACTTTTGTGTCTATTGCTGCGGCTTCATTCTCCATCTATGCCTACGAAGCATTGAAAGAAGAATTGGAGCAAGTGGAACAATTGCGTTTCATTTTCACATCTCCTACTTTCATCAAGGACAAATCAAAGAAAGAGAAACTTAAAACATTAGAAAACAATTAAGAAACAAGATATATGACTGACATATTAAAACATTTGGATTTGAACTCCGCAGACGGAACGCAACTCAATCTTGATGCGCTCTATCAGATAGCACCTTCGGCATTTACCGAAGTACGTGTGACAAGACTGGTGAAATCTCCCGAAAGGTAAACTTCGAGGTGCTTCGCCGGTTGCTTGGCGACTATGTCACAGACGGCGATGGCGAGATGTATCAGTTTACATGGGTAGGTAAGAATGCCGCTCGTGCGGAGGCTGCCAAACCAACCGATAAGACATTACGCCCGGTGGTGGAAGATTCCGTGGATTGGGACAATACGAAGAATATCTATATCGAAGGTGATAACCTGGAAGTGCTCAAACTCTTGCAACGCTCATATATGGGTAAGGTGAAGATGATTTATATCGACCCACCCTATAATACTGGCAATGACTTTGTGTATCATGACGACTTTGCTCTCACTGCTGCCGAAGAGGATTTCAAAGCCGGCAATGTGGATGAGTTGGGCTATCGCTTCAGGAAGAATTCCGATACGAATGGTAAGTTTCATTCGGATTGGTGCAGTATGATTTATAGTCGTCTGCTGGTGGCTCGTTCTCTGCTCACGGAGGATGGAGTTATCTTTATTTCGATAGGTGATGATGAGAATGCAAATCTCATCAAAATATGTGATGAAGTCTTTGGCGAGCATAATTTCATTGCTGATATTTGCCATAAGCATAGAGCCTCTGTTTCTAATGATAGAATAATATCTGAAAATCACAATCACATTGCGTTTTATGCCAAAGAAATAAATGAGGTGTTTGCTCAACAAAAGAATATAGGAGAAGACCCTGTATTAGACGGATTTGATCGAGAAGACGATAAGGGAAAATATAAATTGGCACCTGTAGATGGTCCTGGTGGAGCAAAGAAAGGTAATCCTTTTTACGAATTTATGGGCGTTGAAGGATATTGGAGATATTCAAAAGAGACCATGCAGAAACTGTATGATAATGGACTGCTTATTGTCACAGAGAACAATCTCCAGAAGAAGTATTACGAAGAACAGGCTCGACAATCAAGAAAAAAAGTTACGACTTGGTGGGATACAGATTTCTTAACTTCTTCCGCAACTTCATATCTTCAGAAATTAATGGGCTGCAAAGCATTCGACAATCCCAAAAGTATAAATCTCTTGATAAGGATGCTCAAGATGATGACTCATTTTGATAAAGATGCACTTATTCTCGATTTCTTCTCAGGCTCTGCCACCACTGCCCATGCTGTAATGCAACTCAACGCCGAAGACGGAGGTAACAGAAGATATATCTGCGTTCAGCTTCCCGAAGAAACGCCAGAAGATAGCGAAGCACGTAAGGCAGGCTACGCCACTATCCCTGAGATAGCCAAAGAACGCATCCGTCGTTCCGGTGCAAAAATAAAAGCAGATTCCCCGCTTACTACCCAAAACCTCGACACCGGTTTCCGTGTCTACCGCCTTGACGAAAGCAACTACGAGAAAGTATCACTTTCACCCAAGGAATACAAGCAAGACCAGCTTGACCTCTTTGCCTATAATATCAAGCGCGATCGTACTGACCTCGACCTACTCTATGGTTCGATGTTGGCATGGGGTGTTCGCTTGGACTTGCCCTTGCAGACAGAAACCATGGACGGTTGTACCATCTACACTGTCAACGAAGGCGAACTTGTGGCTTGCTTTTCCGAGGGCATTACCGATAAGGTAGTAACTGCGATGGCCGACAAGAGTCCCTTGCGTGTACTTTTCCGTGATGCCTGCTTCAAGGAAGATGCTCAGAAAATCAATATTTATGAGCAGTTCAAGCAATCCTTGGATTGGTCGGATAATGATGCGTTTAATAATATCAGAGTAATTTGATGTGTCCATGGAAGAGAACAACAAAATACTAATTTATACAGACAATGACGGTCTGACAAAGATAGATGTGAAATTTGAGGAAGATACTTTATGGCTTACTCAAACGCAGATGTGCGAGCTGTATCAGACGAGTAAATCGAATGTAAGTGAGTATATTAAGCACATTTTCGAAGAAGGCGAACTACAAGAGGACTCAGTTGTTCGGAAATGCCGAACAACTGCCACAGATGGTAAGTCATACATGACAACCTTCTATAATCTTGACATGATTATCGCTTTACTTGATTTCGCAGAAAGCCAAGCCGAGAAAGAGCAACCCATGACCATGAACGATTGGGCAAACTATCTGGATCGCATACTCACCTCAACTGGAGAACAACTCCTACTGGATGGAGGCCTAGTATCCCATCAAGAAGCGATGGAACATGCCACTACTGAGTATCGTAAATATAAACAACGCACACTCAGCGATGTGGAGCAAGACTATTTGAACGCTATCAAGGCGATTAGTGACAAAAGTAAGAAAGGAGGCAAAAAGTGAAAATAAGATATAAACATCAACGCTTTCAAGCGGAAGCCGCCAAATGCGTGAGCGATGTGTTTCAGGGGCAACCCAAACACGATGGCAGCCGCACCTTCTTGAACAAGTTTGGTGCGCTCAACTTCGACGGTTTCGGCAATTTTCCCCTTGTACTTGACAATGAAAGTATTTGCGAGAATGTGCGTGGCATACAGATGGCAGAAGGATTGAATCCCGTGGAGCATCTGGAGGGAGACGGACGTACCTTTACCATCGAGATGGAAACAGGTACGGGTAAGACCTATACCTACATCAAGACCATGTATGAGCTGAACGCCCGCTATGGCTGGTCGAAATTTGTGATTGTAGTGCCTAGTATTGCCATCCGCGAAGGCGTGTTCAAGAGTTTTGAGAGTATGGCAGAGCACTTTGCTGGAGAATATGGTAAGCGTATGCAATACTTCATCTACAACTCGAAGCAGCTCGCTAAGATTGATGCCTTTGCTTCGGATAACGGCATTCATGCAATGATTATCAATACGCAGGCTTTCAATGCTTCGCTTAACGAGGATAAAAACAAGGAAGGTCGCGCAGGTGATTCCGCAGCCCGTATCATCTTCTCACGCCGTGATGAGTTCGGTTCGCGAAAGCCTATTGACATCTTGGCAAAAACGAATCCCATCCTAATTATTGACGAGCCGCAAAGCGTGTTGGGAACGGATAAAAGTAATGCTACACGAAAAGGTATCAAACTGTTTAACCCGCTCTTTACCTTACTTTATAGTGCCACGCACCGTGAAATATTCAACCAAGTATATCGCCTCGATGCCATCGACGCTTACAACAAGAAGCTGGTGAAGAAAATAGAGGTACGCAGTGTGCATCAAGTGGGTTCTACAGCTACCAATAGCTATGTCTATCTGGATGAGATCGTCATTAGCAAAGGCAATCCACAAGCTCGATTGGGCTTCGATGTCAAGACTGCCAATGGCACACGCCAGACCATTCGTTTGGTCGGCGAAGGATTCGATCTCAAAGAGCAAAGTGGCGGTTTGCAGGAGTATGCCAATAACTTTAAAGTGGAATGTATAGACGGATTGACCAATACCGTGCATTTCCTCAACGGACTGACGCTTCATCCCGGTGAGGTGGTGGGCAGCGTGAATGAGGATATTCTCCGTCGCCACCAGATACGTGAAACCATCAAGACTCATTTGGAACGTGAACGCCAACTTTTTACTCGCGGCATCAAGGTGCTTTCGCTCTTCTTTATCGATCATGTGGATAGTTACCGCATCTACGGTAAGGACACGGCAGAGAAGGGCAAATTTGCACGGATGTTTGAAGAGGAATACCAACGTGCCTTGCAAGAGCTTATGTCTACCTTTAAGGATACCGCCTACACTCGCTTCCTTTCCAATCCGAAGAATGCGCCCGAAAACATTCACGATGGTTACTTCTCTATCGATAAAAAAGGGAAGAACGTGGAATCGAAGAATAAGGAAGGCGAAAACGAAGAACGTGGTTTCGACCTTATCATGAAGGATAAGGAGCGCTTACTTAGCCAAAGTTGCCCCATTCGCTTCATCTTCTCTCACTCGGCCTTGAAGGAAGGTTGGGACAATCCTAATGTGTTCCAGATTTGTACGTTGAAAGACACCTCCAACGAAATCAAGAAACGTCAGGAGGTGGGTCGTGGTATGCGCCTATGCGTCAACGATAAGGGCGAACGTCAAGATGCCGACGTATTGGGTGACCATGTGTTCGACACCAATATCCTGACCGTTATTGCCAGCGAGAGCTATGACGACTTTGCCAAGAAGCTGCAAACCGATATGGCAGAAGCCTGTGCCAGCCGTCCGGTAGTGGTGACAGCCACACTGTTTGCCGACCAACTGGCACAGACACAAGATGGACACAGCATAAAGATTACGACCGAACAAGCCGTGGAAATCCACGAAGAACTGATAGTCCAAGGTTACATCAAGAAGGGCAAGCTCACGCAAAAGTACTTTGACGAAAAGAAAGCCGATTCGCTCCAGTTTGGTGAGGTGGAAAATCTACATTCGTTTATCATCAAACAGTTGGATAAAGTGTTCAATCCCGATGCCTTCAAACCAGCCAATGGACGTAATAAAACGGAGGCTCACTTAGTTAAAGACAACTTCAACAAAAAAGAGTGGCAAGAGTTGTGGCGGCGCATTAATACACGTACCTACTATAACGTGAGTTTTGAAACGCCAAAACTCATCAAGAGTGCCATTGATGCACTCGACAAGCACCTGAATGTGACAGAAATCCGTATTGTAGTGGAGAGTGGCGGCATGGAAAGCATCCGTGACCGCGAAGAATGGGAAGCCGGAGCAGCCATGAGTGCCGCTACAGTGAAAACCATTCGGGTAACGGAAGTTATTGGAGCAGAAGTAACTTACGACTTGGTAGGTGAACTCGTGCAATCCACCGGTCTAACTCGCCGCACCATTGTAGAAATGCTGAAAGGCGTTAATCATGCGACTTTCCATCAGTTCAAGCTGAATCCAGAAGAGTTCATCATCAAAGCCGGTCGCATCATCAACGATTGTAAGGCTATCTCGCTCATCCAACACATTCAGTATGAGAAATGTGCTGGAACTTTTGGTACTGGCATCTTTGAGGAAGCTACGCTGCGTGGTACACTTGGCAAGAATGCTATCGAAAGTACCAAGTCGCTTTACGATCTTGTAGTGGTAGATAGTGAAGGTATCGAAAAGAGTTTTGCCGAGTCGCTGGAAGCTGAGGATGATGTGGTGGTATATAGCAAACTGCCCGGTGGATTCTACATCAACACCCCGATGGGCAAATATAATCCCGACTGGGCTGTAGCTTTTCGAGAAGATTCCGTGAAGCACGTCTATTTCGTGGCAGAAACCAAAGGTAACGACATCGAAGTATCACAACTTCGCCGTGCCGAGGATGCCAAGATAGAGTGCGCCCGTCGCCACTTTGCAGCTATTAGCACTGGTGATGTGGCGTATAGTGTGGTGAAAAACTACCAGGATTTGTATAATGCGGTAACAAAGTAAAATCTGCCAAACACGTAGAGAGGCACATTCTCTCTATGTGTGCATTCTTTCTTTTCACTGGCATAAACTCTAAATGATATCATATTGCAAAGAATAGCTTATAGCAACTACCTTGTAGAGACCGGAAGATATAGGTGCCTTCATTATCAGAAGTTTGCGTGTATAGCTTGTAGAGATTACCACCTTATTCCTCTTATTTAAGCTTTATTTCCCCCCTTCTTCTTGTAGAGATATGGTTTTTGTAATCCTTTGTTTTTGAGTGATTTGTGAAAATCGGTTGTAGATGCCATTTTCTTGTTTTCCCTTGTTTCCCACCCTAACTTTGCAACATCGAATTTGAGAAAAGCAGACGGCTGAATCGTTGAGGCCTCACGATGAAAACTTCTACTTCTCGGGTGAGACAAGAGAAACCGGATATACATTATTAATTAATCATTTAAAACATTACGATTATGGCATTTTTTAAAAGAGTTCAGAAAAAAGTAAACGATTTGTGGTATCCTCAATCAGTAACCTGGGGCAAGGCAGTTACTACCCGTGAAGTGGCAGACGAGCTGTCTGTTCTTTCTACCGTGACCCGTGGTGACACGTATGCGGTGATGGAGAACTTGGGACGTGTATTGAGCAATTTCATGGGGCAGGGACGTACTGTGAAGATAAACGGTGTAGGCACCTTCTACTATACTGCCACCTCTACTAAAAGAGGAGTGCCGACGGCTGCGGAGGTAAGCGCTTCGCTGATTAACGGAGTACGTGTCCGTTTTTTGCCCGAAGTGGAGCGTAATAGTGGCCGTCAGGTGATTACCCGCAGCATGGTGAATACGAAGATTGTTTGGGAAGAGTGGGGCAAGACTTCTACCTCCACCGGTACTACTCCCGGCGACAATACCGGTGGAACCCCCGGCGGCAACGACGGCGACCAGGGTGAGAATCCGTTGGGCTGATTCTCCTTCCTTGAAAGCAATTGATGACTGACACCGTTTTATGCTAAAAGTTTCCCGTACCACCTCATTGGTTGTGCGGGAAGCTTTACTTTTTAGCATCTTTTATCATTCTTCTCTGCCTTTCTTTAATGGATTATCGCTAATTTCGAGCGATTTTTCGTAAATTCGGCTGAATAACTAATAATTTATAATATGGAAAACTTGAATACAGCACTTCTGCTGATGGTGGTAGGTATGGCAACAGTCTTCGCTATCCTGCTGATTGTTATTAACTTAGGAAAAGCTCTTATTGCATTGGTGAATAAATATGCGCCCGAAGAGGTGACACCGGCTAAAGCTGCGGCAAATGGTCCCGCACCTGTCCCCGGTAATATTCTGGCAGCTATCAGTGCAGCCGTAACAGTAGTGACACAAGGTAAGGGTAAAGTTGCTAAGGTAGAAAAAATCTGAAATAATAATCTTATATAAAAACACACCGAATAATTTAGTATGAAAAAGGAAATTAAGTTCAGTTTGGTATTCAGGGACATGTGGCAGAGTGCCGGAAAATATGTACCCCGTGTTGACCAACTGGTGAAAGTTGCTCCCGCCATCATTGAGATGGGTTGTTTTGCGCGCGTGGAAACCAATGGCGGAGGTTTTGAACAAGTAAATCTGCTGTTTGGGGAGAATCCGAATAAAGCCGTGCGCGAGTGGACGAAGCCGTTCCATGAAGCCGGTATCCAGACTCACATGTTGGACCGTGCCCTGAATGGCCTCCGCATGAGTCCCGTGCCCGCCGATGTGCGCAAGCTGTTCTATAAGGTAAAGAAAGCGCAGGGTACGGACATCACGCGTACCTTCTGCGGTCTGAACGATACCCGCAATATCATCCCTTCTATTGGCTATGCACACGATGCCGGAATGATTTCCCAATGCTCGCTCTGCATCACCCATTCACCCATCCATACCGTAGAATACTACACGGAGATGGCACTGAAGCTTATCAAGGCAGGTGCCGACGAAATCTGCATCAAGGATATGGCAGGTATCGGACGTCCGGTTTCTTTGGGCAAGATTGTGGCCAATATCAAGGCGGCGCATCCCGATATTCCTATCCAGTATCATAGTCATGCGGGTCCCGGTTTCAATATGGCAAGTATTCTTGAAGTGTGCGAAGCGGGTTGCGACTATATCGACGTAGGCATGGAGCCGCTTTCCTGGGGTACGGGACATGCCGACTTGCTCAGTGTGCAGGCCATGCTGAAGGATGCAGGCTTCCAGGTGCCCGAAGTCAATATGGAGGCATATATGAAGGTACGCGCACTCATCCAGGAGTTTATGGACGACTTCCTTGGCTTGTACATCAGCCCGCGCAACCGCCTGATGAACTCCCTGCTGATTGGTCCCGGACTGCCGGGTGGCATGATGGGCAGTCTGATGGCAGACTTGGAATCCAATCTGGAGTCCATCAACAAATACAAGGCAAAACGCAACCTGCCCTTCATGAAGCAGGATGAACTGCTCATCAAGTTGTTCAACGAAGTGGCATATGTTTGGCCGCGCGTGGGTTATCCCCCGTTGGTGACTCCGTTCAGCCAGTACGTCAAGAACCTTTCCATGATGAACGTCATTGCTATGGAGAAAGGCAAGGAACGCTGGGGTATGATTGCCGATGACATTTGGGATATGCTGTTGGGCAAGGCAGGTAAGCTGCCGGGTCAGCTGGCTCCCGAAATCATAGAGAAGGCCGAACGCGAAGGACGCAAGTTCTTCACCGGCAATCCGCAGGACAACTATCCCGATGCTCTGGACAAGTACCGCAAGCTGATGAAGGAGAACAAGTGGGAACTGGGCGAGGACGACGAAGAGCTCTTCGAATACGCCATGCACCCGGCTCAATACGAGGCTTACAAGAGTGGCAAGGCCAAGCAGGACTTCCTGGAGGATGTGGAGAAACGCCGTGCCGAACGTGACAAGTCTCCGCTGGACGATGCCAAACCCAAGACGCTCACTGTGCAGGTGGACGGTCAGGCTTACCGCGTGACGGTGGCATACGGTGACATCGACCTGCCCGCTTCGGCCACCGAAAAGGTGACAGCTCCCCCCGTAGGCGAAGGTCAGGACGTTCCGGCTCCGCTCGAAGGCAAGTTCTTCCTGACAAAGAATGCGCAAGAAACCCCGTTGAAAGTGGGTGACAAGGTGAAGAGTGGTGACCTCCTCTGCTATATCGAAGCTATGAAGACATACAATGCCATCCGCGCAGACTTTGATGGAACGGTTGTTGCCATCTGTGTCAATCCGGGTGACTCTGTTTCTGAAGATGATGTATTAATGAAGATAGGATAATGGAAGATATATTTGCAAAACTCTATGATATGACGGCCTTCAGCAACATCATTGCTGATCCGTCGTTCCTCGTGATGTATGCCATCGCTTTCATCCTGCTTTATTTAGGTATCAAGAAACACTATGAACCATTGTTGTTGGTACCCATCGCTTTCGGTGTGCTCATTGCCAACTTTCCCGGCGGCGAGATGGGGGTGATTCAGGCAGATGAAAACGGAATGGTCATGGTAGGCGGGGTGATGAAGAATATTTGGGAGATGCCGTTGCACGAGATTGCGCACGACCTCGGACTGATGAACTTCATTTATTATATGCTGATTAAGACCGGCTTTCTGCCGCCTGTTATCTTTATGGGTGTGGGTGCGCTGACAGACTTCGGTCCGATGCTCCGTAACTTGCGTCTCTCCATATTCGGTGCGGCTGCGCAGTTAGGTATTTTCACCGTACTGCTTTGTGCTGTGATGATAGGGTTCACTCCGCAGGAAGCAGGTGCGTTGGGCATTATCGGTGGTGCCGATGGTCCTACGGCTATCTTTACTACCATCAAGCTGGCTCCCCATCTGTTGGGACCGATTGCCATTGCTGCTTATTCTTATATGGCGCTGGTACCGGTCATCATTCCGATGGTGGTGAAGCTGTTCTGTACCAAGAAGGAATTGATGATTAACATGAAGGAGCAGGAGAAGCTGTATCCTTCGAAAACCGAGATTAAGAATCTGCGTGTATTGAAGATTATCTTCCCGATTGCAGTGACTACGATTGTTGCTTTATTTGTGCCCACAGCAGTACCTTTGATTGGTATGTTGATGTTCGGTAACTTGATTAAGGAAATCGGTTCGGATACAAGCCGCTTGTTTGATGCTGCTGCTAATAGTATCATGAATGCAGCTACCATCTTCTTAGGATTGAGCGTTGGCGCCACGATGACCAGTGAGGCATTCCTGAATTGGACGACTATCGGTATTGTGATTGGTGGTTTCCTGGCATTTGCATTGTCCATTACGGGAGGTATTTTCTTTGTGAAGCTGTTCAACCTATTCAGCAAGAAGAAGATCAATCCGCTGATTGGTGCTACCGGCCTGAGTGCCGTACCCATGGCAAGCCGTGTCTGCAATGAAATAGCAACGAAGTATGACCCGAAAAACCATGTGCTGAATTACTGTATGTCCAGTAATATCTCCGGTGTAATCGGTTCGGCTGTTGCGGCGGGTGTGCTGATTTCATTCCTGGGATAAACGGTCAGTAGGAAAAATATAAAGAAACTCCGGTATGGCTTTGTAAAGCTATGCCGGAGTTTTTTGTATGTTTTTCTTTGAGGGGCATTTCATTCACTAACCACCTTCCAATATTCAGCCACCGCCATCTTCTCTGCCAGATACGCATCAATTAGGTTGGTGTGTGCCTGCGTCCACGAGAGTTGTGCGGACAACACATCTGCCATGCTGGCTTTTCCTTCATTATAAGAGAAGGTGACAAGGCCCAGATTCTCTTCGGCGAGTATCATATTCTCCCGGGCCGTCTTGACTTGCTGTTCAGTTTCCGTCAGTTTTGTGGTGGCTGCGGAGAGTTCCTCCAGAATATTGTCCGTTACATAGCTTTGTTGCAGCTTCTGTATGCCGATATAGGCTTTCTGTTGGCGGTTTGTCTTGAAGCGGGCTCCCCAACGGAAGATGGGGATGCTGACATTGACTCCTACGACGGGAGTATGAGGTACATCCTGCCCCATATAGGTGATTCCCGTATCCCAACCGGTAGCGAGAAACATGCTGACTTGTGGGTTGTAGCGGCTGAGGGCGGCATGCCGTTGCGCTTCACTGCGGGCGATGTTCACGGAGGTACTGGCATATTCTGCCCGGCGAAGCAGCACATCATCCAGGCCCAGAGGTATGATGGAGGCAGTCGGTATATCTATTTCGGCTATGCTGTCTATGGGAGCGTCCGGTTCCGAGCCCATAAGGATATTCAGTTTTTGCAGGGCAAGGGTATGGTTTTGGCGTGCCTTGATGTACTGCAATTCGGCTTCCTTACGTCGGGTGGAAATCATCAGCAAGTCTGTGCGGCTGATGGCACCGTCATCAAAGCGGTCTTGGATGATGTCGTACTGCTGTTGTACAATATCCTGAAAGGTAGCCGCGGCTTTCAGACCGGCACGGGCGGCAGAGGCATTCCAATAGACGGCGTCACTTTGATAGTGTATCTGGTCGAGGGTCAGCTCTGTGGTAAGTTGGTCCAGTGCCTCTTCGGCTTGCGCCACTTTCTTTTGGGCTATTAGGGAACCTCCGGTATAAAGCGGCTGCGTCAAGGTGGCAAGTGCCTGATAGGTATAAGGGTGGTAGTCTCCTTTCGGACTGTTCCATTGGTCCAGATGATTGAGATTGGCGGTACCCTCGGCAGTGATGTCAATCTGGGGCAGGAAACCGGTGGAGGCAATCTTGCGTGCCTCGGTACTGGCGAATGTTTTCAGATGCTGTTGTTTCAGAATCTGGCTGTATGCTTCTACCTTGTCGCGGTATTCTTCGCGGCTCAGATATGCTTGTTGTGCCCCGGCATTCAGTCCTGAGCACAGTAATGATAGAATAAGTATATTTGTTTTCATCATTCAATTGGTAAACTGTAAATTGTTGAATGTTCTCTCACTTGATTTTATGAATGGCGCAATAAGCCACCGGCAGCACGAATAGTGTCAATGCCGAGGCTACCAGCAAACCACCCATGATGGTTGCCGCCATGCCGCCGAACATGGCGTCGAACAATAACGGCAACATTCCCAGGATAGTGGTACCCGATGCCATGGCCACCGGGACAATACGGGTGGTCGTTGCACTGATAACGGCTTCACGCGGTGCTTTTCCGGCAGCGGTTTCCGTATCAATCTGGTCCACCAGCACGATGGCATTCTTGATATTCATTCCAATCAGCCCCAGCAAGCCGAGGATGGAGAAGAAGTCGAATGATTTCCCCAATACCACCAGTCCCAGTACAATACCTATAAAGATAAGCGGCAGCATCAGCAGGATAACAATCGGCTTCCGGTAGCTGCGGAACAGAAACAGCAAGGTGACGAACATAAGGAAGAATGTCAGCGGCAGGTTAGCTGCCAGTGCGGCATTGCTTTCTGCCTGGCTTTCCTGCTCTCCGAAGTATTTCATGGTGTAACCTTCGGGCACATCAATCTCTTCTTGCACTTGCTTCCATATACGGTTGAAGGCGGCAATGGCATTCACACCGCGGCGTGGGTCGGCCTGCGCCATCATCACCATCTGCCGGTTGTAGTCTTTCACATTGGAGAACTTGTACTGGAAGTCGAACCGGCTGACGACTTGTTCCAGAGTGGTTGTTTCGCGTGCAGTGCCGAATACGGGGAGTGTACGCAAGTCGTTGATGCGGAAAGAGTCGATAGTTTTATCCTTCAACAGAACGGGAAGTACCTGGTCTCCTTCCCTATATTCCCCAAGTGTCATGCCGTTCGTACCGATCTGGATACTCTGTGCCATGCTTTGACGGGAGATACCCAACGGTTGTGCACGCTCCTGACTGTAAACGGGATGCCATACCGGTATCTTATTGCCCCAGGAGTTGCGCACGTTGATAAGTTCGCCGTCACGGTGCATGATGTCCAGAGCCTTGTTGGTCAACATGACCAGCGTATCCGTGTTATTGCCGATGAACCCGATTTCAATGGCGGCATCTACAGCAGGAGAGAGCTTGAACAACATGGTACGGGTGATGGCATTGGGATAGTTGGCCTTCATGTAGGCATCAAGATTCTCTTCCTGCTTCTTGGTATATTTGCTGTCCGTTACTTCCACCAGGATATTGGCGAAGTTAGGTTTGGGGCCGACGGAAGTGGAGGCCAGATAGTAACGCAACGGTGTGCTGCCGAATGTGACGGATACCCGTTTCACTTCCGGCTGCTGCATCAGATGCGCTTCCACCTTTTTCATTTCGGTTTCTACTTCGCGGATGCTGTACCCGTCCGGATAGAATACATCTGCCCGAAAGTAGGGCTTGTCCAGAGAAGGGAAGAAGTTCTGGGGCATCAGTCCCATGACGATGAGGGAGAGGATGAACAGTGCTGTAATGCTTCCAAGGGTCAACGCCTTCTTGCGTATCAGTGTGCCGAGGATGGAGGCGAATTTATGGTAGAAAGGCTTGTCGTATGGGTCTTTATCACCATCTTTAGCCTTTGCTTTCAGTATGAAGTTGCCGAATGTAGTGGTTTGTGTCAACGCCAGCACCCAACTTAATCCCAGGGAAATGGCCAACACTACGAATAGCGGTTTCACGATTTCGGCTACGGAAGAGGGAGCCAGATACAGTGGCAGAAACGAACAGATGGCAATGAACGTTGCTCCCAGCAATCCCCATTGGGGACCGGTGGCACCGTCTATCAGCGCTTTTCGGCGGTCGATGCCGCGGGCAATGGCAATTTGGGCATTATCTGTCACCACGATGGCATTGTCCACCAGCATTCCCATGGCTATGATGAATCCGGCGAGGGAGGTCCGGTTCAGACCTACGCCAAGAAACGACATAATGAGCAGTGTGCCTCCGATAGAGAATATAAGGGAAGAGCCAATCAGTACTCCTGCACGCATGCCCATCACCAGCATGATGATTACAATCACAATCAGGATGGATTCTATCAGATTGATGATGAACCCGTTGTTGGCTTCTTTGGCAATCACGTTTTCGGGATACAGACTTTCCAGTTCCAGCCCCACGGGGATGAGGGGCATGAGTTCGGCAAGCCTCCGGTCTACCAGTTCACCGGTTTTTACCACATCCTTTGTCGGGTCGGTGGAGATGCCGATACCGATGGCGCGCTTTCCGTTGACGTGCATGATATTGCCGGGAGGTTCCATGTATCCCTTTTCAATGATGGCGATGTCACCCAGCTTGACTTGTCCGCCGGAGGTAGTGATAACCTGGTTGCGGATATCATCGACAGTTGTGTAGGTACCGTTGGCCACGATGCGTAACTGTTGTTCTCCGGCACTGATTTCACCTGTATTGATAATCTGGTTCTGCGATTGCAGTAGGCCGGCCAGTTGTTTGGGGTCGATACCCATTCCTGCCAGCTTGTTTACGGAGATGAATATATGGATGACCTCTGTCTGTGTACCGAAAAGGGCTACCTTCATCACACCGTCTGCTGTGATGACATGTGTCTTGATTCGTTCCGCCCAGTTTCTCATTTCTTCATAAGAGAAACCGTCGTCACCCACCAGGCCGTAATAGATGCCGAAAACGTCTCCAAAATCATCCGAGACGGTCGGTACAGAAGAGCCTGCGGGCAGTTGGGGCTGTATGTTGAGCACTTTACGCCGCAGTTCGTCCCACTTCTGCGGAATGGATGCGGCAGAGAGTGACGGTTGCAGTTCGAAGGTTATCTTGGAGAGTCCGTACATAGACTCTGACTTTATCTTGTAGACGCCGCTCATCGACTGTATTTCTCGGGAGATGGGTTCGGTGACGAGCCGTTCCACTTCTGCCGGCTCCGCTCCCGGGTAGCGTGTCATGATGACTGCCGACTTGATGACGAAAGGTGCGTCTTCCTTCTTTCCCAACCTGCCGAATGACAGTATGCCGCCGATAAGCAGCACAGCCAGAAAGAAGTAGACTATCTTCGTGTTGTCTAATGAATATTTGGCTAGATTCATAATGAATATTTTTTAGATAAATGGGGAATGTAATGTGCCAATGTGATTAATCACATTAGTACCTTTATTGCTTCTCCTTCTGTCAGCTGGTATACTCCGGCCGTCACAACGGTTTCTCCTGGTTCCAACCCTTTAGAGATAAGCAGGTTTGCCTCTCCCGTTGGAGAATAAACGGTCACTTCGCGGCGACTGACTTTATTACCTTCCACCACCCATACATACGTTTTCCGGTTTTCACTGTCGCCGAATACGGCGCTTAACGGTACATTCATCAGCTTTTCTTCCAGAAAGGGAGCGACATCCGATGCCAGCTTTATTTTGCATGTGAATCCCGGTTTTACGTCATAACGTGTACGGTCAAAGTGCGGGTCGTCAATTGTTATTGTCACCGGAATACCCGTCCCTGCTGTGGAGATGTCAAGATACTCTTCCAGTCTGGCATCGAAAGCCTCTGCAGGGTAACTGTCGAACACCACCTTGAACTTTACGTCCTTGGCACGGAGCAGATAGAGATAATCATCCGGTACGGTGAACTTGATTCGTAGCTTCTGTGTATTTACCAGCTGTACAACCCCTTCTCCTGCATTGACACGCTGATAGTTCTCTACCAGCCGTTTTTCGATGGAACCCTCGAAAGGGGCTGTCAGCCGCGTATCCCGCATATTGTTGCCGGACAACTCGTAAGTGGATTTTGCTTTCTGATAGTTGGCTACGCTGATTTCGTATTCCTGCACGGAGATAGCCTGGCGGCCAAGCAGCCGTTTGTTACGTTCCACTTGTGCGGCAGCTGTTTCGTAGGCAGCCTTGTCGGCTGCATATTGCAGGGAGATGTCGCGTGGGTCGATGGCGGCAATCAGTTGCCCCTTTTTTACCCGCTGTCCCTCTACAACCGGGAGGCTGATGATTTGTCCGCTGACGCGGAAGGCAAGTCTCACATATTCCACGGCTTCCACTATTCCGGAGAAGTCTTTGCGGATAACCGACTGTGAACTGACTTGCGCAGTCTTCACCGGTCGGATAAGGGTATTGCTACCCTTTTGTTTTTGCCCGCACGACGTGATGAACAACGTCGTAACCAGGGCGAAAAGAAACATTTTTTTCATTGGTAAACAAGTATATAGTTATTCGTTCAGGTATATATAAAAACATAAAACCGGGAAAACAACCAAATGTTCTCCCGGTTATAGGATAAATGATGATTTAATGTGCCAATGTGCTAATTGGCTGCGCAATGTTTATGTTGCGCTATCACGCCGCAGGTCATTGGCACATTGGCATATTAATTTTCAATTCCGTCCCCCGTTCCAGCGTATATGGGTGTCCGTAGACTTGTATGTCCACTTTGCTGCCTGCTGTAAGCGAGATTTCGATTTCTTTTCCTACCCGTATGTGAAGTGTGTTTTTCAGATAATTCACCTTGAATGAATAGCTGTCCCATTTTTGCGGTATGACAGGGGAGAAACACAACGTCTCCTTCAGCACCTGCATACCTGCAAATCCGCGTACAATGGCCAGCCAGCTGCCGGGCATACTGGTTATGTGCAGACCTTGGTCCGCTTCGTTGTTGTAGTCGTCCAGGTCAAGCCGCGTGGCATGCAGGAAAAGCTGGTAAGCTTTTTCCACTTTGCCGATGCGTGCAGCCAGGATGGAATGGATGTGGGGAGAAAGGGAGGATTCGTGTACGGTCATCGGCTCATAGAACTCGAAATTGCGGCGGACGGTTTCCGTGTCGAAATAGAAATAATAGAGGTAAAGTCCGAGCAACACGTCACTCTGCTTGATGTAGCAAGAGCGCAGAATGCGGTCCCATGACCAATGTTGGTTGATGGGGCGTTCTTCGGCAGGAATGTTATCTGTACTTTCCAGTACTTTATCCATATAGCCGTCATTTTGGATAAAAATACCCCGTTCCTTGTCTTCCGGCAGATACATGTGTTCGATGATGTCTCTCCACCGGGCACTTTCCTTCACTTGGTCGAGATTGGTGATGCGGCGTATGTGGGCATATTCATCCGGATATTGCTGTGCCACCATTTCCAGAAAACGGAGGGTCATCTTGAGGCACTGTATACAGGAATAGTTAGTGTACCAGTTGTTGTCCACATTGTTTTCGTATTCATCCGGGCCGGTAACCCCCAGTATGACATATTTCTGTTTGGGTTGGGAGAAGGATACCCGTTGGCTCCAGAAACGGCTGACGGCAATCATTACTTCCAGGCCATATTTAGCGATATAGTCCATATTGCCCGTCAGCGCTGCATGCTGAACGATGGCATAGACAATGATATTGTTACGGTGGATTTCCTCGAAGGTTATTTCCCATTCACTGTGGCATTCCTCTCCATTGTTGGTTACCTGCGGAAACAACGCTGCACCGTCCTTGAAACCCAGTTTACGGGCGTTTTCGATGGCTTTGGGAAGCTGGTTGTACCGATATGCCAGCAAGTTCTTTGCAATCTCTTTGGGAGTGGAGAGCAGAAAAAACGGTACACAACACAGTTCCGTGTTCCAATAAGTATTTCCGCCATATTTTTCTCCGGTGAATCCTTTGGGGCCGATGTTTAGGCGCGGATCATCTCCCCGGTAAGTCTGATACAGCTGGAATATGTTGTACCGGATACCTTGTTGCGCTTCCGGATCCCCTTCGATGACGACATCCGTTTCGTCCCAGATTTCCTGCCAGGCCCTTCGATGCTCTTCTACCAGCGTATTCCAGCCTATGCTCTTGGCTTCGCGTGCCTCGGCCACGGAGTGTTCCACCAATTCACTCCGTTCGTGGTAGAGAGAAGAAGCAATGGCGGTGTATTTGATGAGTGTCACGTTGTCTCCGGGTTTCACGTCGGCACCTACGCTGAAACCGGTCTGCTTTTCCTTTTCTATCCGTATGAGGTTGGCAGTGGTTTCCTTGTTGTTTTTGAAGAATTGGTAAGTCATGGCGTAGCACACTTGTGCATCTTCCCGGCGGGTCTGTGTCCAGAGATAGGCACAGCTGCTGGTAGAACCGGAACGCAGTATGTTCCATATTTTCAGGTTTGGCAGATCGGCATCGTCTACTATATTCCCGTCAAGGATGGGCACGAGTGAGATTCTGCCGGTATAGTTGATGGAAGACACGCTGTACTTGATGAGACAGAGGTTGGGTCTTGCCATATTTGTGATATGCTCTACATGGATGCGGAGCTGGTTTCCGCGAGGAGACGTCACCTCCATGTCCCGGTAGAAGATACCTTCCTTCATATCCAGGCGGCGGTTGAAGCTGTCGACATCCCAGCCTGCCAAATCGAGTTCCTCATCGATGAGGCGCAGGTTGATGCGGCTCCAGTCAGCAGCCTTGGGTATACGGGTGTAATATGGGGGAAATCCGTTTTTCCACCATCCTACGCGGGTTTTGTCCAGGAAAGTGATGCCGGCCACAAATGAACCACGGTAACTGTCACTGCTGTAAGGCTCCTCAAAATACCCCCGTTGCCCGAAACGTCCGTTTCCGAGACTGAATATACTTTCCGACATCCGTTGACGGTCGGGGTGGAATTGGTCTTCGATGATGTTCCATTCATCGGTCTTGAGGTATTTCTTCATGGCGACGTGTTTTCTGTAGTTATCGCCGTAAAGTTAAGCAATATGCGGAAATAAAGAAGAAATGGAAAGGAAAAAAACAAACGTGCGGTAGGCTTTTTTTTACCTGCTTTCTTGCCGGAGGGCTGGTAGGCTCGTCAATAACAGATGCTATGTACGGTCAGAAGAAGAGGTAACAATCATACGGTATGAAAGCATGAATCATACGATATGATTATGGTAATCATACGGTATGATTCATGTCTTTATTACAAAGATAACGGCTGTCCTTTGTACGGTGTGCCGGTCTCGGTTCTTTGTGTGTTATGTTTCGGAGGCGTGTGCTTACTTGCTTTTTTCTCCTTGGTTCTCTTTGATGAGGTATACGCAGGCGGCGCCGATTATCAGCATGATTCCTGCCAGCACAAGCATATTGATTTCAGGAGGCAGTCCTCCTTGGGGAGTAAACAAGGCAAGGATGGTGCCGCCCAAAGCAGCTGCTATAATCTGCGGGATACAGATAGTACCGTTGAAAAGTCCCAGATAAGTACCCATGTGTCCTCCGCTCAGTGCGTTGGTCAGGATGGTGAACGGCAGTGCCAGCATGGCAGCCCATGCACAACCTATCAGCAAGAAGGAAATGAAGAGCATATAAGGGTCGTGTATGAAGTAGGTGGAAATGAAACCTATACCTCCCAGAACAAGGCTGAGTGAGTAGACCCGGCGACGGTCCTTGAACATCGGTATGCAGATGGCCCAAAGCACAGAGCCGATGGCTTGTACGGCAAACAGTACGCCTACCCAGTCGGCGGCATTCTGATATTGCAGGCTCTTGGTGTCGAGTACCACTTTGGTGACACCATCTACCAGGTGCTCTACTGTAGGAGCGTCAAAAGCATTGGCAGCGATGCTGCCGTTGGTATAGGTCCACATGAACATAAAAGCAAACCAGCAGAAGAACTGTACCAGTCCGATAGTCCAGAATGCTTTCGGAGCCTTGATGAGCAGCTTCAGCATGTTGGTCTTTTCATGTTCCTCTTCTTCGGTGATGCCGTGATACTCTGCATATTCGGCAGGCGGCATCTCTTTTACTTTGACCGAAGTGTAGATGACGCAGAAGATAAGGATGGCCGCTCCGATGTAGAATGAGTAAATCACCGAGTCGGGGATTACTCCTTGGGGAGCTGTATTGCTGATGCCAATCCATGCAAAGATGAACGGGAAGAGATATCCCACCAGGCTGCCTGCATTGCAGAGAAAACTCTGGATGGAGTAGGCGAGTCCTTTTTGTTTCTCATTCACCATGTCGCCCACCATCATTTTGAAGGGTTGCATGGCCATATTGATGGAGGTGTCGAGGAACATCAGCGATACCAGTCCGAAAATCATGGCTGTACTTACTGCCATGCCGAAGCTTCCGGCATTGGGTAGCAGGCACATGACGAGTACGGCCACCAACGAACCTATAAACAGATAAGGGATGCGCCGCCCGAAGCGTGTCCAGGTCTTGTCACTGGCGGCTCCCACGATGGGTTGTACAATGATACCTGCCAACGGCGGTAATATCCAGAAATAACTCAAATTATGCGGGTCTGCACCCAAAGTGGAAAAGATACGGCTGATGTTTGCACTCTGCAAAGCATATGCAATCTGTACGCCGAAAAAACCAAAGCTGATGTTCCACAGCTTCCAGAAACTTAAATCGGGTTTTACTTTCATGATGGTTTAATATGTTTTATTATTTCGTAGTTCCTCTTATCACCAGATTGGTACGTACTATCTTGTTGTTGCTTTTCTCTTCTCCCTCCAGCTTTCCGGTCAGAATGCTGAAAGCGCTTTTACCTACTTCCTCGCCATGCTGCTCCACGGTAGTCAGCTTCGGGTCGGTGCTTTGGGCAATGGCTCCGTCGGTGAATCCGCAGATGGATACTTCATCGGGAACTTTTACGCCGACCAGTTTGCAGGCATACAGTATGCCCGAAGCTGTCTCGTCGTTGATGGCAAAGAAACCGTCAGGGCGGTTTTCGCTTTCCAGCAGGTCGGGAGTGATGGAGATGGCGCGTTCACGGGTGTCGCACAACAGAATCATGCTGTCGTCCACCGGAATTTTATACTTCTTCATGGCATCCAGGTAGCCGTTCCGGCGATTCTTGGTAATCTCTAGGTGGGGAGCCGCACCATAGAAAAGGATACGCTTGCATCCGGTCTGTATCATGTATTCCACGGCTGCAAAGGAGCCGGCATAGTCGTCCACCACCACTCGCTCGGTTTTCAGCCCCGTACATATACGGTCGTAAAAGACAATGGGAATATCGTTGTTCAGCAGCTCCTGGTAATGGTCGTATTGGGAAGTGTCCTTGGCAAGTGAAGCGATGACTCCGCAGACACGGGCGGCAAGGAAAGAATGTACAATTTTCACTTCCTGCTCGTACGATTCGCTGCTCTGCGCCACTATGATATTATATCCGGCATCCGCCGCTGCTTTCTCAATTCCGCTCAATACGCAGGAAAAGAAGTGGTGTACCAGTTGGGGGACAATGACGCCGATGGTATTGCTGCGGCTTGCGCGGAGATTTACGGCAAGTACGTTGGGCTTGTAGTTATGCTCGCGCGCATAGGCATGGACAAGGTCACGTGTTTCCTTGCTGATGTCCGGATTGTCTTTCAGCGCCCTCGACACAGTGGAGGGGGAGACATTCAGCGCCCGGGCAATATCCTTGATGGTAATCTGCGGTTTATTCATGGTATAGTTTTGAGGACAAAGATAAGGTAAACTTCCCTAATCCGATTGCAAAAATAACGTAATAAGGTAAATTGTGCTTATCCGTTGAGGTTTATCGGGTTGTAAGTTTGTGCAAACGATTGCAGATACCCGTATTTTGACAAATTAAGGTGATATATAGTTCTATATTCCCTAAATGCTTATATTTGCAGTACGCAATTAATGATGATAACGCCATGAAACACATGAAGTTTTTGACTTTCTTTTTTTGTATTGCCTTTGCAGTATTTGCATGCAGCAGCAATAATGAGACAGACCCCAATGCTGGTGGACTTCCCGATAAGGAGGAACCTCTGGCTACAGACTTTGCTAAAGGTGCCGACATCAGTTGGGTGACGGAGATGGAACATAAGGGTATGAAATTTTACAATACCTCCGGTGTGGAGACCGATTGTTTCCAGCTGATGAAGGATTTGGGCCTGAATGCGGTTCGACTCAGAGTATGGGTCGACCCCAAAGAACACGATAACTGGTGCAATACGGCCGATTTGGTGACGAAAGCCAAGCGTGCCGCAGAGCTGGGCATGGACGTAATGGTAGACTTCCATTACAGTGACTGGTGGGCCGACCCTGGACAGCAGCATAAGCCTGCTGCATGGAAAGGACTGAACTTGGCCGACTTGAAGAAAGCCGTCGCCGGTCATACTGCCGATGTACTTAATGCGCTGAAAGCGGCAGGAGTTACTCCCAAGTGGGTTCAGGTAGGTAATGAAATCCGTTCGGGGATGCTCTGGGATGAAGATGCTGCATTGAGTGGTGCGTCCTATGATGTGAGGGAATGTGATGTAAAGGGTTCCAACAGCACTTCCGAGGAAGTGAAATACCGTGAGAACTTTGCCAACCTGGCTGCTTTTATCAATGTAGGATACGATGCGGTAAAGTCCGTCTTCGACGATGCCATTGTCATCGTCCATCTGGACAATGGATATGACAACGAATTGTATACCTGGTTCTTTGATGAACTGAGAGCCAATGGCGGTAAGTGGGATATGATAGGCATGTCGCTCTATCCTTACTGGACGATGCTCGAGCACAAGGAATATACAGCTGATAGAACTATCACCGAGTGTATTGCCAATATTAATAGTGTAGCCCGGAAATACAACTGTGACGTGATGGTGGTGGAAACCGGCATGGAGTGTGCCGACGACAAAGGGAATCTGGCAAGTGCTTCCGTGCTGGCAGAAGGGAAACGCCAACTGGCACGTATCCTGAAAGAGTGCAAGGAGAATACCGGCGGACGCTGCAAGGGCGTGTTCTACTGGGAACCGGAATGCAGGCCGAACCAATATCGGCTGGGGGCATTCACTGAAGACGGCCGCCCCACTGTGATAATGGATGCTTTTAAATAATTATATTAACAAAATCTTTTAAAGAAGAATGAGAAAGACAATACTTATCTTTTCCTGCTGCGCTTTTTTTGCCTTGGCGGCAATGGCGCAGCGTACAGAAGCATTGTTGGAAAAGAACTGGAAGTTCACCAAGGGAGATGTTCCCGAAGCAACACAAACAAATTTAGACGACAGTAAGTGGGAAACAGTGACCATTCCTCATGATTGGGCCATCTTTGGTCCGTTCGACCGCAACAACGATTTGCAGGAGGTAGCGGTTACGCAAGACCTTGAAAAACAAGCTTCCGTAAAGACCGGGCGTACCGGAGGGTTGCCTTATGTGGGTGTCGGTTGGTATCGTACGGCTTTTGATGCTTCTGCAGACAAGCAGGTCACTCTGGTTTTCGATGGTGCTATGAGTGAGGCTCGGGTCTATGTCAATGGGAAAGAAGCTTGTTTCTGGCCTTTCGGGTATAACTCTTTTCATTGCGATGTTACCGGTTTGCTGAATGCCGACGGTAAAAACAATGTGCTGGCTGTCCGTCTGGAAAACAGACCCCAGTCCTCCCGTTGGTATCCGGGGGCGGGATTGTATCGCAATGTCCGCCTAGTTACTACGGAACGTGTTCATGTTCCGGTTTGGGGTACACAGCTCACCACACCGCATGTTTCTGCTGAATACGCTTCCGTGCGTCTGCGTACTACAATACGGAATGCCGGTGATGCGGATGTTCGTATTTCTACTGATATTATTGCGCCGGACGGTAAGATAGTAGCCCGTAAGGATAATAGCCGGAAAATTAATCACGGACAGCCATTTGAGCAGAATTTTCTGATAAATGCTCCGTCTCTGTGGTCCCCTGAGACACCTTATTTATATAAGGCAGTATCTAAGATTTATGTAGATGGCAAACAGACTGACGAATATACCACGCGTTTTGGTATCCGCAGCATTGAGATTATAGCTGATAAGGGATTCTTCCTGAATGGTAAGCACCGTAAATTCCAGGGGGTATGCAATCACCACGATTTGGGCCCGTTGGGTGCGGCTGTCAATGTGGCTGCTCTTCGCCGTCAGTTGACATTATTGAAGGATATGGGATGTGATGCAGTCCGTACCTCCCACAATATGCCTACACCCGAATTGGTGGAACTCTGTGACGAGATGGGCTTTATGATGATGTTGGAACCTTTCGATGAATGGGATATTGCCAAATGTGAGAATGGTTATCACCGCTATTTCAACGAATGGGCAGAAAAGGATATGGTAAACATGCTGCATCATTATCGGAACAATCCTTGTGTGGTAATGTGGAGTATAGGAAATGAGGTTCCTACCCAATGTAGTCCCGAGGGCTACAAAGTGGCTTCTTTCCTGCAGGATATTTGCCATCGCGAAGACCCTACACGCCCCGTTACTTGCGGTATGGACCAGGTAACTTGCGTGCTTGCCAACGGGTTTGCGGCAATGATTGATGTACCCGGTCTTAATTATCGGGCTCACCGTTATGTGGAGTCTTATGAGACTCTTCCACAGAATATTGTGCTCGGTTCGGAGACGGCTTCCACTGTAAGTTCTCGTGGTGTCTATAAATTTCCCGTACAGAAGGGTGCCAGTGTGATGTATGATGACCATCAGTGCTCCGGTTATGATGTGGAGTGTTGTTCCTGGTCGAATCTTCCCGATGAGGATTTTGCTTTGTCTGATGATTATGACTGGACAATCGGACAGTTCGTCTGGACGGGCTTTGATTATTTGGGTGAGCCTTCTCCTTATAGTACGGATTCCTGGCCCAGCCACAGCTCCGTTTTCGGTATCATAGACTTGGCAAGCCTCCCCAAAGACCGTTTCTATCTGTACCGCAGCCTATGGAACAAGCAGGCAAATACCTTGCATGTCCTTCCGCACTGGACGTGGCCGGGCAGGGAAGGGGAGAATACTCCGGTTTTTGTTTACACCAGCTATCCCAGTGCCGAACTGTTCGTCAACGGAAAGAGTTATGGCAAACAACGGAAACTTACTGCTGATGAAAGCCGTGCTTTGGAAGGTCAGGACTCCCTTGCTTTGCAGCGTCGCTATCGCTTGATGTGGATGGATGTTCCTTATGAACCGGGCGAAGTGAAAGTGGTGGCTTATGATGTTTCCGGCAATCCTGCAGAAGAAAAGGTGATTCGTACCGCTGGCAAGCCCCATCATCTGGAGCTGGTTGCCGACCGCACGCACTTGTCTGCCGATGGTAAGGACCTGGCATATATCACAGTCCGTGTCGTGGATAAGGACGGTAACCTTTGTCCGGCAGACAGCCGCATGGTAAACTTCTCGGTGAAGGGTGCCGGAAAATATCGCGCTGCTGCCAATGGAGATGCTACCAGCCTCGATTTGTTCCATCTGCCCAAGATGCCGGCTTTCAGCGGTCAGCTGACGGCTATTGTGCAGAGTGGCGAGCAAGCCGGTGAGATTGTGTTTGAGGCAAGGGCTAAAGGATTGAAGTCCGGAAAGCTGGTACTTTATACTTCAGAGAAATAAATAGCACTATTTGCTTCCACTCTACCACACCTGCTCTGTAACCCTTTGTTCATCGGTGTTTGAGGTGCGGTGGAAGCAACAGAAAAAGGTGGAAGCAAATTTTGCTTCCACCTCTGTTTTTAGGGCCGATATGATGTTAACTTGTTGTAATGTAACAAGTTAATATCATGTCGGCCATTTTGTTAATATCGTGTTAATGGCATATTAATATTGTGCAGACACGTTATTCATATCCTGAAAGTATGTTGCTTGGTTCATACATGCATGGCATTTCTTCAGTAAAAGCTTTGTGTTTCTTTTGTTTTGTCTTGATGTTGTGTAGTACTTAACGGTCGTAAAGCGATTTGTTGACGGCCGTAAAGCGATCTGTCAACGGCCATCGACAAATCGCCTAACGGCCGTTAGGCGGTGAAAATCTCTGTACTTTAGCAGAATAAACATATATGTTATGTGCAAGAATGCCACATGTAGAGTGGAGAGAAGCGCTGTATTATGATATATCAAGTGATTTTTCTATCTTGTGCAACCGCATGCAATCGTTTGCACTGTTCGTTTTCCACATTTTACACTCTCTTTATACTTTACTAAAGTAATAAAGCATATTTTTGTTGCGTCATGCTTTAGGTACTTGAAAGACGTTAGAAAGCGAAAGTACGAAAATTATTTTTCGAATAATATATATAGGTAATTAATATTGTTAACTTTAATTTATTAAATGCATGAAGCAAGTTAATCTTAGAATCTGTCAAACGATTCTTACCCTAATGTTAGGGTTATTCTTGTCTGTAGGCGCTTATGCACAGAACATCACCGTGAAAGGGCATGTAAAAGATGCTTTGGGAGGAGTGATAGGCGCAAATGTAGTGGAAAAAGGAAATTCCACGAATGGTACAATCACTGACCTTGATGGTAATTTTACATTGACAGTTCCTCAGGGAGCTACGTTGGTCGTGTCTTTTATCGGATACAAGACGCAAGAAGTAGCTGCTGCTCCTTCAGTAATTATTACATTACAAGATGATGCGGAATTGTTGGGCGAGGTGGTCGTAATTGGTTACGGTACAGCCAAAAAGAATGATTTGACTGGGTCTGTTACGGCTATTAGTGCAGATAAAATGGTAAAAGGTGCTGTTACATCTGCTACTGATATGTTGGTTGGTAAAGCTGCCGGTGTAAGTGTGATTACTGACGGTGGTGCTCCGGGAGCTGGTGCTACAATTCGTGTGCGTGGCGGTTCTTCTATGTCTGCATCCAATAATCCGTTGATTGTTATTGACGGTGTGCCTGTAGATGACGGTGGTATTAATGGTATGTCAAATCCTTTGGCTACTGTCCATCCCAATGATATTGAGACTTTTACTATTTTGAAAGATGCTTCTGCAACAGCCATTTATGGTTCTCGTGCATCTAACGGTGTTATTATTATTAACTAAAGTTTCCCACCCAAATAAATAGATAGAAAAATAACAGTTTGTCGAATT
>ENA-ORRW01001093-ORRW01001093.1-human-gut-metagenome-genome-assembly--contig:-NODE-1093-length-27935-cov-4.279376_pt1 | contig 27935 bp, 48 predicted proteins | sample MGYA00242183_ERZ509150 | MGnify/ENA primary metagenome ERZ509150 (study PRJEB26280, sample SAMEA2338639) | human gut metagenome | biome: human gut; feature: human-associated habitat; material: faeces... | reverse complement strand
CTAGTACCTACCCCCACAGTACCTAGTACCTACCCCCACAGTACCTAGTACCTACACATGACCAAGAGTAAAAAAAGACTTGACTATTTTCTAAAATTGCGTGTTTTATAAAAATCATGTGATACAATCGAAGTATGAAATACTTAAAGCCTAATGACATTGCGGAACGTTTCGACGTGACCGTTCAGACCGTTTTCTATTGGCTCAATTCCGGCAAGCTCGACGGATTCAAGGTCGGTAGAATGTGGAGAATATCCGAAGAGAATGTACAAGACTTTATTAAGAAGTCAACACCACCGAAGGATAAAGTAAGTGAGTAGGCTATCCGCCGAGGGTGAAATTGAATGCTCGTTGAAAGCGCACATCACCCAGATGCAGGATTATGACCTTGCCCCACTGCAAGAGCAAATAGAGGCATTCCGGAACCCGAAACGGAAACGTCCACTAACCACTCAACAGCGGGAGCTTGAACGGGCACGTAAACGCCGATTCTATCAAGCACACCGTGAGGAACGGTTGCAACATGACCGCGAGCAATACGCGAGAATCAAAAAAGAATATCCCAGAAAATACGAGGAACGTTTAGCGCAGATACGCGAATATAAGCGTTCGAAACGATTGGAGCAAAACAAATGAACGACCCTATTATGCTGATCGAACACGGTAGGCTTACCGGTGAGCCTGAATTGAAGACGACGAAGACGGGTAAGCAGATTCTACAGTTCACCGTGGCCGGTAACGGGTCGCACAAGGATAAGCAGACAGGCCAGTATGTGGATGACTGCCAGATTTTCATCCGTTGCACGGAATGGGATGTCAACCGTGCTCAAGCCCTGCAAAAAATCTTGCACAAGGGCAGTGAAGTACGTTTGGAAACCGCGTTTAATTACTCTTGCGGTACTGACCAGAACGGGCAACCGCGCGTGTATTTCGACGCTCGATTCCCGAAGATTACCGTGTATCCGCCCCGTCCGCCGAAGCCTCAGCAACAGCAGAACACCGGTAGCCCGTCGAATTTCGACGATTTTGGCAATAGTGACGCTTGGGGTGAAACCGCATTTTGAAAACCAAAACGTTGACGTTTAACGCGTACGGTATGACCCCCGCACCTAAGGGCAGTTACCGTTTCGTGCGGGGTCACGCCATCCCTATGAGCAAAAGGGAGAAGCCGTGGCGTAACCTCGTGTCCGACAATGCGCGTATTGCAATGACTCGGGAAAAGTTCACGCAGTTTGACAAGGATGTGCCCGTGTCGGTGCGTATCACGTTTTTCCTGCCGCGTCCTAAAACCGTGAAACGTCATATGCCTACCGTTCCGCCTGATATTGACAAGCTGTGCCGTGCCGTATTGGACGCCTTGACTGATGCGGGAGTGTGGGTGGATGATAGTCAGGTGGTTGACCTAGGCGCAACCAAAATCTACACGTCCGGTATCCATGTTGGCGCGCATATCACAGTGGAAGGGTTAGCACATGAGGAAGATTAAGCATAATATCGGTCATATTCTCGGCAACATCTTGGCCATGCTGTTGCTAGTGTCTTTTACGCTGATGATGATTCTTATCTGCGTACTGTTGTTGAAAACCATTTTAAGCGTGGTGGGCTTATGCGTCTGACGTGGAAACAGCTGGAAGCGTTGAGTATTCCGCATAATTCTACGCCGATTGACTTGAATGACCCTGAAATAAAAAGCATGATTGCGGAATGCCGTAAGCCGCATAGTGTGCAAATGGAATTGGAGGACTTCGAAGATGGGTGTTAAGAAAGGAATGGTTAACAATCCGACAGGCAAGGGTGGTTTCGGTGATCATCCAGAGAACGCGTGTAATGGTCGGTGGAGGAAAGAAGACTCATACACCTATAACGTTAATAAGTTTGGCCGCATGACCGATATTGAACTGCAAGAGGTCATATTGCAGGCTAAGGGCGGGGAGCTTACGCAGTTCCAACGTGCCGCCTTGCAGACAGTGTTGGACATGCAGAAAAAGGAAGGATGGAAGAAGCTAGTGGACACCGTTGATCGTGTTGATGGCAAGGCATTACAGCCGGTGGAACAAACGGTTAACGGGTACGTGCCTCCCACTATTAATATCGAGTTTATCAAGGGTGATGACGGTGAAGAATGATTTTTGGACTGTGCGGGAATGGCTTGAATTTGTCCAGCATCCGGCGGAGGACATGAGTTATGCAACGGTTCGTTTTGGTCGGTTTCTGTGGGATAATTGGCGGCTCACGCGCGGCTCGAAGACCATTCGAATGGTGAGGCGTAATATTAACGGTGTCCGCTCTGGATTGATGAAAGCTTATCCGAGAGCGCAGAAGGCGTATATACTCTGTCTATACATGGTTTGGCGTGATAAGGAGAGTAGAAAATGAGTCTTGAAATCATTGAAATGAACGTCACTGACCTCGTACCCTATGCGATGAATGCCAAACAGCACCCGAGCCGAGCGCCTATGAACATTATTGGCATGAGAGCGTAATGGAATACGCCGAAATGCTCCCAGCCTGAAGCACTGGCTGGCATGAGATTGCAACTTATGCGTGTGATAATCTCATGGCATGTAAAGTAAAATCACAGCCCCTCTACTCGCGCGAGTAGAGGGGTGTTTCCATATCAATTACTAGAATACGTTGTATGAAGATTCCTGATGATTATTCTAGTCTTTTCTGGTGGACTCACTCGCTCACACCGCCCGCCCGCTATTTCGTTTTCGAGGGTGGCCGTAGTTCAGGCAAAACCACGACCATATGTCAGTCGTTAGTGTTGCGTGGAGCTGTCAAGTCTATTCGAGTCTTGTGCGCTCGTGAGTTCCAAAACTCGATTAATGAATCAGTGAAGAAGAGTCTTGAGGACTCTATACGCATGTTAGACCTTGGCGGATACACTATCACGAAAGACTCGATAGAGCACGAAAATGGGACTAGTTTCGTTTTCAAGGGCTTGCATAATGACCCCGAAACCACCGTCAAAGGTCTGGAGGGTATCGACGTTTGTTTTATCGATGAAGCGCAATTTATTTCCAAGCATTCACTGGATATCCTTCTTCCAACCATCCGCAAGGAAAACAGTACAGTCATTTTTGCCATGAACCCGCTGACACCTAAAGACGAGGTTATGCAACGCTTCGTGTGGGATGCGAACGAGCAGGTGAAAGCGCGAACCATCCACAAGCACGTCACCTATCGAACCGCGCTCAAGGCTGGACTACTGCCGCGGGAAGTGTTGCAACAAGTCCAAGAGGCTAAAGGGTCTCCCGACTTCGCGCACATCTGGGAGGGCAAGCCGACCGATAACGTGCTTAACCGCATCATGTCGTGGCAACAATTGCAGTCCGCAGAAACCACCATCATGCCTGACGGTGGCATAACCTTTGGTGTTGACGTTGCACGACTTGGATCCGACAGGACAGCCGTAGCAGTCAACAAGGGCGGCACTATTATCGATTTAGTCAGTTGGAACCACACGCGTTTAACGGACTCAGCGCAGACCATTAGACAACTTGCAGACCGATATAGCCCGGTTGCCATCAATATTGATGACTGCGGCGTAGGTGGTGGCCTGACCGACATGCTTATTGCGGACGGGTTGCCAGTCCAGCCGATTAATTCCGCGTCACGCGCGAAAGACAATGTGAAATATCCCAACGTCAATAGTGAGATGTGGTTTACTTTCGCGGAGAAACTAGTCGCCGGTGACATACATTTCATTAATTCGCTACATGATAAGAACGATTTGTTTGATGAATTGAGCACGCGCGAGTGGAAACTCACCACGAAGAATCAACGTCAGGTGCAAGCGAAAGCGGATTACAAGGCGGCTAATAATGTTGGTTCGCCTGACCTTGCGGACGCTACACTATTGAGCGTGTACACGCCGGTTAAGTTGACTAGTTGGGATGTTGAGGTATTATAGATAGTGCCGGTAAAGCTTTGGTCCTTTTTCTTTACCGGTGGTTGGTTGACTGGATTAAGCCCCCGCTGAGCGCTCATTGCGGGGGCTTTCCTAGTATAATGGGAACCGTTATCAATAAGCCTATTGAAAGACGGTAACATTGTCTAAACTCGGATATAAAATCAGAAGTTTCTTTACCCGTCCAACGTCCCCAGCATTGACTGAAGGATGGACTAGGGTTAGCGGCAGTGGAACGCAAGTGATTCCACCGTATGACGCTTACGCGCAGATTTTCCCATATTCCAACGCCATTGCGGGACGTTTCGCCACTATCATCCCTTATGCGGTTGATTCTCAGGGCGAGCGTATCAACCCGGCACCACCGGCGCTCAAAGCATTGTACGCGCCTAATGACCAATTCTCTTGCCTTGAGTTCCTGAAATTCATCGCCAACAGCATTCTCACCCAGTCGCATCTTGATATACTCATCTGGACTAATCAAGGCGGGCACATCCAGCCGGGCGGCGAAGTAACACCCGACAACATCGCGGGCTATACGTTCCTCCCACAAGATAGTAGGCAGTGGGATAGCAGTCATACGACTTGGACGCATCGCGTCACCATGACCATTAACGGACGTTTGGAAACCCGCACTTTTACCCGGAATGAGACTATCGCGCTCAGCTATTCCGCTCACCCGCTCGACCCGTCGCGTGGCATCAGCCCGGCGCAGACTATCCGCAAGTGGGCGAACGTTGACGACATGATTGCGGATTACGAGCGTGGCTTCTTCGCTAACGGCGCCGTCCCAGCGGGCATGATGGGTATCGTATCCGCTACCGCCGATGATTTCACCCGCACCAAGAATCAGCTTGAACAAGCATTCCAAGGCGCCGGACACAATAACGGCGTTGTCTATAACATGATTCCCGTAGACCCGCTTTCTGGTAAGCCATCCGACACGGGTAAACTCGTGTGGGTGCCATTCCAACAAGCCAATAATTCACTTGACTTGTCCAGCCTTAACGATGTGGTAAACAATCGACTTGCAAGCGCTTTGGCCGTGCCGGATATTGTGCGCGGTATCGATAACGGGCAGACCTATGCCAATGCTGAGCAGGCCGAACGCGCATTCACCGAAAACACGTTGAAACCGTTGTGCATGACGGTGTGGGACAAATTCCAGTTCGAGCTTGATCGCATTACCGGCGGACTCGGCTACGGTATTAATTTCACTTTGGACATTCCGGCGCAGACGGACGTGCGTAAAGTTCAGGCCGATACTCAAGCCGTGCAGGTTGATACGCTTATAAAGCTTATCAACGCTGGCGCGAGCGTGGAAACCGCTGTGAAGGTGTTGCACTTGCCCGATGAATATAACGCGTTGGAACTGGAACCGGCCACACCGTCTCTTTTCGTGAAGCCGGAAGCCCCGCAGATTGTGCCGCAGATTCAGGCCGCGAAAAACGATGACGTTAACACGAAACCGGTGAAACCGGACGTGGAAGAATCAACCGTAAGCAAGGCAACTAAGCTAGTTCGCAAATACTATCGTAACCTAATTGATCTTAATCTAGCGGCGCACAGTTTCGCTAAGCCAGAAGTGGACAGTGGGGAGATCCAAACAGAACTCGTAGACGGCCTTTTCTCCATCTATGAACCGCAGATAGTCGCATACGCCAACTCGACGGGCAAGACAATTATTCAAGCCATGCAGGACTTGGCACAGACCAACCCGGATATTGCCAAGATTCTTGACTCTTGGACTCCAACACAGATTGCCGCGCTTGTCGGCTGGGAGGCACTGCCGGACACGTTCGAAAAGGCGTACCGGAAGCAGTTGACCAAGACAGTGGCCGCTGTGACGGGTACAGCCAATAAGAGCATTGCCAAGATTATCGCGCAAGGCATCGAAGACAAGCTAGATTATAAGGAACTTGTACACCAATTGTACGGGTTGCTTGACGATGACCGTGCCGAACTCTTGGCCGGGAATGAACTGCGGAATGCGGAACGCCTAGGAAACCTCTATTCCGCGCAGAATCTCAGCAAGAAAACCGGCGTGACCTTGAAAAAGGTTTGGCATACTAGCGGCCTTGACGCTGGCAGTGAGCAAAAACCGTGCCCGTTCTGTGAGCATATGAATGGCAAGGTGGTCGGCCTTGCGGAAAGTTTCATGGACGAGGGTGATTCCGTGGATATTGACGGTGAGACCTTCACCAATGATTACGTGAGCATGATTACGGCGGCGGCTCACCCGCGCTGTCGTTGCACGCAGACTTACGAGGTGGCGTGAAAATGGAAATCAAGTGCAAGAAGTGCGGAAGGTTCCTAGGCGAAACGGAGCATAGTATCCGCCTTATGCTCAAGTGTCCTAACTGCCGTGCCTATCTGCTCTATCACATCACAATGCTTAGTGAGAATCATTCTCATTAATAGTGTTAGAATCAGTATAGAGCAATAAAGCCCCGTAAGGACGCTCAAAACGTAAGGAAATAGGAATGCAACAGACACTCACATGCGACGCGAACAATGTCAGCAGTGACGGCCACACGTTGACGTTCCTTGCCAATAGTGGTACGCGCATGACCAATGGCTACACGGTAGACCTTGCAACACTGCAAGCCCCCGTGAATGACGGCCAACTCAAGCTCGTAGCCGACCTGACAGATTCCGACCGTCTGACTTTGCCGCTACTGCTCGACCATATGCCGAGTATCACGGCTCAAGTCGGCATCATCGAGAAACTTTGGTTTGATGATGACGGATTAATGGCTCAGGCTCGACTAAGCGACAATGAGCAAGGCCAGAACGTGCAACAGTTGGCAAGTGAAGGAATGCTAACGAACTCTTTCAGCATCACAATCGACTTCGACAATGACCCCGACGAAAACGGCGTAATCCATAACGCCGAACTCGTCGAGATTAGCGTGGTCTATCGAGGTGCCGACAGTAAAGCCGTATTCCGTAGTCTAAACAATATCGAAGGGAAAATAATGGAACTCAAGAATAATCTCACCAAGGATGAAGCGCAATCCCTGATTGACCAAATCACGGACGCTATCAATGGACTAACCGAAAAGAACGACGACAACACCGAGCCGGAAGAGCCGGTGCAGTCCAATGAGGCAGAAAATAGCAAGGAGGGTGACACCGTGGCTAATGGTCGAACCAATATCATCATCAACAGCGCGGGCGGTGCGCGTCAGTCTCTCGCAAAGACCAGTGATCCGCTGAAGGACTGGCTGAAGAGCGAAGACGCGACCAAGGCTTACGAGCAGGCATTGTGGAAGGCCGACAATCAGGGCGTGAACGGTTTCAAGGCGGCGTGGCGTGAAGAGCTTGCACGCCACGCCTATGCCGACAACTCTTCCATCGATGAAGCTAGTGTCGGTAAGCTTGTCCCGACTTCGGTTATTACCGAGATTGAAGACGTTCTCAACAAGGCTAGCGAACTGTGGCCGCTGTATCGCAAGCTTGACGTTGACAGCTTCACCGTCGGGGCTCAGCTGGCCGGTCTGACCGATGACACTCGCGCCCACGGCTACAAGGTTGCTGACTATGGCACCACGAAGAAGACTCAGAAGTTTAATCTGGTTGAGCGCAAGCTCGCCGCCGACTTCGTGGTCAAGTACGCCGTGCTGAACAAGGGCGATATCCGCCGTACCGATAAGCCGGGCGCACTCGTCAAGTATCTGCTGGCCGAAATGCCGAACTATATTCTGCACGCAATCGACCGCCAGATTATTCTTGGCGGCTATACCGACCTTGATTTCTTCCGCTCCGTGCAGACCGATGCTAAGGACACTTCCAGCGAGTTCGCGGGGAAGAATTTCGTTCTGAGCGCGGCCGAGGGTGCTCGTGCTAATCTCGTGCTTGATGTGGTCGGCCTTGCATCCAAGATTACCGCCACCGGTACCAAGGTGCTCGTGCTTAGTCCCGATACCAAGGTGGATATTATCACCGCGGCTGATGGCATTGGCCGTCCGCTCGTCGGCTACGGTAATGATAACCTCGCCGCCTACCTCGGTGTCGATAAGGTCATCACCCCGGACTGGTGGACTGATGCGGATGACGCGCATACCCGCGCCGTTATCATCGTCCCCGAAGCCTACGGTGTGGTCGGTGATACGTCCATCAGCGCTTTCACGAACTTCGCACTCAAGACCAACGAGCAGGAATACCTGAGCGAGATTTTCTCCGGTGGTGCCCTGACCAAGGTCAAGAGCGCAGGTGTGCTGACACCGAAGGCTAGCGCCTGACGATAAGTGACGTGGGTAGGGTTACGACCCTACCCCTCTCGTTTTTAAGGATTAGGTATGACTAATATTTACGCACATCTCGCGGACGGTGACGCGCCCAAGTCTCAGCATGTCACACAAGTAAGTTTCGTTGATAACTCCGGGAAGAACATTAACTTCAGTGCCCAACTGGATGATATCGGAAACGCGTTGGCAAATCTTCGTAAGATCACCAAGTTGCAGAGTGACGCGGGACTGGCTGACGTTATCACCACCGTGAACGCGATTCTTGACGCAATCAAGCCCACCGTGTAACCGGTAGAATAGTAGGGGTATCCCAATGTGGGGTGCCCCTTTTCGCATATTTGGAGGAAAAATGTCTTTTATCCCGATTGAGAATATTGGCGGTGAGAACGCTCGTAAATGGTTGCCGACTATACTGCCCGCATTGCAGAAGCTTTTATGTGGCGCAATGGTGGCACAATCCACTGGTGAGAAATCGGCCATCGTTGGAGATGACTGCCATACTGTTGCCTTGGGCGCATGGTATAAGGCAGTCACATCCGTAAACATTAACGGTAAAATGGCGGCTTACACGTTCATCCCGACCACGGGTGACATGGATTACACTACCGGCCAAGTCGAACAAATGTACGGCAACACGCTCACCCTCGAAACCAAGGCAGAGCCGGGCACTGTAGTAACCGTCGCAGGAACATACGGTTTCGACACCCTCCCGGCTAGTCTGCAAGCCGTGTTGTCAGGCATGGTCAGTGCAATGCAACGCCACGCGGACGAAACGGATATAATCACCAGCAAGAGTATCGAAGACGTTAGCGTGTCCTACCAACGGAACACAGCCACCGACACGCTTACTCAAGCAATCCAACCATATCTAACCGTTATCAACATGTGGAGTCTCTGCGAGAAGCCGTTAGGCGTCGGAGGTATCGCGACACCCAACACACTGCCAGTAGTGCCGTATTGGATTGGGGACGGTGACGGTCTTGGATTGTAATCCATTCAAACTTTTCCCCGACCAAGTGGAAACCGTCGAACTCTGGAAGTATGCGAGCAGTGAACGAAACAACAAGAAACTAGCGGACGTACACGCGATAATCAAACGTTCAACCAACTCCGACGCGTTCGGAGACTATGGCGTGCGTATCGCCACCCGCCGATTCCATTTGCAAGCCGAAGACATACCCGCAGACCTGCGAGATCCCGACATGCTGTTAGACCTGATAGTCAAAATCAAAAACCGAGCGTTAAAAATCACTCAAGCAAGCCAAGGTGACGACATGACCACTGGGAAAACACGGTTCATCACCGTCTACGCTCAACCCTACGGAAGGAGCACACTATGAGCCTACACGTCACAATCAATAAAGGCGTGTATGAGCAAGGCCGTCAAGCCATGCGCAATGGTCTAGCCCACATGCTCACCGATATCCACAAGGATGCAGTAACCAACGCTCCAATCGGCAAAGCACCCGAAGACAAACACCCCGGACTATTGAAAGCTTCAGGACGTTTCAAACTCCAAGGCATGAAAGGCTATATCGCCTTCGGTGGCGGCAGAGTCCCATACGCCAAACGACGAGAATACGAAAACCATCGACACCCCGGCACAAGACTCTACCTACATCGTGCAGTAGCCAAAGCCCAAGCACACGCGGACAACTATTTCCAAAGGATACTAAAATGATTGAACTGGCAGTAGCATTAGACCTACAAGAACACGGCTTCGGCACCTATGGGGAAACCATCTTCGTAAACGAAAGCCCCATATTAGACACGGGCGCAGTTAGCAGTAAGGATGGCATATGGATAACCTCCACCACCGTAAGCAACGGCAACGGTCATTACACTGACCAACTCACCATAAGCACACGCTTCTACGATGTAACCCGACAAGGCGAATACCTCCTAAAACTCATGGAATACATCAACACGCAACTAGTAGACCAATGCACGCTAAGCTGTCAACCCGAAAGCCCCATAGTCTACAAGAAGCTTACCATAAGCCCCGCAAGCAGTATAGACTTAGACGCGGTAGACGGCGAAGGACATTATGTGAAAAGCATCCACTTCACTATCACCTACCCACTCCCAGATTTAAACGGGGTAAAAGTGATAAACTAGGAACTAAGCAGAAAACGATAATCATTCTCAATAAGGAGTAACACAATATGGCCACCACAGACTACAGTCTAATCGGCAAGAAAACCGTATACATCGGACAGGAAGAATTCGCACCCGAACTCGTCGGCTCCGATGGTATCACCATCACCCTCACCCCGAACACGGTGGACGTGGAGTCTCAAGCCGGAACTATTAGTATTCCTACAGGCACTTATAGCGAGATCAGCGCCACTATTCCACTCATCATTCCGAACATGGCAGTTCTTGGCCGGATCTTCCCAAGTCTTGCTACCAAGGGTACGGCAGGCACCAAGGTCACTTTCGGTGCGGGTGAGTGTTCCGCCATCATCAGTGAACCAATTGTGATTCATAACACGTGCGATGAGGATAGCACTAACGACGTGTATATCCCGGCCGCTCTGATTCAGAATGGTGGCGAGTTCACCATCGGTAGCACGAGCGACCCGGTGACTATCGAACTGAAAGTTACCATGCTCCCTGACGAGAAGGGTTATGTGAACTTCGGTTGCTCCGACCCGTCCAAGCGTACCAAGTATGATCCGGAACAGCAGAAGTACGTTGACGTGGCGGACTCGGGAAAAGCCAACACCGTCCAGGAGTAAGGAGCCTAAACCATGTCTGAAATCGTCACTATCGATACTCGCGAACAAACAGAGGAACACACTTTCAAACTGATTACCTCCAATAATCCCGAAGGCATGGTGTTCACAGTCAATCCGATGGGCGCGGGCACTTACCTCAAGTTCATGGACAAGGTGAAAGCCTTGCAAGCGTTGAACGCGCAAGACATGAGCAGTAAACAATTGCTTAAGATTCAAAACGACTTGTGCAATCTGCTTATCCCGCTCGTCTCCCCAACCGAAGATTTCAAATCTTGGACTGAGGAAGCAGAACAGAAATATCCGCTAGCCTATCAAGCGGTCATGCGTCAGATTATGCGTTTCGTTTTCGGTAAAACGTATTTCTAACGGGGGTAGTCAATGACGGTGCATAAGGTCATTGACGACTTCACGCCGGAGCAGTTAGCAAAACTCAAAGCCATTAGGGAGGCTGAGAGCAAGTCTAAGGCTTCGGCGTTTTTTCGTGATGACGAACTCTTGCTAGCCGAATTCGGCAAATACTACGGATGGCAAGCGGTACGAGACGTGCTGGCAGACAAGGTAGAGTATGAGACTTTCATAGCCCTATTGAATGCTGGGCGGAGTCTAGCTATCCGTGACCGCATACTACACGTTAATGACATGTATGTTGCGGTTGGAGCGGCGCAAGCGAAAAAGGGAGACAAAGTGTTAAAGCAATACGTTAAGCAATTGGAACGGAGCATGTGACATGGCGCAAGCGGGTGAAATTCGTTTTGATGCCGTTATCGACACTAGCGGCTATGAGAAGGGCGTCAAGAACATTGAGAACGCCACTGATGATATTAAAGAGTCAGCGGAGCAGGCGGACAAGGCCACCGAGAATGTTGGCAAGAATGGTGGCAAGAACGCGCCTTCGATTAAGGACGCGTTCAGTAAAACGTTCGACGGGATTAGCGAACTCGCTGACGGGTTAGGGTTGAGTCTGCCTAGCAAGCTTGTGAAAGTCGCGAGTATTGGTGGCGCTCTTGCCGCAGTCGGTGGCGTATTCAAAACCGGTATTGACACGGCTATTAGTCAGATTGACGTGCAAGGCACATTGGATGCTCAACTTGGCAAGGGTAGTGTGGCCGCTCAAAACGCTGGCAAGGTAGCTGGCGAACTGTACCGGCAAGGTTGGGGTGAGAGTTTGGAAGACGTGGCTAATGTCGCGTCTAACGTCAGTTCTGTGATTCGTGGCATTGGTGAGGGTGATTTGAACACTGTCACCAAGGCAACGGAAGTGTGGGCGCAAACCTTTGACGCGGACGCGGGCGAGAGCGTGCGTGGCGTGAAAGTCCTTATGGAAAAATTCGGTTTAAGTGCGCAGGATGCCACCGACCTTATGACCAAAGGTATGCAAAACGGCTTGAACTATACGGACGAACTCGCGGATAATCTGAGCGAGTATTCTGGCCGTTGGGCTGAAGCCGGTACGAGCGCGCAAGAATATTTCTCACTGCTTCAGGCTGGCGTTGATAGTGGCGCTTACCAATTGGACAAGGTGGGAGACTTCCTTAACGAATTTCTAACCTCCCTTACGGACGGTCGTATTGAGCAGAGTATTGGAGAGTTTTCGAAGGGCACTCAGGACGTTTTCAAAAGTTTCCAGGACGGTAAGGCCACTGCGGAAGACGTGTTAAATGCGATCATTGGTGAGATGGGCACCATGACCGATAAAACCAAGGAAGCCAGTCTAGCGTCAACGCTTTGGTCTAGTCTTGGCGAGGATAACGCGCTTGGCATGATCGAAGCTCTCGGCAACGTGCCGAACAGTTATGAAAATATCAAGGGTGCTACAGACGAAGCCGCAGACAGCACAATGAGCATCGGTCAACAGTGGGAAGCGTTCAAACGCACTATGGCCGGTACACTGGGTGACGCGTTCACACCATTTGTTAAGGGTTTCCTAGACGGTTTGACTGACATGACGGGGAAGTTTACAGACTTCGTGAACAATACCGATTGGAGCGGGCTAGCCAATATTCTGGGTAGTGTTGGTAGTGTTGTAGGCAAGGCGTTCGAAGCAGTCGGCAATTCAATCCAGCCAGCGCTTGACCTCCTGAAAGCATTTTCCGATTGGTTTAGTGCGAATAGTACGTGGATTGTTTCAACACTTGTTGGTATCGGTGCCGGTTTTGCTGTGTTCAAGACCGCGCAAATCATTAGTAGCGTGGTCGGTTTTCTTAAGTCGTTCAGTATTGCGGAGACTGCCGCTACAGTAGCGCAATGGCTGTTTAACGCGGCTATGGCGGCTAATCCGCTGGTGTTGGTTATCACGCTATTGGCGGCGCTTGTAGCTGGGTTGGTTTACTTTTTCACTCAGACTGACGCGGGTAAACAAGCATGGCAAGACTTCTGCCAAACCATGCAAGACTTGTGGCAAAACCTTTGCGACTTCTTTCAAAACATTTGGGATAGTATCACTAAGTTTTTCACGGACGCTGGAACAAATGTTACGAACACGTGGAATGCTGTCACTGATTGGTTTAGTGGTATCCCCGGCAGGATCAAGGGTTTCTTCAACGATATCGGCGCATGGTTTGGCGGTAAGTTCCGAGAAGTCAAAGATGCGATTGTGAACAGATTCAATGAGGCTATGAGCTTCATCACCGGTATCCCCGGCAGAATCAGGGATTGTTTTAACGGTGCGGTGAACTGGCTTAAGGATGCTGGCGGTAATATCGTTCGCGGCTTGTGGAATGGTATCAGTGATATGTTTAATTGGGTGCGGAGTAATATTCTTGGCTTCGGTGGCAATATTGTCAAGTGGGCTAAGCAAGCGTTGGGTATTCACTCCCCGTCGCGAGTCATGGCCGAAGAGGTCGGCAAGTATATTCCGTCCGGTATCGAAATGGGTATCAAGGCTAACACTAGTGGTTTGATGGACTCGTTGGACTCGTTGAGCTTGGATATGGTTGACGCTGTTAAGGTGCCGACTACTACTACTGGCTCACTGCCGGTGTTTGATGCTTCTTCGAGTGGTGTCACGTCCGCATTGCCGTCCACTAATATTGTGATTGAGAAAATGCAGGTGCGTTCTGATAATGATATTCGTCTTATCGCGCAGGAATTGAACCGTTTGCAACGTCGTGACTTGAAGAGGGTGTGAAATTGAGAATCATTTTCAATAACACTGATTTGGCTACCGTATTGCCGGATACCATGCTTTATATCGGTAACGTTACTGGCCGTGAGTTCGTAAGCCCGGACGTGACCACGGTAGCGTATAAGGGTGCGCATGGTAGCCGATTCGTAGGCAATCGTTATCCCGCGCGTGATATTCAAGTGGAAGTAACCGTTATCGGCTATTGTTTTCAGATGATGCCATCTTACGCGTCTAAGCTTATGAGCGTGTTGGCAACCGACGTGCCCGCTAGTCTGTCTTTCAGTGACCAAGAGGGCACGTATCAGGCTATCGTAAGCGCGATTGACTTGGAAGAGCATGAGACTTACGCGAATGGTACTATCACGTTCACGTGTCCTGACCCGCTCCGTCATGGTGTCGTGTATGATATTGATTTCGACACGCTCCCGACTGACACGTTGCACACTAATTACAATGTAGAACCGGTGTTGAATCTGGTCGTAAACAAGTCCGCCAACAATTTCAGCATTAATGTTAACGGCGACGTGCTCACCTTGGATATGCAAGTCGCTCAAGGTGACGTGATAGTGATCAACAGCGAGACACGCACTGTCACCGTCAATAACAAGCTCACAGTATTGGAAACGTCCGGCACGTTCCCGAAATTGAAGCAGACTGGGAACACGATTAGGTTCTACCCTGAATGCGGCGGCAATGGCTCGTATACTGCGAGGTGGCTATGATGCTGGCAGAAGATACTATTACCCTTGTGGGTTTGCAGGGGCATGAACTCCGCACGCTCAGCCCACGCGCGGAATGGACGTTTGACCAACGTTCCGATTCCACTAATCAGCTCACCGTTACCGTTGGTGTTGATGAGGCTGTTGACGTGGTGGGAGACATGGAATTATTGTTCCAGCACCGTCGATTCGTCATTAACGAGGTGAACCGGACGCGTGATGATGAAACGTGTGAGATTGTCGCGGATGAAGCGCAAGCTGAAATGGCGAGTATCGAAGTCGAGTCTTTCCAAGTTGAGAAGGCTAAGCTAAGTGCGGCAGTCACGCAATTGTTGTCCAACACGCTTTGGACGGTGGGCACTATCGAGGATGATACGCGCACTATCTACGCTGACTTGCAAGGCAAGAAGGTCACGGAACTATTGTCTTGGCTGGCTAATCAGTCTAACCAAGTGTTAGCGTTCGATAGTGCCAACCGTAAAGTGTCGTTCGTCAAGCAGGATACTACGCCTTCCGGGGTCGTGTTTAATTATGACGTCAACATGAGCAATATCAAGAAGACGGAGACCCCGCCGACGTGTACCGTCCTCCATCCTATCGGCGCCAATGGGTTGACTGTGGCAAACGTGAATCACGGTAGTGAACTGGTGGAAGACTTCGGCTGGTACACGTCTTTGGGTATGACCGAAGATGAAGCGCGTGCTAGGTTCACGAAACGTCAGGAATGGCAGGACGAACGTTACACGGTAGTGCAAAACCTGTTGGATGATGCTAGGAAGAAACTAGCAATCTCCGCGTATCCTACTCTCTCATATGACCTGACTGCCGTCAATGGTATCGGAGGATTGCGTTTAGGTCAGCAAGCCTACGTGTGGGATAACGTGTTGGATGTGCGCGTGTTGACTACGGTTAGTGTCATCCACACGTCAAGCGTGCATGATGATGATAGCGTGACATTGAATTATGTCCCACCGTCGTTTACGATTGCGACGGATGATACTACGGGCGATACGACGTCAACGAGTGAGGCTAGCGTATTCCAAGCGTTTAACGATTCCGACTATGAGCTGGGGGACACTGCTACGCGTGTACTTCCGTTGAGCATTAACGTGTACTCCGATACCATGCTTGAGTGCAATCTATGTCTAACTGTCAAAACCACGACTGCTGGACCGCTTGAGGGCTATTTTCTTTTGAACGGTGAAAAGGCTGGCCCGCGTATCATGCAGACATGCGCGGAAGGGTATGTCACTATCGGCCTCCCGTTCTTGATCACGAACGTGAGCAGTAATGACCAGACCACGCTTGACTTGTATCTTAAGCATGGTGGTGCTGGTAGTCTCGCTATCAATGACGCGCAAATCTATATTTCAGCTAAGGGCGCGTATGGTGGTATCACTAACGAACGTCCTGACCGGCGTGTGGTTGACGCTGTGGAACGTTTTAAACGCGAATGGCGTAACGTTGAGGATACGACGTCTATCATATTCCCGGAACGCAACGACACTACTGTTGCTGAGACTGTGGAACGGTTTAAGACGGAGTGGCGTGAGCCTGAAGATGTTGTTAATCCGATTGTGTGGCTTGAGGATAAGATGCTCACAATCACTAACGCCGAGAATGATACCGTGTTTACGCTTATCCTGCCGGACAAGAGTCAGCAAGCAATGCCCGCCGTGATTGACGGGTCTACCACGTTTGACTTGAGTACGCTTGGTTTGACTGGTTCGACTAAAATTATAGTAGATGAACTTGACGTGAGTGTCACGGTGACGCTTTGAAAGTGAGGGGAAATATTTTGAACGAGTCAGTGGAACGGTTGAATATCATGCCGCACGTGAAAGGTCACGTGGCCGTGGATGTGATGGAGGACGGGCGGATTGTAGACCATGCGGAGCATGATAATTATGTTAGCCCGTTCGTTTATGACGCGTTACGCAAGTATACTAACGCGCAATTCATGATGTTGCATGATGGGACGAACTTATATCGGGATGGTTCTGATTTTCCACAGTATGCGCTTAATAGTGCGTTTATCCTGACCGACTACGCGGGGCCTGTCAATACTCGGGAACGTGTGATTCATGGCACTCCACTGAGTTACGGTTATCACCAATATGTTTCCAATAATGCGAATGAGTGTAGTTTCAATCAGGATGAATCATATCGCAAGGCGAATTCTTTGCGTTTCGTGTTTGATTTTTCAACCTCGCAAGGGAACGGCACGTTCCAAAGCATTTATAGTGGCCCATCCACGAATAATCCAGCCTATAAGGCTGGATGCAAACTTTTGACAGGTTATACTGTTCGTTGGCCAGTGACTTACTGTGATGGAAAAATTTATACTCCGGACACTGATAGGCTTATCGCCTTCACGGTTGATGATTGGATTACACGACTTAACGGTGATACGTGGAATAGGCAAACCGTGCAAGTCCCTAACGCCGGATTAAACAACAGTAAATTTTTAACCGCTTATAATCATTCCATTTATTGGATTAACAGTCAGTCTATTTGCAGTGCGCCGGTGTCTGATTTAACTAACGTGACAACGCATAATATTGAAGATTATTGTCAATCGATTTCTTACTCCGCTATTCGTGACTCGTTTTTCATCCTCTTCCAAAATGAGGTCAGGGAGTATTCTACTTCTTTCCAGCTTAAGAAAACTTTCACGGGCAATTATTATTATGTTTCCGCTATGCCGGAGGAAAACAGTATCCTACTCAACAATCGAGTGTATGATATTGACGATAATGCTAACGCGTTGAAACCATGCGCACGATGGGAGGCAAACTCACCGTTTGACTGCATGACGTTCATAGGCGATTTCGCTCTAGCCTATGGCGGCGATTACGCGAATACCGGATTGTATTTGGGTTCGCAGTATTTCAGTCGTGCCCGCTTGGACAAGCCAGTGACGAAGAACAGCAGGCAGACAATGAAAATCACTTACGATTTCAACATGCCCCCGATTGATTGGGAGCATTGATGGAGACGGCATTATTGTGCGCTATTCTCGGCAGTCAGACGATAACTATTCTCGTGCAATGGGTGTTGAGCAAAATCGATGCGAAACGCAACCCATTACGCGAGGGGGTGAAAGAACTCTTGTTCTGCAAACTGAAACAGTTTGACGAACAACGGGAGCATAACGGGTTCGTGCCCATCGCGGACAAGGAAACTGTCGAACGCGTCTACAACGCCTACCATGCTTTAGGTGGTAATGGTGTTGGCACTGAGATAACTAACAAGATTCGTGCTTGCGCAAGCAGTAGGGAGGGAAAATGAAACAAAAGCCGAAACATAAGCGGTTTAAGCGGAGCATGGTCAGGCCGGTTGCCGGTTTGGCGTTGAGTGCGACTATTATGCTTTCGCCTAGCGTGGCGTTGGCGAACATGAATGGTGTGGACGTGAGCGGATGGCAACCCGCGAACATCACGCGCGTTATCCCGGCTGATTTCGCTATCGTCAAGGCCACCGAGGGTGTGGACTTCACTAACACTTCGTGGGTTAGCCAGATCACTGGCGCTATCGAAACTGGCAAGATTAATGGGTTGTACCATTATGCGAATGGTGGTAACGCGATTGCGGAAGCCGACTATTTCGTTAACTCTATCGGCTCGTATGTTGGCCGTTCCATGCTCGTGCTTGATTGGGAGAGCTACCGTAACGCGTCGTGGGGTAATGGCGGTTGGGTGCGTCAATGGGTTAACCGCGTGCATGAGCGGACTAGTGTATGGCCTGTGGTTTACGTGCAAGCGTCCGCCGTGTGGCAGATTCCGCAAGACGTGCGCCAACATTGCATGCTGTGGAAGGCGCAGTATGCGAGCAATGCCGTCACTGGCTATCAGTCTCAGCCGTGGAATGCTGGCAGTGCAGGTGAGGGCATGTTGCAATACACGTCTCACGGCATGTTGAATGGCTATAATGGTTTCCTTGACCTTGACTTGTTCTTCGGGGATAAGACCGCGTGGGGGCGTATTGCCTGTGGTGAGCGTAGTGGGTGCGTGCCTAATTCGTTCGCTAATACTGGCACCACTACCACGGTGAAGCATGATACGCCGAACACTACGTCTAATGATGACGTGAATCAGATGGCGAACGACGTTATCGCGGGCAGATACGGTAATGGCGCGACACGCAAGGCTTTGCTGGGCGGTTATTATGATTCGGTTATGAGGATTGTTAATAATCGTTTGGGATGCGGTACGACTCAATCCTCTGCGCAATGCGTTTACGTTCAGTCTGGTGACACGTTGAGTTCGATTGCATCACGCTATGGTGGCAGTTGGAATGAGTGGGCGGGCTACCGTAGCGGCAATCCGAACATCATTTATGCTGGTGAGCGTGTTTGCCGTCGCGGATCTAGCGTTTCCACTGGGGGAGCACGCCGTTATACTGTGCGGTCTGGTGACACGTTGAGTGGTATCGCGTCACGATATAAGATTAACGTGGGTCAGATTAAGGGTTATCGTTCAGGCAATCCTAACGTGATTTATCCGGGTGAAACCTTGTATTGGTGATTGGAGTAAATTATGGATGTTACGCAGGCTGAGACTATCGCGGTGGCTATCGTCGGTTTGGTTGCTCCCGTGTTCGTGCAGGTTGTTAAACCTGTTCTGCCGGATAACATGACCGCATTGTTTAGTCTCGCGGTCAGTGTCGTGCTGGGTATGTTGGCTATCGCGGCTGTTGGCGGGTTCAATCACGGTTATACGTGGGGTGTACTGCTTGTTGCTGTGATTGGTGTGTCGCAGACGGTTTACACTGCTGTCAATCAGGTGATGGGCGGCAAGCTTGGCAAAACGTTTGTTGACGAAAATACGTTGGCCTAGTATAATGTGAGGTGCTGAAAGTTTTGGCGATTGACTTTTAGTGCTGTCATTGATAAGCCGCACGGTTTTCTTTCACCGTGCGGCTTCTCCTTTTTTAAATGTCTTTCAAACCGTCCCACGTTTGCACTGGAATGCTTTCGGGTCGTGCGAAGCCTGACACGATTAATCCCAGTCGTTCGGCTTCTTTCACGTTCTCATGCACCCAACCGTGGCAACCGGTGGTACCTGACCCGCAGAGGGTTATGAGGTTTGTACTGGAATGCATTTCAGCATAGGGGTGCGAGCGTAAGCGCCGGTGGTGGATGGAGTAGCCGAAGGGCGTGTATCTTATGTCCCGTCCGCATCTCACACACCGGTAGTGATCACGTTCTAATACGATTGTACGGGTTTTTTCGGTTGGATTATTCTCTTTTGGTTTGCCCTCTTTCGCTAGCATTATTCCTCCGCTTGGTTCGCGCAAAATTCTGCTAATTGCGCGAGTACAACCCCCAGCATGGCGTAGCTTTCCTTGCTGAGGGTTTCGGCTGTACCAATCGTGTAGGTTTGTTTTTCCTTATTGGTGGTGTAGCGGAGTTTTTCCTCTATCATTGAGTCGGCTAGTTCAACGCTGACATGCATAATAAATTCTGGCATGTTTTTCATTTTGTTTCCTCCCTTGGTTGAAATGATGCGACTTGTTCGCCTTCGTCATCAAAAATTGTTGCGACGACTCCGTGTTCCGCTGATTTTCTTGCCATGGCTACGGCTTGGCTGAATGTGGCGCATATATGATCGGCGCCGTTAAAATTTACGATGTACATGTTTTATCATTCCTGTGTTGTCGGTATTTGTGTTGTGTGTGTATGTGGGGGCGTGTCTCTTGGCACGCCCCTTAGTGACAGATCTTTGTACTATGCTTTAATCAGTGCGTAACGTTCTCCATAGGTTTTGAGGAATCTACCGAGCTTAAGGCCGTAGTTAGCAAGCAGTTTGTTTGCCGCGGCCTCCCATTCCTCGCTAGCTGAGGTTTTCCACACTTCCCCGTGTGCCCTACACGGCAATCCTTCAATCCGCTCGATATCATGGTCTTCAACATCACTTTCCAAATCGATGTGCCATTCACGGTCAGAGCCGAACCAGAGTCGATTACCGGTGATACCGTCCTGAATAACGATGGAGGTGCGGGTGATGTCGCCGTAGACGGCAACTGGATTGATTCGGACGGCCTTGTTGTGGTTGTCAATTGCTGTGAACATTGTTTGTCCTTTCCTTGGTTGGTAATTACATAATACATCATTTTAAGTTACGACACGCCGAGCGTTCGACAAGCACGCCCCAACACATCGGATATTTCAGCGGCACCAACCGGGACACGCGATAATCAGCGCCATAACGCACTTCGGCAAGCCGAGCGATAACCGCGTGCGCTCTCTCCCTTGCTTCGGCTACCCGCTTGTCATAGCCACGTTTGCGTTTCTCCCAGCCGTCGCTAGTCCTCTCATACACCTCCCATACGACACCATTCCCCGAATAATGAGACTGCACACGATAGTCGTAAGCGTCAACGTTCCGATATCTCATCCTATCCCCCTTTTTTAGTACATTTCAGCGATGTGTCGGGTGAACGCGCATACGCTAACTGCCGTCAGATAACCACGTAAACCCGTCTTCCTCGCCATGAGGAGCCATACGGGGAAAGTGATGAGGGGAGCGAGACACCAACCGCATGTGGCGAGATTACGCAGGCTATCGGCCTGTAATGCCTCGTGTGCCTGTCCCCTCGCCTCATACTGCGCTTCGATCGTATTGCAGGCTTCTAGCCATGCTCTGCGCGCCTGTTGCAGACCATGCCCGAAACCGTCCGTAAGCTGGACGCAAGTATTAAGATACCCGGCGACTAGTCCGGCCTGCACTGCCTTGTTCATTTCTTAGCTCCTTTGCGGTAGCCGTAGAGTGCCGCCAACATGCACGCGACACCGATAATATTGATGAAGTTCATGTTTTCGTTCGCGGATAGCACGATCCCAAAGAGAAAGAGTATCGCTACGAATCCGTCGTTTTTATTCATTGTAGACTCCTTTCATTAGTGGTGCCCCGCCCTTGCGGGCGGGGCGGTATGTAGTTTAGATTGCGTTTTCGGGGAGCTTTTTGAGGTAGTCTATTGCCGCGTACATTCCTTCGGTGGTGTAGGGGAAAAGCTTCTCATAGCAGTGATGCGGATAGTGGTTGCCGCGCTTGCGGTAGTCCTTGCGGAGTTCTTCGTCGGTCTTAGGAACCTCCCAGTGGACGCGGATTACTCTGTGAATGTCTCCCGTGCGTGTGGTGTACGCGTCTAGGTTGTTTGTGATGCGGAGCTTCTTCTTGTCGCCCATCATGTTGTCGAAAATTTCGAAGAGGTTGAATCGGAGGTTTTCGGTGGTCATTTTGTTTGTCCTTCCGGTTGGTCGTTATGGAGGTTTGTGCGGTTGCCTCCGCCGCTATGGGGCTCACCAAGTCTGTGCGAAATGTTCGACCTGCTCGGCGCTGAAGGTCTTGGCGGGATCACGGTAGTCTTCATCGGCTGTGGTGAAGGCGTAGGACGTGTAGTAGGCGTTGCCTTCGTCATCGACGGCCTGATCACGGTCGATGCTCTCCCAGCTGTCGCCTTCCTCTTTGGCTTCGAGCGTATAGTCCTCGCTCATCCAGTAGTTGTAGAGGTCGGCGTAGGTGCTGGTCTTGGTGAATTCGATGCTGGTCATTTTCTTTGTCCTTCCTTGTTTGGTTGATAATTACATAATACATTATTGTTGAGTGCGACACGCCGGAAATAAAAAAAAGGAACCCACGAAATTTATTCGTAGATTCCCCTTACTCAGCGAGAGCAATACGCCAAGCACTGCACCTCAAGTGTATCCACATAACGATAACACACACCGTCAAACACGAAAAAAGGCGCGCTAGAATACTTGTGAGCCTTGCGCAAAGTCCAGTAACGGCTGTTACCCGGCTGAACGACCATGAGGGCAATCATAACGCCCGTTTTCTTCTTGATTCGTACCACCATTTTTCGTAGTTCGTCAATCAACTCGCGGTGTTTGCATCCAGCGCAATCATCAAACACCGCGTAGATCACACGTCGTGAAATGCTCACCAGTCCACACCTCCCAGTTTTTGCAGTTCGTCAATGAGAGTTAACGTCTGCAATTCTTTTGTCTCCTGTGCTTCGATTTCGCTCGCAACACTCCGCCGCTCTACCGCGAACACCTCATGTTGCAAACTGCCATAAATCCGGTCGTCAAACATGGTGAAGAAAACCGTCTGCAAGTCTGGGTTGACGACGAAATACTGTAACACTTGCGTCTGATACTGCTCTGGGATGAAGTCGAACTCTCGACGCGGTCCAAGAACCTCCGGGAACAGTTTGAGAGCCAACGAATACAATTCGGCTCGTTGGTCGTCTGACGTTTCCGAACCGTTGAGCATCTGGAACACACGGAACGGAATTACCGTCTGCAAATGGTATTTCGTGCCAAGGCTTTTTGCCTCAAAAGCAATTCCTGGATTATACACAAGTCCATTAATATCGATTTGCGGTTTTGTGTAAGCGTCTGGACTGACCGCAATACGGTCATCCACGTCACTTACCCACATTCCAGTATCAAACTCAACAACGTCCGTGGAAATGTCAAGTTTCTCGCACGCCATCATGATATTGGTGTTTTCCAATCGGTGTCCGCGTTCCATTGGCGGCTCCCCGTCCGGCTGTTCCGCAATCATATCAGCGAGCAACTGCCAGAAATCGAGGTTGACTTTCAAGCGTTCGTTATCACGCTTGGCCTGTTCCGCCTTCTCTCGATACTCTTCGGCCTTTTCAGCGGTTTTCGCCTTGTCTGCCATGGCTTCGAGTTTGGCCACGTCCTTCTGCGCGTAATGGTCGAGCGCGAGCGTCCCGGCTTTGGTGCCGGTGATTTTGCCTATTCGCGCGTCTAACCATGCTTGCGTATCCTGTGCTTGTGAAACGTTTAGGATCTTCATTTTAGTTTTCCTTCCTTACCGGTAATCCGTCTTCCGTGGTGGTGAGCGTGTATGCTTTCATCAGTGTGTCCGCTATTTTTTGGCGTCGTGCGGGCGGGATGCGTCGGAACTTGTTCTCCCAATGCGCGACTTGGCATTGCCGTACACCGTACATTTTCGCCAACTCACGCTGGCTGATGCCGAACGCGTTGCGCAAATATTTCAATAATTCGCTCTCGTCCAAAGAGTCAAGATAACTATTCCGACTGTTGACGGTGCGGAGATTGTTTTCATGGTCGAGTGTGAATAGGTTGCCGTTTTTTGACTGGATAAGGTAGGCGTAAACGTCTTCCTTGATTCTGTATTTTCGCTCTCCGGCGACGGTTTTGAATGTGATGGGCATAGCTCCCGGCCATAGTGTGAGTCTCATTTATCCTCTCCCGCAATCTCTTCATTATAGTAGACGTATGCGATTCCGTTGACGGTATTGAATTGTCCTCGCACGATGTTTTTGTAAATTGTCGGTTCGATTCCAGCCAAGTAGAGCAAGTCTAGTGCGTCTTCTCTGGAATTTGGGTAGATTGCGATTTGCGGAGTGTAGCCTTTTAGTTCAATGTCTGGTGAGTCTTTAGCCACTTCGTCAAGCTGGGTTAGTGTCTCTTTGAGGAACTTGACGTATTGGGCAAGGGTTATTGTATCTTTCATTATTGTTCCTTTCGTTAGATGGTGCCCCACCCTTGCGGGTGGGGCTGTGGTTTGGTTTAGAGTGCGTGTTCCTTGAGCAGTTCGGCAAATTCGTCGGGGTCTACCTGTTCATAATCGGTGTAGCCGTTCATGTCGCAGATGGTGCGGAGGTCTTTCGCGGCTCCGTAGGTGTCCCAATTGCCGTCATCCTGTCCGCTGTTTTCAAGGTAGCTGATGATGTAGGCTTCTGCTGTGCTGAGGTTGATTCCCATTTTGTTTGTCCTTTCCTTGGTTGGTAATTACATAATACATCATTTTAAGTTACGACACGCCGGACTAGAGATAATCCATGACAACGAAACCCATGCCCGCCAAACCAATGAGGATGGTAGACAATGCGAGAAGAGTCATATAACTATCCTCACACCACAACGCCGCCCCCAAAGCGACAGCGGACACGATCGTAAGCGCCAAGAAACCGCAGAATATAGCGACCTTTTTCACTTGTTACCGCCCTTGCTGATGGCCTGACGGAGAAGCGTAACGTCATGCTCTGTCAAGTCCTGCGGTTTACGCACCTCATGGCCGAACTGCGATGCCAAAGCGTTGACGTAAAACCCTAGATTGGTTCCAGCGGCCTGAGCCATGTTGTTAAGGTCGTTGACTTCCTGTGCTGTGGCCTTGCGTGGTTGTTGTGGGGCGGAATAGTCGCGCATTGCGGCGCCGTCATCGTCCTTGTCGGGGAAGATACCAAGGGCGGCGTAGAGGGAGTAGCGTCGCGCGTAGGTTACTGCGGAGCCGATTGCCTGCGGGTCGGGCACCACAATAAATGGGTAGTCCCCCACATTCAAGGTTTTTTCAGCGTCGAAAATGATTGTTTCGACCGTGCCGTAGCTCACTTTGTCGCCTACCGCGCCCATGCGTACCACCTGCCGGAAGGCTAAATCATACTTGGCGAAAATAGGTTTGATGGTCTTGAGAATGGTAGCAAGATTGAGGTATTTGTAGGTGCGTTGCCCGGCGTTGGCTGTTAGGTCGGTGACGAAGTTGGGTACTTCGTTGAGGACTGCCATATATTTTTCTTCGAGTTTCATTATTGTTTCCTTTCATTAATGGTGCCCCGCCCGCGTGGGCGGGGCGGGTGGTTGTTTAAAGATATTTTACTTCTGCCTCGTAGACTGCGCACTGGTCTAATCCTTGATGCCAAGTGAAATCGTCTACAAGGCAGACTCGACCGAACGTGAAATCTTCGTCGCGCTTGAGGATGTTGCGCATGTTTGCCAATTGGTTTTTGATTTCCACTGCTTCGCTGTGGAATTCGTAGACTTCTCCGGTTTCTTTAATTACGAGACGTTGCTTGCAAGCGCGATGGCTGAGGTAGATGATTGCGGTGTCCATTTTGTTTGTCCTTTCCTTGGTTGGTAATTACATAATACATTATTGTTGAGTGCGACACGCCGAACTAGGCAAAATCTCACCCAAACGACTCAACCCCCGCGCGCTCTCAAGACCACGGAACCGCTTAGCGGCCTGCGCGGACTCGTCAATCGTCCGCCCACTCAACCGGTTGCGCCGATACTCCCAACTTGCATCCCCCTCGATACCTAACGCACGCATCTCATGCATAATGTCACCTTCGGATGGATTATGATCACGCTTCCATCTGCGCCAAAACGCGTTCAGGTCGGCGGGCATGAGATACGGGCGCTTCCTCGTGTATTCCGGGCTTGCGAAAAATTGGCGTATCGCTTCTTTCGCCACGTCTAATCGCATGTCAGTGGCTAACGCTTCAATCCATGCGGTCACTTGGATGTCGGTCACAAGACGGTTATCGAAGGCGCTGGCATAGGTTAGGAGCGCCTGCACCTGCAACTTGTTCATTTCAATTCATCCTTATATTCCGCTTGCATCATTTTCACGATTCGCAACATGTTTTGCAAATCACCTTTACGCAGGTACGTCCAGAAAAAGCCTTCACGGTAGGTCACAGCGCGCCTAGCAATGTTCAACATGTTGTCCATGTAGCGACAGCACTTCCCCACTTGCATGAGATTGTGCGCGTCTAATGGTTCGCCATCGATTTGCAAACGGCATTTCTCGCCATTGTCGATAGCCCTCTGTAGATACCATTCTGCTTTCTGTAAGTCTTCGAGGGGACGTCCCTTGAGTCGGTGTCGCCACACGTATTTTATGGCGTTGCCTACGCAAAAACTGTGATATTGCGCGACTTCAATGCATTCGCAAGGTTTCGTGTTGTCGGTGTAGTGTGCTGGATGATTGATATTGTCCATGAGTGTTTCCCCTAGAAGTTTGGTGTGATTGAGTCCAGAAAATCGTCAAGATAAAGGATGAAGTCTTCTTGTGTTGAGTCGTGAAGTTGTGGCTGATAATCCGCGTGTAACCATTGAATGCCACTGGACATTTTCATCCACTTAATACCGGCAAGATACACGAGTATCGTATTGTGGACTTTATCAATCGTCCAGTTTACGGGAGCTATGACGTCCATCATGTAACTTTTAGATTGTGCTCCGCTTCTCTGCCGGTTTTCTAAGCCTTTCCATGCTGATAGCCATACTCTGTAGCGTGCTATTTTTTGGTTGTCTTGTATGGTGAGGGCTGTTTCGAAGATTGCCGTGTCTTTTGTCTTGTCGCATTCCACGACGGAATGCATGTCATACGGGGGTATGTCGTTGAATAGTGTCAGCATTTTATGTCCCTTTCATTTGTTGGTTATTTTACATTATCGATTATACATGATTACGGACGCGACACGCCGGACTCAATCTGAAAGCCGAAGAGGTCAGTTTGCGACTCCATCGCTTGAGTAAGATTCCGCATATTCCGTTCCGCGTTCGTGACGGGCTTGCGGGCTTGCGGAGGGTCTGGACGGTATTCGTCATTCCATCGTTCACCGTTGAGCCATGTTGCGAAATTGGGTATAAACCGGGTTTCCGTGTTGGCGCACTGTGCGGCAAATGCTTGCACCTTGGCCAGAAGAAACGCGCTGTTTATACCTACTTTTGCTTTACGCCATGCCTTGTAAGCGGCCATCTTGGCTACATGCTTCGGGTAGATCGCCCACAGTTGCTCGAATGCGTTCGGGTATTCCTCGCGCTTACGTGGCGCGGGTTCTACCGGTGCGAGTTCGCGTGCGGGTTCTACCGTGGTAGTCGATTCTGGAGCTTGGTAAACCGTTTTATCAAGCGTATCAGGGTCAGACTGCCTAGCCCTTTCAGTATTGGCTTTGAAATTGCGTGGCTCCTCAAGATGGTAAAGGCACGACGTGGTGCCGCCATTGGCTAGTGCTCGATGTTCCCGCGTTATGAACCCTTTGGCGATTAGTTCCCTTATGGCCTTTAGTGCCGTCTTTGGTGTGCATCCGGCTTCGGCGGCTATGGTGCTTACGCTCGGGAAGCTGAGATTGTTTTCGTCGCTGTGGTCAGCGATGATGATGTAGACGAGTTTCGTATAGCCGCCTATGGTGCGATCTCGAATGATGCAGTGTCTTACTGCTACGAACCCTTGTTCTTTAAGCTTTGCCATATTTTGATAATAACATAAACTCAACCAAAGCGCAAACTATCTTATATGTTTTTTCTTAAATGGTTATCCTTAAAGAAATATGGTTATACTTCGTGCGTACTAGGTACCTACCCCCCCCACAGTACCTAGTACCTACCCCCACAGTACC